>Ga0326728_10006189_pt1 | contig 32530 bp, 31 predicted proteins | sample MB3enrmetagenome_FD_207602 | JGI IMG/M metagenome (GOLD analysis project Ga0326728, IMG submission 207602) | Lab enriched peat soil microbial communities from McLean, Ithaca, NY, United States - MB31MN | ecosystem: Environmental > Terrestrial > Soil > Wetlands > Peat | place: USA: New York... | reverse complement strand
CGCCTCGGTCACTACTCGCTAACGGGGGCGCAGCGGGTTGGTTCATGTTCACAACATGAATCGACAAATGCAAAATCGCTACCGTGTGTTCCTCCGCCCCTGGGGCGTCTATTACTGCGAAGACCTCGTTACCAAGAAACAGGAGACCCTTAAGACCCGCGACAAGGACGAAGCCTTTCGCCTCGTCGCCGCCAAAAACGAAAACGAAGATGCCCCGGCTTTCAGCCTGCACTTGGCGCGGGTGTACTGGAAGGCCGGCGACCCGGCCGGCGCCACCCGGACCTGGCAGCAGGTCATGGACGAAATCCCCAAGTTCAAGACCGGGGAAACCCACGCCCGTTGGCTCGTCGCCATTAAGGACAAAGCCTTCGACTCGCTCCGCGAGCTGGTCGTGCTCCAAACCCAGGCCGAGCACTTCCTGAGAGTATTGGAGAAAGGCTCGGTTTCCACCAACGTCTATCTGCGGCGCATCCACAATTTCGCCCTGGACATGAACTGGCTGCCCTGGCCGGTGCTGCCCAAGAAACGCTGGCCGGCGGTCACGTTCAAAAAGAAACGGGCCATCACCTGGGATGAACATTGCCGGATCGTGGAGCGCGAACTCAATGCGGAGCGCAAAGCCTTTTACCAACTGGCCTGGTACACCGGCGCATCCCAAACCGACCTTGCGCTCTTGGAAGCATCGAACATTGATTGGGAACGGCACGCCCTTTCCTTTACCCGCAAGAAAACCAAGACCATCGCCATCTTGCGCTTTGACGACGCCATAGCCGAGGTGTTGCGCTCTCTGCCCGCCGACGGCCCCTTGTTCCCGTATTTGCGAACAGTCCGCGCCGGGGACCGCGCCACCGAATTCAAGCAGCGTTGCGACGGCTTGAAGATAAAAGGAGTCACGCTGCATTCGTATCGCTACGCATGGGCGCAGCGGGCGCGCAAGGCGGGCTATCCTGAGCGGTTCGCCATGGAAAACCTTGGCCACAACAGCAAGGCTGTGCATTGGGCCTACGCGGGCCTGGCGGAAGTGGAATTGCCATCGCTGGGCGAATACGAGCGGCAACGGGCCATGTTCGCGGAGGGGAAGGCCGACGAAGCGGCGGCGCAGGCCGCCACCGCCTAAAGGAAAGGAACGACGATGCACCACGACCAAAATCATTCGCCCTTGGTCCGATTCCTCATTGGGAGCATTCGGGGTTACGCCCTCTGTTACCTCTGCTTGGCGACGGTGGGGCTCTGGCCATTCCTGCTCGTGTGGTTTCTTTTCTTTCGCCTTTGCCGAGGACGGCATTGCGCCACGGCCCCGCCGATCATCAGCCAGCCCCCGGCGCTGCCGCCGCCGCTGCCGCCCGTCATCGTTGCCGATGACGGGCGGTCACCAGCCAACGAGGGAATTCAGTCCTTTGCTGCCTGATACCGGCCCTCGCTTTGATACTTCGGCGGCGGTGTTTCTCTCCCCTTCACTGGAAAGAGAGAGTCAACACCGCCTTTCTTATTGGGCCTCGAATGCCTTCTGGCGCTTCTGGATCGTCCCTTCTTTGAGTAAATCGCGAATTGCCTCAGCAAGAAGGCGCTCGGCTGCCGCCGCCCGGCTGGTTCCGAAAAAGCCGGTTTTGACGACTTGATCGAGGACGGCGACCAAGTTCTGAGTGGTTGTGATCTGTATAACAACAGTGTCGCAACAACGCCGCTGCCTGGCCGTTTCGTTGCCGTTTGTGTGTCGCGACCTTGTATTTGCACTGCTGCTGTGCCGTCTCATGGGTTAATTCTATGCCGCCGCGAGTTCACGCGCCTCGGCACCATCCCGCGATTGCCGTCGCGCTGTCGGCAGGTTCTGACCCTTCCGGCTGTTCTTGTCGCGCCAGTATTCCACCACCGCGTCGGAAGCTTTGGCGAACCACTTTTCATCACGGCGCAACTCTTCCAGCGTGGCCGTCAGGAAATACTTCTGGCCGTTGTGCGCCGGGTGGCCCAGCGGTTTCAACAAACCCTTGTTCACCAACATCGGAATCTCGTGTGCGAGGAAGCCCAGGAACCACGCCGCCTGCTCCGCCGTCAACCGGCCCGGCGAGGCTTTCAGATTCAAAAACCGTTCCATGTCTTGCTGCATAGCTTCTCCATTCTAGTCCCGCAGTGGCCGGATTGGGTCGTTTTGTGGGTTTGGGAAATGGTTTAGCAAACTTTGCACGCCCACAAACTCCTTTCCGACATCACGCAGCAGGCCTGCCCTCCAATGCACGATACATATACCGTGAAATGCGCGCCCGATTCCCCCCTGTTGTTTAGGCACATCTCCAACCCCACACGGCCCACGTCCTGCACCGCTATCCACCACCCAGGGACCCCGCCCGTTCTTCCGATTCCAGTTTTCCCAATTTCCGCTTTCTGCTTTTCGCACTCGTCCCCCTCCACCCATTCCCCTCAGCCCCACGCCCCAACAGCAAACCTAATTTTATTGCTGCAATCCCCACTCAATCGCCGCATCATTGGGCGACTTTTCTTCATGGACGCCGTACACGTAGCTCTGATAGTCGGTCACCAGGTGTCCCTCGCGGGCCACCTGAGCGCCCCCGCACCCACGCGCACAAATACCGGCCGGGAGGACCCGCGCTTTGCCGACCAGGCGTCGCAGCCACAGCCCTTTTCCACCCGACTCTGCATTCAAGCGAAACGCCCCTCAACATCGTAACAGGCACCTATGAAACTCAGTAAGATCAGAGTTCAAAATTATAAAAAGATTCGCGATACCGACTGGATCTCCTGCCGCGACCTCACCGTCTTTGTCGGCAAAAACGAAGCCGGAAAATCCGCCCTGTTCCGCGGACTCTCAAAACTGAACCCCTCCGATGGCGAGAAGTACGACGGCCTCAAAGAATTCCCTCGCCGCCGCTACACCGACGAGTTCAAAGCCCAGGACTGGCCCGTTGCAAGTGCCCTCTTCGCGCTCACGCCCAAGGAGCACCAGGACCTGGCCGCCATCTCCCCCCTCCTCCAAGGCGTGACTGATATACAGTGTACACGCCGCTATTCTTCCAACCTCGACATCCAGTTCCTGCCCACCCCAACCATCCAGCCACTACTCATTTCCACGCTCACCGACACCCTCGAAAAAGCCAAAACGACCTGCCAGGACCTCGTGGCCCCCGACGGCAAGGGGGACGCCCTGGCCCCGCTCAAGACGGGCGTTCTCAACGCCTTCAGCAACGCGCAAGCGCCCCTCCGCACCCAGCCGCAAACAAAGGTCCTCTCCAAGGCGGACGTTGACCCGGTCGTTACGGCAGTGACCAACCTGGCAAACGAGCAATGGCAAAAGAACCTTCTCCAACCAATCATTGAATCCTTCCGCGGCCTTGCCACGCAAGCCGCCGCCATCGAGAAACTCTCCGAAGCACGCGAATGGGTCACGAAGAACCTGCCCAAGTTCATTTACTTCGATAAATACGACGTGATAGATAGCGCCATCCACATCCCCGCCTTCCTCGGGCAAACGAATATCAACCCGCCACCACCGCGCTACCGCACTACTCTCTGTCTCTTCAAACACGTCGGCCTCGACCTCAACAAACTCGCCGCCCTCGGCCGCCATACGCCCGGCCAGGGCAACGACCAGAACGTCCGCCGCCAAATTGACGAGCGCACCATCCTTTCCTCCTCGGCCTCCATCGCCATGACCAACAAATTCGCCGACTGGTGGGACCAGAGAAAACACAAGTTCCACTACCGCGTTGACGGCGATTACTTCCGCATTTGGGTTTCCGACGATCTCGACCCTAGCGAGGTGGAACTCGACCAGCGCAGCGCTGGCATGCAGTACTTCTTCTCCTTTTTCACCGTCTTCCTCGTCGAAGCCCAGGGCGACCACCGCCATAGCATCCTGCTCCTGGACGAACCGGGCCTCCACCTCCACGGCACAGCCCAGGCCAAGGTCATCAAGTTCCTCGAAAAACTTTCTGCTGATAACCAAACCCTCTACACCACTCACTCGCCTTTTCTCGTGGACGGTGAGCACCTGGAGCAGGCTCGCGCAGTGTACGAAGACACCGACGGCACCACCAAAGTCTCCGAAGACGTTTGGCCGCGCGACAAGGATTCCCTCTTCCCTCTGCAGGCCGCCCTCGGCTACCAGTTGGCGCAAACCCTCTTCCTCTCCAAGCGCCAAGTCATCGTCGAAGGTCTAACCGACTACTGGATCATTAAAGCCCTCTCCCAGGTCATGTCTGCCAAATCTCTCCCGGCCCTCAGGGACGACATCATCCTCATCCCGTCCGCCGGCGTGTCCAAACTCCTTCCTCTCGCGAGCATGCTCATCGGCCACGATGTCGAAGTCGCCGCCCTGCTTGATGGCGATGAACCGGCGCGCAAGGAAGGCAAAAAACTCGTCGAGAAACTCCTCGCCGACCAGGACCGCAAATGCCTTTTCATCGGCGACTTCCTGACCCATGCGCCCAAGGGCGAGCTGGAGGACGTCTTCCCCGAAACCGAGTACCTATCGGCCGTCCAGGAAGCATATCCCGCCCACACCATAACTCTCTCTCCGGCTGAACAGGTTCTCTCGGGCATCGTCAACAAAGTCCAAGCCCTCTTCGCTCGCAATAAATGGGGCGACCTCGAAAAGTGGAAGCCCACCCAAATCCTGCGCGACCGCATCCTCGCCGCCCCAGACAAACTCTCTCCGCAGGTCCTTAGCGTCATGAGTACCATCTTCCAGAAGCTCAACGCCCTATTCCCGAAAACCTGATGCGCCTCAGCCCCGAAATCCATAGAACCGCCCGGAGGGCAACCGAATTATGACACGAAAAGCAATCCTCCTATCCGCATCCCCGTCATCGGCCCCAATTCCTGGAGTCCACACGGACATCGCTTCCTGGCAGCTCTTCCTCTCTTCAAATCCGGGCGGCGCTTGGTCCCGCCAGGAAATTGTTCATCTTAACAACTGCGACCGCGAGGCCGCTCTCGCCGCAGTCCGCTCCGCCAAAGACGTGGATTATTCCCTCATCGTGTTTGCAGGAAACGGGGAAATCCTGAAAGGCGACCTGCCCTGGCCGGAGGCCCAAGTACTCCTGAGCAACGGCGATTCCCTCCCGGAGCGCGAACTGAATCCCAGAACGCCCCGTTGCACCATCATTTTCGACTGCTGCCGCAGAACGTCCGACTACGACGAATCCGCCGCGCTCACTAAAGACGCAGCGCCGCTTCCAGCGGAACAGGACACTGTCAAACTTCGCGCCTTGTTCGATCAGTCCCTTACAACCGCAGAAAGCGGCCTGGTCAAGATATACGCGATCGAAGCGGCCACCGCCGCCGCACACGAGCCGTCATTCTCTCGACAGTTGCTTTATCAAGCAAACGCGTGGGCGAAACAACACCACGGAGCATTGTCGCTCCAACAGGGAGTGTCGCTCGCTGCGGAAGCCACCCGGAAAACCAATCCCCTCCAAAAGCCAGAATACCAGGGGGGGCGCCGCCTCCATCACTTCCCCCTCGCCGTAAGCCTTTAGCACGCCCCTAACCAACATGTCCCTAATTGAGAAATCCCTCGAGTTTCGCAAGAATGCCAGAAGGCTTGTCCTCGGTTGGTTCAGACCCTCCATACTGGCGGCGGAACAATCTCGCCACGAGCTGAACCACTCTTTGCAGCGGCACTGGCCGGACACACCGATACAAGTTTACGAACTAATCCACGAAAACTGGGAGGCTAAAGCACCAACCACGCAGCCGGGCGAAAACCACCAGCCCGACAATTTCATCGTCTTTATTGACCCCGAACTCGACATTGACTGGATCAACGACGGGACTTCCACCGAGGCACAAATCCAATGCATGTCACTGGCGGAGTCAGTCGGAGCCAGGCGATGTAGCCACCTTCCCCGCGAGCAGGTGCTGGAATTCAAACGCCTGATAGGCCAGGCCATCGTGAACGGCATTTGCGGTGATGCAAAGCAGTCATGCAGCCTGACCGAAACCGCCGCCCAGTTCCTGAAAGACAGGACCATCGAGCGGTCACGCGCCTGGACGTTAGCGTCCGCCCACTCGCTTCTCCTGATCTTCACTGCCATCGCCGTCTGTTCCCTAATCGCGCCGCCCCTCCAGAGCTTCCTCTCCAGCGCCCCCAGCGGTCTTTGGCTCGCAGCCGCCGGCGGCATTCTCGGGGCGTACCTTTCGGTCCTCCAGAAGGCAGGCAGCGGCGAATGGGACGCAGCTTCAGGCGTGCGCATACACGTCCTGGAGGTTCTCACCAAACTTGCCGCCGGAACCCTGCTCGGAGGCATCGCATTCGCCCTTTCACAATCCGTCCATGCCCCGCCTTCAATCAAATCTCTCACTCCGGACGCCGCGTCTCTCTTCCTCTTTGGGCTCGCTGCCGGCCTGTTCGAGCGATTGATCCCGAAGATGGTATCCACCTATTCAGAATCCTACACAAACGAAGAACCAAACAAATCACATGACACGAAAAGCAATCCTCATCGAATCATCCAACGTAAAGGGTCTAACGGACCTCCCCGGAGCCCGGCTGGACATCAGCAACTGGAAACACTTTCTGACAAGTGAGCTCGGCGGCGCCTGGTCCGACTCGGAAATCGTCACCCTCAACAAGCCATTCTCATCGGACGTCGAAAAAGCACTGGCCATCGACTCGGACTCCTACTGCTTCGTCGCATTCTCTGGCCACGGCAGCGATGGGTCTGTGGCGCTTAACGACATCCTGGACGAGTTCGCCATCACGTCGCTGAAGCCCAAAACAAACCGAGCAACTTTAATCGTCGACGCCTGCAGAGGCGTTGCGGACCCAGTCGCTCTCTTAGCCAACCTCAAAGTGGCCATGGCCAACGAATCCATCACCAAGGCCGTGGCGGTAGAGGCATTACAGGGAAGATCCACTGTGTTCTGCTCCGCAATGGAAGAGTCCAGGATTTATAACCGGCTTCAGCGAGCCGCAAGCAACCGCTCGCGGTGGGAAACCGCCTTAAACGCAAGTTCGTCCGGGGTCGTACAGATGCTCGCCTGCGCGAAAGGGCAAGCCGCTGGCGAAAACCCTTCCGCTGGTGGGTACTACACAAGTCTTCTAATGCAATCGGCCGAGCGCTGGGACAAGCGCACGACTCAGGCATCAATCCACAGCACAAAAGACGCCCACGACTACGCCGTCACCAAGCTGCCCTCCCAGCAGACCCCGGAGTACTTGCCCTCTTGGCTCGCCTTCCCCTTTGCTGTGAGCACTTAACGGCCCTCAGAGGAGCCAGGCTCTCAAAGAACCCTCGCAAGTTAGGGGTCATCACGCTATAAACATACCCGGATGCACGCGCCACCACATAAGCTCGAACCGCGGACCGCCCCACAGCCTGGGTCAGGCCAGCAGACGGACCCTGATCTTCAGTCCCCTTCACGCAAGCCGTCGCAACCCAAACTCACCCAGCAGCAACTCGAAGCCCACCTCTGGGGCGCTGCCAACATCCTGCGCGGCAAGACCGCCGGCCAGGATTACAAGAATTACATCCTGTCCCTCATGTTCTTCAAGCGCCTCTGTGACCAGTGGGAGTGCGAAGCCGACGACGCCATCGCCGCGCAGGAGAAAATCCAGGGCCGCCCCTTCACCGAAAAGCAGAAAGCCGTCTTCCGCGCTCGCGGCGAACATCGCTTCAACCTTCCAGACGGTTCGCGCTGGGGTGATGTCAAAACCGCTTCCACCAACCTCGGCGAGGTCCTCACCACCGCCATGCGTGCCGTTGCCAACGCCAACGACGAGCTGCGCGGTGTCTTCACCGTGGATTGGAATCAGCCCGCCCCCGATGGCAGCGGCAAGCCGCTCATCCCGAACGAAGTCGTCCACGCCCTCATCCAGCATTTCGACGAGCACGACCTCTCCAATAACAGCGTCCCGGCGGACATCCTCGGCCGCGCCTACGAATATCTCATCAAGCAATTCGCCGACGACGCCGGCGCTAAAGCCGGCGAGTTCTTCACCCCGCCGCCCGTAGTGGACACCCTCGTCTGGATCACCGAGCCCAGGCCCGGTGATTCCATCTACGACCCCACCTCCGGCAGTCTCGGCATGCTCATTCACTCCGCCGACTATCTCCGCGAGCACGGCCACCACCCCACCGCCGCCAGCTACTTCGCCCAGGAAATGAACTGGGGCAACGCCGCCATCGGCAAGATCAATTCCGTCCTCCATGGACTTGAGGCAAAAATCGAGGCTGGCCGCAGCACCATCACCGACCCCGCGTTCCTCGAAGACGGCTCCGTCAAAGAGTTCTCGCTCGTCCTCGCCAATTTCCCCTTTTCCGACGAGTTCTGGTGGTTGAAACCAGAGCAGCAAACGGACGACAAGAAGAAGAAGGACAAACTCAAAAAGGAAATCTTCAGCAAGGAAGGCTACAAAGACCACTACGGCCGCTTCGGTCGCGGCACCCCCTTCCGCGCCCCGCCCGCCGGTTACGGCGACTACGCCTTTATCCTCCACATCCTCGCCTCCCTCACCGACGACGGCCGCGCCGGCATCGTCTGTCCCCAGGGCGTCCTCTTTCGCGGCCAGCCCGAGGTCGAAGAGGAAACCGGCGAGTTCGATGACGACGGCAACGCCGTCGTCAGACGCCGCAAAGCCGATGACGAGCACCTCATCCGCAAGGCCCTCCTCGATGCCCGGCTTGTTGATGCCATCATCTCCCTACCCCTGAACGTCTTCTACGGCGCCAGCGTCCCCGCCTGCCTCGTCATCCTCCGCAAGCAGCGGCCCAAGGCCCGCCGCGACCAGGTCCTCATGATCTACGCCGCCCGCCATTACCGCGAGCTTTCTGCCCAAAACGAACTCCGCCCACAGGATGTCATGCGGATGCTCGTTCATTATCACGCTTACGGCGACGCTGCCAAAGTCCCCAAGCTGGTCAAAGAACTCAGCGCCCGCATTCGCAAACAAATTGATCTCCGCGAGGAGGACGAAGTTGGCCGCATCGAAGCCGAATACCAGCCCCACGCCGACAAGCTGGCAGCTCACGCCGCCGAAATCGCCGCAGCGATGAAGACCGGCATCGCATCCGCCGCAACCAACCTCGAAAAACAGCGGGAGAAGCTCAACGCCAAGCTCGCCGAACGCGACGAGAAGATCGCCGAAGCCCACCGTCGCGCCGCTGACGACCGCCGCGACGTGGACGCCGTGGGCACAGAACTGGTCGCCCTCTACGCCGATCCCGAAGAACTCCTCAAACATGCCCGCGTGGTGGAAACGGATGAGATCGCCGAAAACGAATACAACCTCAATATCCCTCGCTTCGTGGACACCTTCCAGCCGGAACCGCGCGTCGAGGTTAAGGACGCGCTCAAGGCACTGCAACAGGCAGAGTCCGCGGTTGCCACAGCAGAACAAAGCCTGAAGAAACTCCTGCGCGCCGCCGGCTATGAAACCCACTGACGCGCTATCCCATCCCGCAGGCTGGCAAACCACCACCGTTGGCAGGGCTGTGGAGGTTAAACGTGGTATCTCCTGGTCGAAGGATCAGGAACATTCCGCGCCCCGCGAAGGCGCGGTGCCGGTCATCCGCATCGGAAACGTGCAGGAGACACTCGAACTCGACGACCTCATTTACATTTCTGGTCTCAAACCCAAAGCGGTCGCGAGAAAGCGCGTGAACGTCGGCTGGTCCGTCATGGTTGGATCGAACGGCAATCGCAAACGCATCGGCAACGCGGTGTTCATCGGTCAGGACTCCGACTTTCTATTCGCGTCCTTTCTAATTGCCGCCCGTCCAAAGGAAGACAGCGGCATCGCGCCAGCCTTCTTCTACCGGTGGCTCTCGACGGAGCGAGTCCAAGCTCACCTAACAGCCTCATCCGAAGGCACAACAGGTTTAAGCAACCTCAGCCACAGCTTTTTCAAAGCGATGGCGATCCCTTTCCCAGAAGATCCCGGACAACAACGTGCCATCACCCGGATCCTGGATGCCTTGGACGCCACCATCGAGCATACCCGCGACGCAATTACCCGAGCCAAAGCTCTGCAAGTCTCAATGCTCGCCGAAGCGTTCAACCGACTGAGGGCCGAACGAAGGCGACTAGGCGAATTCGCGTCCGACGTTCGATACGGCACGTCGCAGGCATCGAACGAACGAGGGTGGGGGCATCCAACATTGCGAATTCCGAATGTGGTCGGCGATCAACTCACACTCGACGATCTGACATTCGTCGATTTGAAGCCCGCGGATGTGCCCCGACTGGCGCTCCGGGCTGGTGACCTTCTGATGGTGCGAACCAACGGAAACCCGAACTACGTCGGACGCTCCGCCGTCTTCTACCCCCCAGACGAAAGAACATGGGTGTATGCCTCCTATCTCATCCGAGTCCGCCTGCGCGGCGATTTGCTGCCCGGCTTCGTGAACGTCTTCCTAAGCATGGAACGAGGCCGCCGAGAACTGCTCCGACGCGTCACAACATCGGCAGGCAATCACAACATAAACGGAAACAGCATACGATTATTATCCCTTCCCGTGCCGGGATCCAAGGCCGACCAAGAACGAATCATCGAAATAGCGCGAGTGAGCCGAGAACACATTGCGGCGATCGGCAGTAAGCTGACAGCTCTGACGGACTTGAAAAAATCCCTCATGCACGACCTCCTCACCGGCCGCCTCCGCGTACCAAACCATTGACCTATGTCAGTCCCCTTCAACACAGACTGGATGCAGCGCGGTTTTCTCAAAGTGGAAGCAACGCTGCTGGGCAAAATCGCCACCCACGAAGCGCGAAACATCACGGAGGAAACACTTCGCGACGCCCTGTTTCAGGGGTTGCTTGATACCGAGCCTGCCCGACAGAACCACGTCAAAACTGAAGACCCAATTTCGTGGCATGACAATCAATGCTTTTCGTGTACGGCTCGGCCCGGCGCTGGGCGCAAGAAATCCCACGATGTCGCCGTCTTGCCTCACACATTGCAGGGCGTCGCTAATCCCGGCCTATTCTGCGAAGTTAAATGGCTCAAGAAACACCAGCACCGAGAAGGCGAGATCGTGTCTGACGTTCTGCGTCTCACCCTCTCCCGCGGATGCGCGCCCGAAGGTGACGCCATTCGGACGTACTTGCTCGTCGGCGGCGAATCAAAACCGTTCGGCCAAACCCTGAAGAAGCTACAGGGCGCTGGCGTAAATCTGCGGTGGTCTCCAGCGGGAAACCAATCCTCCCCGGACACAATGCCCGCCGACAAGCAGTTGATCATCCAGAGCCTCTTGCACCGAGCAAACATCGGCTTCGAGGAGTTCCGCACTCTGATGCTCTTTGGTCGCAAGCACTACCGGCTACCCCCCGACATCTGGCGTCACATGAAGATCATCGTGCGAGCACGTTGGCTACAGACTAACTCCGGACGGTCTTGGCGGATGGCACTATGGGAATTTAGCCATTGGGGCGTAAAGAAGAAGCGCTGGAGTGGCGCGGAACTCGCTCGCAAGTTTCGCGGTCTTCACCAACGCCGCCGCAGAAGGAGAACCGTATGAGCGAAGCCGCCTACGTCGAAATGCCCGTCATCAACTGGATGTGCGGTGAACAACCCACACCCTACCGCACCGGCGGCGGCGTGGCCGGTACCGGCCTGGGCTGGACCTACCGCGACGAGGCGGCTATGGCCGCTTTTGACCGGCCGTTAGAGGACCCACTGGTCGAAAAGATTCTCATCGACCGCCTCAAGGCTATCAACCCCGATGTCAAAACTGACGACCAGGCAAAGCTCGCGGTCAATGCCCTGCGCAAGACGATGTCCCACCCGGACAAGCTCACCGCCAACCGCCAGACACTCGACCTGCTGCGCGATGGCGCCAAGGTCGCTCTCATTCCCGGCGAGGACACTCGCACGGTCCAGTTCATCGAACTCGACCTCGCACGCCAGAACCTGAACGACTTCACTGCTACCAACCAGTACCGCGTCCAGGGAGTGAAACAATGCCGCGACGACACCGTCATGCTCGTGAACGGCATCCCACTGGTCATCGCCGAATACAAGAGCTACCTCGCCAGCGGTAAAGACTGCCGTGAAGCCGTCCACCAGTTGCACCGCTACCAGCGCCAGGCGCCGCTGATGCTCACCCCCAACGTCTTCTGCATCGCCGCCGATGAGGAGGAATTCCGCTACGGCACCATTCTCTTTCACGACGCGAGCAAGGAAGACGTCGAAATCCACATGGATAATTGGGGCCGCTGGCTCAGCCTTTACCCGGACGTGAAAGGCTGGTGGAACACGCCGGCTGCCGAGAACCCGGACGATCCCCTCGAAACCCCGGTCAAAGGGCTCCTTCGCCTGAAACCGTGCCACGTCCTCGACTTCCTCCAACATTTCATCGTTTTTCAGACCAAGAAGGGCAAGACAGTCAAGAAAGTCGCCCGCTACCAGCAGTTCGAAGCCGCCAACGAGCTGGTCGCGCGCACTGTCTCGCTCATCGGCCAGCCCGTCCAGGCCCAGGACCGCACCGGCCTGGTCTGGCATACCCAGGGCTCCGGCAAGTCCATCACCATCATTTGCACGGCCTACAAGCTTCGCCGCCATCCGGCCCTCAACAATCCCACCGTTCTCATCGTCGTTGACCGCCGGGACCTGAAAACGCAGATCAGCGACGACTTCGAAGCGTGTGACTATCCCAACATCGAAAAGGCCCTCGGCGTCCAGGACCTCAAGAAAAAGCTCCGCACCGGCTGGCGCGGTACTCTGGTCACCACCATCCAGAGCTTCCAACAGATGGATGACCTCGACCCCATTGATCGCGACGACATTATCTGTCTCGTGGACGAGTGCCACCGCACCCAGAAAGGAAAATAGCCATGCCTGGAGACAGTTACGCCCTCACCATGCGCGCCAAGCTGCTCAAAGCGTTCCGCTTTGGCTTCACCGGCACGCCCATTGACAAGACGATGCTAAACACGCATCGCGACTTCGGCCCCATCAAAAACGGCGAACAGGAACGCTACATCAGCTACTACGGCATCCGCCGCGCCATCAAGGACGGCGCCACCCTCGAAGTCCATTACATCCGCGATAAAGTCCCCTTCAACGTGGACGAAAAGGCCCTCAACATCGGCTTCGAGAAAATGTGCGCCGAAATGGAGCTTGAGGACGAGGAAGCCAAGGATTTCATCCAGCGCCAGAAATCCCGTTGGAAGGAACTCGCCCGCGACCCGCGCCGCATTGACATCGTTCTCGATAAGATGCTCAAGCATTTCCTCGAACATCCCGACCCGAATGGCTTCAAGGCCCAGCTTGTCGCCGTGGACCGCAAAGCTTGCGCGCTGTACAAGAATGCCCTCGACGCCAAGATCAAAGAGTGGGCGCAGAAACCGGAGTACAAAGAACGTGGCCTGCACCCCGATTGGTCCGCCGTCATTATTTCCGCCGCCCAAAACAGCGAGCCGGACATCGCCCGCTTTGAATACGAGAAATCCAAGCAGGACGACCTGATCGACTATTTCAAGCTCACGCCTGTCCAAAGGGAAGGCTGGAACAAGGAAAACTACGGCGACGACCGTTCCAAGTGGCGCCCGCCCCTCAAAATCCTGATCGTCTGCGACCGCCTGCTTACCGGCTTCGATGCCCCGGTCGAACAGGTCATGTACCTCGATAAGCCGCTCCGCGACCACAACCTCCTCCAGGCCATCGCCCGCACCAACCGCCCGCTGCCGAGCATGAAGAAGCGCACCGGCGTTGTCGTGGACTACTTCGGCGCATTCGACAAACTCGAAAAGGCCCTCAATTTCGACGAAAATATCCGCGAGGAATCCCTCATTGATTGGGACGCCCTCAAGGCCACCGTCCCGGGAGCCATCTCGCTTTGCCTGGAGTCCTTCAAAGGCATCACCATCGCCGACACCCGCGAGTGTCTCCTCGCCGCGCTCCGCGCCCTCCGCGACTCGGAGGCCGCCAAACGCTTTGAGCAGAATTTCAAGAGCCTCGAACGCCTTTGGGAAGCTGTCTCACCCGACGAGTGCCTTTACCCGCATCGCCACCAGTACAACTGGCTCTGCTCCATCTATGTCGCCTACCGCCGCCGCTTGCGCGGTAGCCGCGACACCTACGGCGAACTCGCCGCTAAGACCCGTCAGCTCATCCAGGAAAACACCACCTTCATGCAGATTGCCGAGTCGCTGCCGGTCTTCAAAATCGACGAGAATTACATCAGCCGCCTCGATGACCTCCCCTCGCCCTCCGACAAAGCCGCCGCCCTTGAGGCCGCCCTCACCGCCGAACTCTCCGAAGATGACCCCGGCTTCATCTACCGCCTCTTGGGCGAGCGCCTCCAGCGCCTCAAGGAGCGTAAGGACGCCAGCGACGAAGCCACCGCCCAGCGCTTACGCGAGTTGGAGGCCATTGCCGCCGAGAAACTGAAGCTCAAGCAGGAGCCCCAGCGCCTGAACCTGACCCACCCCGGCGAGCACGACCTCTTCACCGTTCTCCGCGTCCACTCCAAATCTAAAGACGAGAATTACCTTGCTGACTGCGCTCGCCGGATGGTGGCTCACCTCCGCGCCAGCGGCGTCCTCTCCCCTGGTTGGAGCAACTCCAAAGGCGGCCTCATGCGGGTCGAGCAATCCCTCCTCGCCGAGTCATGGAACCCCGCGTACGCCGGCCTCGGCTTTGACCCTGAAAACCCAGAGCCGCCTTTCCTCAAATTGGCCGTGGCCGAACTCGCCAAATCCGACGCCTGATGCGATCTCATCCTTCCAATCAGTCCCATGCGTCCCATGCCGCCAAGGCCAGGTCCGGCCCCAGCACTATCCTTCTCTCCGGCCGTAAGGTCGAATACCAGGTAAAGCCCTCCAGGACTGCCAAGAAACTCCGCATCCGCGTCGGCCCGCATGGCGTGCAGGTCGTCCGCCCCACCGCCAGACCCGACGACGACATCACCCGCTTCCTCAGCCACAACCAAGCTTGGATAATCCGCCAACTCGACCGTGCCGAAACCCTTCAGGCGGTCATCAAATCACCAAGCCGCGACCACCGCGCCATCCTGTTTCGCGGCGGCGTTACGCCGGTTCGCATCGCTCGCTCACTTTCCAAGCGCGGCCAAAACAAAGTCACCTGCCCAAACGGTGAGATTCTCATCACCCAGCCCGCCGGCTCGCGTACCCCGCCCGCACGCAGCCTCGAGAACTGGCTCCGCAAGGAAGCCAGGGCCGCCATCCAAGGCCACCTCGAAACCATCCTCCCGCGCGTGCGGCGCTCCTACGGCAAGCTTTACGTCATGGGCCAGCGCACCAAATGGGCCAACTGCTCCGCCCTCGGCAACCTCTCCTTCAACTGGCGCCTCATCATGGCCCCGGACTTTGTCCTCCGCTACCTCGTCACCCACGAGGCGGTCCACCTGGCCATTCCCGACCACTCCCAGCGCTTTTGGCTCACGGTCCAAAGCCTCTGCCCCGAAACCGAACGCGCCCGCCAATGGCTCTGTGCAAACGCTGCACGTCTCCATGCACCTATTTCCCCCGATCACGAAACAGGAACCGCCGGGCTCCACACCAACACTAAGCCCCAAGCCAAATTGGATTAACGCCTATGTTCACATGGACACCCCTTTATAAAGAACTTGCCAAGGCACTACTTCCCTTCAGGAATCGCCAGCCTGAGCTGGTCCGAATCCTCGACGAAATTAAGCAAACCGGCGTCCCCATCATCCGCCTGATCGACGCCCCCAAACCGGCGGCGGCCCCCGTACTCACCACCATTGACCTGTTCACCTTTTTCGCCTGCTTCAATCGCGGTTTGACCGACCAGAACAGGATAGCAATTCTTAACACACTCAAGGTCAAGTTTCGCTTGCAGTCACCGGTGCCGTCCGACTTCTCCGGCATCCCCGCGGTGGACAACCAGCAGTCATGGTTTTTTCCCTATCCCGATAAACGCAAACCCGACGACATCGCGAATCTGTGGGACCTGGCGGCGTCAGCACTCCAGAACAAGCCTGAACAGCTCGACCCCAAGCTGTTCAATCGCTGCCTCGAAATCTATACGGTAGGCCCCGCGAAACTAACCATGGGCCTCTTCTGGATAAACCCAGAGAACTATCTGGCCCTCGATGACAAGAACCGCGTGCATTTCGCCAATGCCGGTATCACCACCGAGGTTAAGGACCATGCCTCTTACCTGGTCCTCCTCCAGCAAGTGCGCGAAAAGCTGGGCCAGAATTACACCACAATCTCGCGGCACGCCTGGGAAGCCGCCACCGTCGCGCCTATACATTACTGGGCCGGCGGCTCCACCTGGGGCAAGGAGAGCAAGGCTGAGGAGTTCACGAACGGCAATTTCTGGGAAATTGGGTGGGAAAAGAACGACGACGAGTCGGCAGCCAAGCGAACATGGAAGACCTTCGAGGACGTCAAGGTCGGCGACGAATTTGCCATCAAAGGCCTCGGCGGGCGGTACGACCTACGGGTTTACTACATCGGTAAGGTCATCCACAAGTCCGACGACGGCATTCTCAAACTCCAAAAACTCGACCGCCCGCTGTACCGCGGCAAAGGCCCCAAGGGGCCAGCCTGGTTTGAAACCCTGCTACCAATCACTAACCAATCCGCTATTGATGCAATCTTTCACGGGCACGACCAGAACCCAGAAGAGGGCGACCAGGCTTCTCAGGAAGCGCCCCCTGCCGCCGCACTCCCTCCAGCTCTCAATACCATCCTGTACGGCCCTCCGGGCACCGGTAAAACGTACCGGCTGCGCAACCACTACATGAAAATGTTCACTGACCGCGGGGCTGCACCCACTCCGGAGGAGCGGGCCTCCGTGCTGGTCAGAGACCTGTCCTGGTGGGAAGCGGCGGCCCTCGCACTGCTCGACACGAACGACCACAAAGCCCTTGTGGCGCAAATCCTCACCCATCCCATCGTCCGCGCACGCCTGAAATTGTCCGCTAACAAGAACCCCCGCGCGATCCTTTGGGTTGCGCTCCAGTCCCACACCAAGCAAGACTGCCCCAACGTCAATTACGCCGCGCGCACCGACCCCCTCATCTTCTCCAAGGACGCAGCCTCGGTATGGTCTGTTGACCCGCAGGTGGCCGATAGCGAAGCACCCCACCTTCGCGCACTCCTCGAGGACTTCCATAATCCCCCCGAGCGAACCCCCGCCGTGTGCCGTTATAAGTTCACCACGTTCCACCAATCTTTCAGCTACGAGGACTTCGTCGAGGGTATCAAGCCCCAGACCGAGGAAGCGCAGGGCCGTGATGACGGCCACCTCTCCTACGAGGTTCGCCTTGGCGTCTTCCGGGAAATCTGCCGCGAGGCGGAGTCTAACCCATCCAGGAACTACGCCCTCTTCATAGACGAAATCAACCGCGGCAACGTCGCCAGCATCTTCGGGGAACTCATCACCCTCATTGAGGAAGATAAGCGCCTCGGCAAAGACAACGAGCTCAAGACCACTCTTCCATACTCCCGCGACGAGTTCGGCGTTCCCGGCAACCTTTACATCATCGGCACCATGAACACCGCTGACCGCAGCGTCGAAGCCCTTGACACCGCACTGCGCCGGCGCTTCACCTTCGAGGAAATGCGCCCCGAAGCCGACAAAATTGCTCAGCCGCCGGACCTGCAAGTGGACCTCCGCAAATTGTTCGAAGTCATCAACGGTCGCATCGAGCAGCTCCTCGATCACGACCACTGCATCGGCCACTACTACCTCATGGACATCCGCGACCTCAACGACCTCCAATCAGTATTCGCCAACAGAATCATTCCCCTCCTCCGCGAGTACTTCTATGGAAACCCGGCCAAAGTCGGCATGGTGCTCGGCGAGCCATTCGTCTCCCGCAAAACCGCCAAAACCCTTTTTGCCCCAGGCTCCTGGGGGATAGACGAGTTGGACGAGAAGGAGGTCTTTACCTTCGCCGACGTCACCAAACTTACCGAAAAGGACTTCCAGGCCATCTATGCCGAAAACCGTCCAGGTGTTTGAGCACGGCACCCTAGCCGTGGGCGACCGCGGCTTCACTGAAGGTCAGTTCGCCGCCCTGGTCAAGTACAACGAGCGGCACGGCTGCGTCTTCTTTAACGTCGGCCACCGCCGCCTCCATTTCAGCAGCTACGTCGGCGTCGTTCAGGTCGGCGGTCTGGCCATTGAAATTCTGCCCAAGCTCGACAACGACCCCTCGCCGGACAAAGGGAAGTGGCAGCGTGCCCTCCTCCAGATGCTACGCCAATCAGGGCTGCTCGCAATCGAGGCCGCCCCAGAGGCCGACCTTCATCTCCGTAAATCCCCGTTGATGGACGTGTACCTCGACGCCTTCCTCGGGGAAGTCGACCGTCTCACCCACGGCGGCCTGGTCAAACGCTACCGCCTCACCGAAGGCAACCTCCACAAGCTCAAAGGCAGGATCAAGTTTCCCCAACACATCCGCCGCAACGCGCTGCACCAGGAGCGCATCTTCACCGCCCATGAAACCTACGATCGCGACAATCCCTTCAATCGCATCCTGAAATGCGCCCTCGCCATCGTCCAGCGCCTCGCCGTCCGCCAATCCCTTACCTCGCGCGCCGCCGCGTCCCTCCTCTGGTTCGAGCAGGTTGCGGACGCCCGCATAACAACCCAGACATTCGACCGGCTGCCGTTCGGCCGCAACACCGAGAGTTACCGCCGCGCCATCCAATTGGCCCGCCTCATCATTCTCAATTACTCGCCCGACCTGCGCGGCGGCCGTGAGCACGTGTTTGCTATCCTCTTCGATATGAATGAACTATTCGAACGGTTCATCTTCGTCCACCTCCGCCGCGCACAGGCCGCCTACGCCGACCACCGCCTCAACATCACCGGCCAGGCGTCCAAACGCTTCTGGTCCTCCAAGACCCTTCGCCCGGACATACTCGCCGACTTCACCAAGGCCGCCACCACCGCTCGCATTGTCCTCGACACGAAATGGAAGGTCCCTAGCGACGGTCAGCCCGCCGACGACGACCTGAAGCAAATGTATGCGTACAACCTCCACTTCGGCGGGAGTCGCAGCATCCTTGTTTACCCCTCCGCAGGGCCTCACCAGGTCCCAACCGACCAACCGTACGCGCACTCCGCCTCACTACCCACCGGCCACACCCACAACTGCGCCACCTTCTACATAAACCTCTTCGACGCCGAAAACCGCCTTCGCAAAGACATCGGCAATGCGCTGATCCAGAAATCCATCCTCAACGACTAAGCAGGCCATCTCATAAACAACGCACAGCAGCGCCATCCTCGACACCATGAACTCATTTTCCGCCACCCAGCCCAACGAGGAAATCCTCAAGGAAGAACGCATCCATCCAGGCATCTTCGCTCTTCCCGTCCTTGTCCTTATCGCATTCGGCATAATTACCCTCCCCGTTATTCCGTTCCTTACCATGACCAGAAACCTGGCAAGCCAATTTGGGTCCCAACAATCTCAGCCAGCTTTCAACCTGATTTGGCTGATCGTCCTCCTCCCCGATCTACTGATTACCGGCGCAGTCTTCGTCGCCGTTCTTGTCGCCTACCTGAAATGTCACGTTACCCTCACCGACAAACGCCTCATCTACACCACGGGCTTTCTCGCCCGCTATTCCGGCGAACTCCCCCTCGAAAACATCGACGCACTGTTCATGTCCGAGCCGCTGCTTGGCCGGCTCCTCGGCTACGGCACCGTCACCGTGTGTACCCTTGGCGGCACCCGCTTCAAACTCGATTTCCTCTCCAAACCTCACCTCTTCCACGCCGCCTTGCAGCGCGCCCTGGCCCAGGCGAAATCCCCAGTCCGCTCCGCCCCCAAACTCGCCCCGGTGCCTCAGGACGACTCCCGCTACATGCCGAAGCCCTCCTGAAACCACCTCTTACCAACGAACTTCCCCCCGTGTTTAGAACCAAGTGCGTTTACTCCCCGGTCACTCCACGCCGAGTCGGTCTCCGCATCCTCGCCACCCGGTTCCGTGGCCGCGGCATGCCGAAGGACCTCTACGATGTCTGGATGCCAAATCTCGGACCGAGTGAGATGCTCCTCCGCGCCTTCCTGGCCGGAAAGCTGACTTGGGCGGAGTTCTCTCGCCGTTACCGCGCCGAGCTTTTCCACAGCGGCAGTGCCGACGCCTCGAACCACACCATCAAGAATCACGGCCAGAAATTCACCCTCCGCCTCCTCCAGCGCCTCGCGCAGGACAGCACCACTACGATCCTCTGCCACTGCTCCGAAGACCAACCCCACTGCCACCGCTGCATCCTCGAAAGGCTCCTCAAACGCCCCATATGAAGAGGGACCCCGCAATCCTCCACCTCAACCTGCACCGCGAATTTTTCACCGCCATCGCCGCCGGCACCAAGAAGACCGAGAACCGCGCCCGCACACCCTACTGGCAGCAACGGCTGGCCACCCCGCGCAAGCGTGGTGGCCGCAGTTGCTTAGAGAACCCTCTTTACCCCCTTGCCAACCCACTTCTATACGTTTATAACCATTTCTAGCCCAAATCGAATAGAAATAGGTATAATTAACTAGAGATCCCTCGCGACACGTATGGACCCCATCAAAAACCCCTTCTCCCCCGGTGCCGGTTCACCCCCACCCGAATTGGTTGGCCGCTCGGGAATCCTCGAGCAAGCCCGCATTCTTCTCGGTCGCATCAAGGAAAAGCGCCCGGAAAAAAGCATCCTCCTCACCGGCCTGCGCGGCGTCGGCAAGACGGTTCTGCTGAACGAAATTGACCGCCTCGCCATCAAAACCGGCTACCGCACCGTGGGGGTGGAAGCACACGAAGACAAATCCCTGGCTGCCCTGCTCGTGCCACCCTTGCGCAAACTCCTCTTTGAACTCGACCGCGTCGCCGGTGCCGGAGACAAAGCCAAACGCGCACTGGCAGTGCTCAAGGGCTTCATGAGCGGCCTGAAGGTGAAGATGGGGGAGATCGAAGTCGGCTTGGACATAGACCCTGAAAAAGGCGCGGCTGACAGTGGTGATCTGGAAAGTGACCTGCCGAATCTACTGGTCGCCGTTGCCGAAGCCGCCGACGAGCGTCGGATTCCGGTCGCTCTGCTTATTGACGAGCTTCAGTACTTTAACCACAAGGAACTCAGCGCGCTCATTATGGCCATGCACAAGATGCAACAGCGACAGTTGCCCATGGTCCTGCTCGGGGCCGGTCTCCCCATCCTCCCGGGCCTCGCCGGCGAATCAAAATCCTACGCCGAGCGGCTATTCAGTTTTCCCGACATCGGCGCGCTTTCCGAACCGGACGCCATCAAGGCCGTGCAAGACCCGACCAGGGCGGTCGGCGTGGGCTTCGAGACGGACGCGCTAAAGGAAGTCTTCCGCCTGACCCAAGGCTATCCCTACTTCCTCCAGGAATGGGGCTATCAATGCTGGAATCGCGCCGAGGAATCACCCATCACCCTCCAGGTCGTCAACGACGCCAGCGCCACGGTCATCCAGCGCTTGGATCAGAACTTCTTCCGCGTCCGCTTCGACCGCCTCACGCCGGGGGAGAAGCGGTTCTTGCGCGCCATGGCCGGTCTCGGGCCCGGCGCCCAGCGCACCGGAGACATCGCTGACGCCCTGAAGGTTACGGTCAACGGCCTTGGCCCGGTTCGCTCCAAACTCATCAAGAAAGGTATGATCTACAGTCCGGCGCATGGCGACATGGCATTCACCGTCCCGCTGTTTGACCAGTTCATGCTCCGAGCTATTCCCAACTTGGATTAGCCGCCCGTGAATAGCTCACCATCTCCCAACACATGAGGCGACAAATCGCACCACCCCAGAACCCCGCCCCCCGGAAATCCATCAAAGCTACCGTCCAGGGCCTTCGGAAAGTTCACTCGAACGCCCACGCCCTGTTCGAGTGTTTTCGCCCCAAGTCCAGAGACGAAAATACCGCCAGAGAGTTTCAGCGGGCCTCCCGCGCCCTGGAGTCCGCCCTCGAATACTTCGCCGAAACAATCACCCTCCTCGGGACGGCCAAGACACAGGAGGACCACAACCAGGCCGCCTCAAAGATCAAGGACGCCCTCAACCAGGCGGAGACCGCGTTCGAAGCCATCACGCCCTTTTCCACCTTCCGCATGTCCCCTCGCGCCCGGCGCGCCGCCCTGCTGATCCCACCGCTTGACCGCAAGGTGGCGAGAAAGCTTACGGAACTCTGGAAACTGCCAAAGGCCGAGCAACCGCAGGCGTTCACTGCCTGGCTTAAGTCCGCCGGCACCCCAAAGCTCATTGCCGAACGCCAGAAGAAGGTCAACCAAATCCTCGCCTATGCACGCGCGGTAACGAAAAAGATCACCCCGCACCAACCGCGCGCGGAAATCTGTGCCTTCGTCTTCTGTGACTGCTACGAAAAGGGCCGCCTCAGGCACCCGCCTCCCAACCCTGAAATCGTCGCCGTCCTCCCCAACGGCGACCTCGGTTATCGCAACGCCACACCGGCCCAGCACGACGCCTTCGTCGCCTGGCGCGCCAATGCCTGCCGTCACCCGGAAGGCAGGGTCACCGGCGGCAAGATTGGCCACCTCCTGCCTATTCAGGTGGTTCGCGACGCCCTTTCGCCTCACCGCCGCGCCTTCCCGATCTTCGTTGGCAAAGTCCTTAACTGCCGACCCCACACCCGCTCCTCGCACCTGACCCTAAAGCAAGTCCACAAGCTTAAGGCGGAACTCGACCGGCTCGAAACCTTCCGGTGCGGCGACCCCGAAATCGACCAGGACTTGTGCTGCCTCGGCGGCCAGATGAAGCAACTCGTAAGCGCCGCCCTGAAATTCCGCAAACCCATCGCCATGTAGCCCCCCCACCCGCCATCGCCGCCCCACCGATTTCCGATCACGGTCCACCGATCACTGATTACCGGCCTCAGCCCTCTCACCGCCCCAGCGCCACCGCCACCGCATTTTTGCTTCGCTTCGCCATCCCGGATCGATGCCACAAACGCCGTCCCTGCACCCCGCCCACATACGCTGTCAAGCCCTTAGCCCTCCAGCCGGGCACCTGCGCCCGCTCACTAGTTCCAACGGCGATGCAGTACTGCACCATCGGCTACGCCGCTGACTTAAGCATAACGCCAAAGAGTCCCCCTTTTTCAGCTAGTGAAGGGTAATCTCCTTGCTCAACAAGTTCTCCGTGCTGAAAAACGAGAATGCGGTCTGCCGACTTGAGCGTCGTCAGCCGATGCGCAATCGCGATGATGATCGTCTCGCGCCCTAGATTCTCGCGGATCGCCTTGGTAACAGCCTGCTCGTTTATATTGTCGAGCGCAGAAGTCGCTTCGTCCAGAATGATGACACGGGGGCGGCGCAGAAAGATGCGCGCAATCGCAAGCCGCTGCCGCTGCCCTCCCGAAAGTTTTGCCCCTCTTTCCCCGACCTGAGTGTCATAACCATTCGGCATCGACATGATTTCCCCATGAATATTCGCGAGGGTGGCGGCCCGACGGATGTCGTCCTCCGTGACACCCTTAAGGCCATAGGCGATATTCTCCCGCACGCTGCCTGAAAACACTAGCGGTGTCTGACTCACGTATACCACTGAAGCAGCAATGTCAGCCTGAGACAGATAATCCAAGCAAAGCCCAAACATCTTTACATGGCCGCCCGTCGGGGAGAGCAAGCGCAGAAAAATCTTCGCCATTGTGCTCTTACCACACCCCGCCGGTCCACAGATGCCGACGAATTCACCCGGAGCTATCTTAAAACTGACGTTGTTCAGTGTGGCCGCAGGCGCTCCCCGGTGTCTGTGACAGAGCGTCGTCACTTCGATTCCCTGGCCGCATCCACGCTGGCTAGCACACACCCCACTCGTCTGTACGCGGAAGGGTTCCGCAATCGGAAGGTCGAATAGTGAGTTAAGGTCTTGGATTTTAAGACTGCTCTCGTGGGCTTCATCTAAGATGCGATGAACCTCGCGAAGCGGCGCTGTTACGGCAGCGAACAAGAGCGACACTGTTAGCACATCACCAGTGGTGATGCTCCCAATAGTTGCCAGGCCAACCGCAGTCCCAAGTACCACGATGTGTGACACTCCTTCATTCAGCCCCTTGAATGAATCAAACCATGCCATCCAAAGATGATGACGAAGCTCCTTGCGACGCAACTTGTCCGAGATGGAACCGATACGAGCAGCCTCAATCCCGGCCGTGTCCATTGCCCGGATGCTCTCAATTCCGCCGAGCATCTCAACAATTGCGCCATCCATTTCCTCCTTTCCCCGCAGCAAATCCAGCCGAATTCCCTTCTGCGACCGTATCTGGCTTAGGATAATTCTCAACCCAATCGGCATGAAAAGTGCCATGACGAAAGCAACGATGGGCGATTTCAAGAGCGCGGCAACGAGGGCAAACAAAGCAACGAGCACCGCAGGGCCAAGATCCAAAAAACCAAGCTTCACCATCTTGACGAGTCCTTCCGTCGAACGGTTCAACCGACCATGAAGAGCGCCCGACTGACTGTCCGAGAAGAATGTGAAATCCAGCCTCAAAAGGTGGCTTATGGCCGCGACACGGGTCTCCATTTCGATTCGCGTGCAGGTGCTCTCGACGAGGCATTTTCGCAGAACGTGGAGTCCCTCTCGCGCGATCACGATGGCGAAAATCGCCGTCAGGAATGGAACAGCCATCCTGAACGTGACACCCTGCGCTCCGGTGGCACGATCTACCATCGCTCCCAGAAGCAGCGGCAGCGCGTTCGTTAGCGCCGCCGTCAGACCAATCACACCCAGGGCAAGAAGAAGGTTCGTACGGTCACGCCTACCCAGGCGGTAGAGAACGAGCCGCAGATTCTTCCAAATCTCTCGCAGTTCACTCATAGGTAGCGTCCCAGCGCAGAACTCAACGGCATCAACCATCAGCGACGAAACACGAGGCTCAGCACAACGCTGTAGTACACGAGCATAAGCAGACTCGCGGAAAGGCCGAACCACAGATAGCTGGCAAAAGTCACCTGGCCCCTCGGATAACGCGCCGTTTGGTGCAGGAGCAGCACGCCCGCACTTGCCGCTGTAATCAGACTTGAACTTCCCGCGCAGATTCCAGCCCCCAATGCCATCGCAGAGCGCTGGGAGGGGTCAAGGGAATGCACCATCCCCGATGCCGCATTCGCCCAACTGGCCGCTTCGGTGAACAGAGTTCCGAGGTAGCTGACCGTCGCCACGGCCCACACTGGGGCTCCTGTGGTTTGGAGCCATGATTTCAGCGTAGCCGCGATGCCCATGTGCTCCCCTCCTAACACCTCAGCGAGGACGAACACCGCGCATAGTGTACAGAGGGTATTAAATCCAAGTGCCGCAAAGGGATTTTCACGTCTCTGCTCGTCAGCCACGTTCCGTCGGCCGTCCTGGTTCACCGTCCCAACCCCTGCGGCGTTCCGCGGGGAGGTCCTCCACGAAACCAAGCACAACCACAGCATGCCGGCAGCGAGAAAGCGAATCTCCAACTCCGGGTAATAGATGGGCGGGACGATCACAACCAGCAGACCGACGAGAGCACCTAGGGCGAGATGCCAGTTGACCGAAGTCTCTTCACGCGACCGGGCAAAGTTCTGCACCACGACGTGTATTTCGGCCTTTGACATTTTCGGACTCGCTAGCAGAGCTGCGACGCCGAAAATGAGCAGGGTCTCACAGCCCAGGTTCACGCAGAGGATTTTAAGAAAGTCCGCATGCACCAACCCCCATGTCTTCGCCTCAACCAAGTTCGGCGTGTCGCCCCAGCGTGTGCTGAAGCCGCCGAGATTGCTCGCGATCAAGCAGCCATTCAGCACAGGCCCAGGAGGCAGATCAAAGAGCGTGCAAACTAAATAAGCGACCTCCGCAGTTATGAGAATGCTCGTTGTGTTGTGGAGAGTCGCTGCCAGCATCCAAGTAAGGGTCAAACAAATGGCGGGGACCCCTATCCGTAATGGAAGCGAAAGACGGACTGCGGCAACCCCAACTGCCTGACCAGCGACCATGCCCAAGGACTTAAGGGCGTTCGAGTCCCTGAGTAGGTGGGCCGCCATCGCCACGGAAGTGAAAACAACAGCGATGTAGGCGAAGTGCTCAAAGCCTGATCGCAGCGCGCGTTCAGCGTCAGTGAGGCCAGTCAGCCCTAACGCTGCCAACGCCAGCAGAGGCATCCCGATTTCGGGGCCGAACTTTTGCCTGGCCATGGCGGTGAACACGGCCAAGATGCAAACGAGGAGGAAGATTGCTGAGATCGTCATAGGGCAGCCGATGTGAGTTCAGATCTCGGAAACCTCCCATCCATCACCGATTCGCTCGAATGTCTCGTGCGGAGGCTGGTGTGGCATGCAATGGATGAGGAGCTTCGGTCGGATTTCGGTGTCCTCAAACACCTCGAGAAGGGCGACAATTTCCTCGCGCGTCGCAACCGATCCGTTACTGATGTAGCAGGCCTCGAATTTCAGGCGGGCAACATGCGCGAAGAGATCTCGGATATCACGGGGCTTCGTCGGAATGTACTTTGGGTCGAGATGCGCGAGGTGGTGCGGAAGCGGATGTCCACGCAGGATGAAAATACGATCCGGCGAAGCCTCGTACACCTCGTCTTCTAGATGCCGCGGAAGCGGGAGGATGACCGCCGTCCCTGAGGGCTCGTGGTTCCCGCTGGTGGAGTTTGCCAAGATGCGTTCGTAGTAGTCGCGAGACTTCAGCGCAGCCAGGATGCGCAGTACGTGCTTGACGGAAAAGTCCTCCGAGGCCGTCGCAAGAACCTCATCGAGGAGAGGAATGTCGGACGGCGACCTCCTCAGCAGGATCGCGCGGAGTTCTTCGCGGGTTTCCGGAGGCTCACCGAGAAGGCCGTAAACCCCTTCGCCGACGACGAGAAGCGAAAACTGTCCGTTGCTCCGGCCGTTGCGGAAGTGAGGTGGTAGATGCACATGCCCCGGCCCCTCCAACGGCGCCAGATGATGTGGAAGCTGTTGCGTATTCATAATGGAGTTTGAGTCAAATCTTCTCTCGCAGCTCGTTCGACGGCTGTGCATTCCGATTTGCCTTTCGCGGGCAATTTTTTAATCTTTGCCATACCGGTAAAATCCGGCGGTTTTGACGTGAATTCCACTAAAGTTGGGAAGCAATATGAGAACAGAAGCGAAGCAGCATTATCTCTTTTTGAATGCAGAAAAGGTACAAAGCATCGCATTGTGCCTTAAGAACTGGAAGGAGGCGGTCGAGGTGCGGACAGGCAAGAAATTTCTTAGCGATACCAAACGCAAGTCCGAGTGGTCCCGCGCGGTTAAGCCAACAAGGAGCACGCACGGTCGCACATGGTCCAATCATCTGAAACAACTGGTGCAATACCTAAATGAGGACTGGAACGAAAACACTGACGGAGGTGAAAAAGCTTTTAAGATTACCATGGACAATTTCACGAAGGGGCCGCCGCAGAAGCCGTTGGAAGTAGATGCAGATCTCCAACTGATCCCTGGGCCAAAGCCGGTGTTGATTGAGCACCTCTATGCTTACATAAGCGATCTTCGCAGCCGTGTTGCACAAGCCGAGCTGACCAAGCATATTACGCTCGAACGCGCCCTGCGGGATGCGATTGCAAGTACATTCGAAACACTGCAAAGGTGGGAGAGGGCGGCGCAAGAGCTTGAATGCGCAATTCAAATCGAGGAGTCATTAGGCGAGTATGTCTATGCTGTGCATCATCTCCTAAGGAAGGGAATCGCGCTTTACAATGACACCCAATTCGAATCGGCAAAGGACACATTAACGAGAGCCGTTCAGGTGTTAACCAAGAAGTTGCCCCCGGGGGCTGCGTTGCGGTACGAGATCAGAGTGTGGGATTACCTAGGGCTCTGTTATATTAAATTGAAGAATCCAAAGAAGGCACTAGACATTCTTCTCAATAGCAAACACTTGGCTCGGGCGCGCACGCTGCCAACGCCTTTGGGCGATGCCTCACGCTTGATGAGAACCGGCATTGCTTACCTCGAGCTTGGTAACGTTACGAAAACGAAGTCTTCGTTTGTAAAGAGCGTTGGACTGCGGTTTCAAGTCGGTGCTACAGCGGAAGCCGCTCGCGCCCTGCGCTACCTTGGTCTAGTGTACTACAACACTCGAAAATTGGAGCAAGCCATGTCCGTGTGGGACTTGGCTCTCAAGGTTCAACGGGGATTCAGCAACGAAAGAGAGCAGGCTAAACTGTACTTTTTCCGAGGTCTGGTCTTTCACGAGCTATGGCGACAGATCTCCACATCGTCAAGAGGAACCGCCGATCGTCTAGAGTGCGCTCTCTCCAAGAAACTGTTCCCGGACGACGAGGAGCGGAGATTGCTGACTCAGATTGGCAAGGGTTTCAGGGACAAAATAGAACGCTGTTATCGTCCCGAAGGCCATCTACGTGCGGCTCATGGAAGCTACGGCCACTGCGCTGAAATAGCCGTAAGCATGGGCCTCACCAAGTGGGCGAATGACGCGAAGAAAGCGCTAAGATCGTTGCCACCCTGTCCGCCCTTGTGAATAGCGTGGCCCCTCCACAACCCCACCCCTCCGCAAGAAGGGCGTGGCGAGTCCGCAAACCGGAGCGACTGGCGCCTGCGCGAGCTCCCACTCAGGAGACCGCCACCGCCGCTCGCCCCGCTCACCAACCCATGCTCTCAACCCTTAACCATCAACTATTAACTTCCCAACGTTCACCCCTTCGCCCAAACCCTCAGCAGCCGCTCCTGTAGCGCCTTCGGCTTCACCTGGTCCAGCAGCTCGCGCATCTCTTCCTTGGGCGTCTTGTGCCCGTTGGTGAGTAATCTCGGCATGGCCGATTGCAGCGTCTGGCGGAAAGCCGCCCAGACAGGCGATTCCCCCGGTCAGCGCATCACCGGGCCTAGCTCCGGAAACGCTCGCTCGCTCGCTGGCCTCCGCTGCGGCCCGGTCATGCGCTGGCCCCCGATATTTGTCTGGCCTCTGGCCGGCCAAGCTAAGTCGTCCCTTCCACCCTCCCTCCTCAGCCTGTCCGTCCAGAAGCCAGAAACCCGCGTCCCCGCGCCCCTGGACTTTATCCCCCCACCGCCCCACACCCTCGGCCACGCAGCGCAATTCCTGTAGAACCCTTGCGCCGCTCAATTGGGCTCCGCTGTGGCCGCTGGCGACGATGCGGCCACTGGCAGCCCACCGCCGGCTGAGTGGGCTGCTGCGAACATCAAGAGTCGCGCCAGCCGCCGCTGCCACTCCGCTTGGCTTCGTTCGCGCCCCGCACGCGGGTCCCCCGTCTGTCACGCTCTTTACCGAGGCTTTGAGTGAGGTGTGGGGGGGTGAAAGACCAGCCCACCGGCCAGGAAATGACTCCGAGCCGAACACAGAAAGTTCGATATGAAATTTGCCATTTATCATCGTGAACGCGAATACGCCCGCGAAATGGGCGACCCTAAACTTGCCGAGGTGGACGCCCCGACCCAGGAAGAAGCCGAGCGCAGGACCACTCACATGGGCGCGACTGGCACGCTGGCCGTGCCGGTTACGCCTGCCCCCGACCAACCACCCGCAGGCTGGCGCGGTGTTTTCTTCGACGGTCCACAGCCCGACCAGGATCACGAAGGCGGAGAAATTCCCGTTTGGGTTGTGTACGTAGGAGACGAAGATGCCGACCCGGTTGGCACCGTTTACACCTGCCACAACTTCAAATCCGCCGAGACGCTGGCGCAGCGTATGGCCAGCGACCGCCAGCTTGACCTCATTCACGAAGCCACCACCGCCTAACCACAAAGACAATATGCAAAATCACGACGACCATAACACGGAGCCTTTCGGCCCCGTCATTTACGCCTACACCCGCTCGCAAGCCGTCGCCGACGGCTTCCAAGTGGAGATTACGACAGTTGCCGTCGAAGCGGGAATCCGCTTCCCGGTTTTCCTCACCCGTGCCGTCTATGACGGCTTTGTCACTGTCCCGCCCGGTGTCACCGGCCAGGACGAGGCGGGCAGGCTTTGGGATGTTGTTTGGATGCTCCGCTTTGCGGTTCGCAAAGCGCAGCCAGGCCAGGCCCGCTTGCCGTTTGCGCTCTATGTGCGCAACGACAACCACCGCCCCAGGTTAGTGAAGCTCATTGCCCGGTGCGGCCCGCTCGACTTAGACGACCCGGTCCCCGCCATCACAGTCATGCTCCCCGAAGAGGATTGAACTCCATCGCCCCCCCTTTCCGCCGTTGACCGGCGGAGAGGGATGGGCGCTTCGATATTCCACCCGCGAGACGGACACCGTGCCGCTCTTTTAAGCGGCCCCCGCTCTGGCGGCCCGGCCTCCGATGCCGGGCCGCGGTGTCCGTCCGCCCGGACCGCCGGGCCTCACGCCGGCCCAGGCCCGCGCCAGAGAGCAAGCCCTCTGGACTCCCTGTCCGCTGCGCTGGCTTTTACGCTCCGCGCCCTTTCCGACAAGCGGAAAGGATATGGGTTTGTTGTCCGCTCGCTCGCGCCGCGACCGGCTCACGCTTTCGCCGCCGCTTGCTTCGCAAGCTCTGTCGGGTCTCCGCTCGCCAAGCTCGCGGTGAGCGCCCCGCCCCGAAACCGCAGGCGATGCAACCGCCTTTTCGGCACTAATTCTTGCTCGCCGCAAAAATCCGCACTCCCCGCCCTACAATGGGACGAATGCACATGCGTTTTGCATCACCCGCGCCCCGGTCTGCCAGAGGCAGACCGGGCGGGACTGCCGCACAACCTCAAAAGTCCCATGCTCACAATCAAAGTCATTACTTCACCCAAAGCCGCCATTCGCTATTTCGAGGAGCACCTGTCACGCGACGGGCATCAGCCCGACCCGCACCACTCACCGCCCAGGTTGCGGCGCTCTGGCCGCCGCCCAGCGGCGGCAGCCAGCCAAGCACAAAGCACGAAGTCAGCCGGGGGGACAAAGCGCAAAACGTCATGGTAACGATCAAAACGCAAACCTCGCCCCGGAACGCGGCCCGCTATTTCAACGAGCACCTGTCCCGCGATGACTACTACTCCGACAAGCAGCACACGCCGGGGCGCTGGTTTGGGCGTGGCTGTCAGCTTGTCGGCATCGAAAGCGGCTCGATAGCTCGCCAGGACGATTTTGTTGCCCTCTGCAAAGGCTTGCGCCCCGACAACCACGCGAAGCTCACCCAGCGCATGAAGGCAAATCGGCGCTGCTTGAATGACGTGACCATTTCCGCCCCCAAATCTCTTTCCGTCATGGCGGTAACAATGGCCGATGAACGGCTCATTGCCGCCCATGAAAAGGCAGTGGCCGCGACAATGGAAGCCGCCGAACGGCTGGCTTCCGCTCGCGTCCGCAAAGGCGCGGCAGTGGACACACGCGAAAGCCGCGTTACCGGCAACGTTGTATGCGCTCAGTTCCTTCACCGGGAAAGCCGCGCCCTGGACCCGCAGTTGCATACGCACTGCATCACGTTCAACGTAACCCACGACCCCGTTGAAAATCGCTTCAAAGCCCTTGAAGCCCGCCCGCTCTACGACAACGCCAGGAAGTTGACCGCCATCTATCGGGAGCACCTGACCCAATCGCTTCACGCCCTCGGGTACGAAACTTACCACGACCGCTTTCAATGCGTGCAGATACGCGGCGTTGACGCCGCCATCATGCGGCAATTCTCCAAACGCTCCGCACAACGCGACACTTGGGTTCAGTTGAAGCAGCAGGAGCTTGGGCGGTCACTCACCAACGACGAGATTGCCCAGGTTGTCCGCGAGCACCGCGCACGGAAACAGAAGGGCCTCAGCGCAGAGGCGCTACGCAAGGCGCAGTTGCAACAACTCTCAGAAGACAGCCGGTTAAAGCTCGCGCAAGTCAAACAGCGGGCGCTGGACATTTGCGCGGGTGTCGCACCCCGACGCCAAACGCCCCAGCGTCAGCCGCAGCCCTATGTTCCCGGCCCGTGGATCGCCACGATCCGGCTCGCAATGCTCGCCGCTCGCACCCTCAACACAGACCCGTATCTGTTCAGCCCGAATCGCTCCTTTGAAGGCCGGGTTTTATGGACAGTGCGCCATCTCCAACAAGTTCAGCGGGCCACAGCCATCGTGCGCCAGATGCAACGCGGCCAGCGCGGAATCAGCCGGTAATCGCAGCCAAGAATTCTATGCACGACACCAACCCCTGTTACGACACCGCCGAGCAGAACACGTTCGCTCGGTTTGAGACCGCCGAGCACGGCAGCTTTGCGCTGCCCTACAATACGCTCTTGTGTGCGCACCTGACGCCCGCCACGGCGGGCGCTGCCGCCGAAGTCCTCACCCTGATTTACAGCACCCACACTGTGACCCTCGAAGGCACGCAGCTTTCGTCGCTCCTGCTGGCTTTCCAGAAGGCCCGCGTCGAGGCTGTTCGGCTTGGCGGTAGCCAGCCGAGTGCGGGCGCTGTACCCGCCGTCCGCCAAATCATCGTCGCGGAGGGCATATCCAAAAACAAAGTATGAAAGTCAAAATAAACACGCCCCTCGTGATCGTCGGCCAGGTTGGGCGCAATAAGTTCAAAGCCGAAGTGCATCCCCAAGCCCGCGTCATCGTTTGCTCAAGCGAGCCTTTGGGCGGGCTGCTGCCGAATGGCGACACGGAGGAACGGGCGCGGTTCATCGCCAAGCGGTTGCTGCTGCGCCACGCCCCGCTGTCCA
>Ga0326728_10006186_pt1 | contig 32536 bp, 32 predicted proteins | sample MB3enrmetagenome_FD_207602 | JGI IMG/M metagenome (GOLD analysis project Ga0326728, IMG submission 207602) | Lab enriched peat soil microbial communities from McLean, Ithaca, NY, United States - MB31MN | ecosystem: Environmental > Terrestrial > Soil > Wetlands > Peat | place: USA: New York... | reverse complement strand
CCGTATCTTGAGCACGCATATCGACTTCAACCGGAAACGCGTACTCGGGCCCGGCCCGCTTTCCGTCCCATCCGTCCAGTCCAATTGTTTCCGTTCATACGGTTCACTGCACGCCACACTCCGAACTCAGGCCGGGCTGGGGGAAGCCGGCCGATACAGATCCTCGGCGGCCAGCAGTTCCCACCGCAAGTGGTTGATATAGAAAAGCAGGAGTGCATCCGGGCAAGTCCCGTGGAACTTCTCGTAAACGCGTTGTTCCCATCCCTCGGTGAAATAGGGTTTGGGATCCATCTCTTTCGAAAAAAAACCGTTCTCGTGCGGAATGCTCAGCGCATCCAGCACGGAGCCGACCACGTCCAAGTGAGACACCAGGACCGCCTGGGAAATGTCGGTGGCAAGCTCATTGTCGCGCTCGCCGATGCGGGCCCAGAACCTGGGCAGGGCTTTGCGCAACGTCTCGGTGTTCAGTTTGTGCAGGTGCGCCCGCACCTTGAATCCTTCGTAGATCCGGTAGGTCCGCAGCTTGCCGATCGAGATGCCGCGGACGAGTTGCCCGAAGTCCTCCTGGCCCATTCCGAGGAAGACGTCCGAAATCTGCATAGACTGTCAGCGTATCATGACCGAACGCGATTTAGGACGCCTGGATGGCTTTGCGGTTTTGCGGAGCGAAACGTGGGCGGAGGGAGAGTGGAGGCTGTCACCGAGGCCGGTACCCTCCGGCCCGGCCTCGGCATTTGGAACGGGCTATCGGGCGCAACGCGAAACCCGCTTCGAGCGCGCCTACGCAGCCAGTTTCCACTTCAAAAAAAGAAACAGCATCCCGGCCAGGAAACCCGTGCCGGCTTGGTATTCCTTGTTCAGTAGATACAGACGGATCTCGAAAGGATTCGGTTTTTTTTGCGGGCCGGGCGTGAGCCGCGGCAGCAAGGCGGGAACCGAGGCCGCGTACCCGGCGTACTCGGGAAACAAACGGCGCAGATGCTGCTGCTCGAGTTGAATGACGGGGAGGTAGACGAACAGGAACACCGCGGCGAACAGCGCTCCCAAGCCGGGATTGCGCGAGGCCACCACCAAACCCGCGGCCACCACGAGCGTGCCCAGGTACAGCGGATTGCGGGTGTAGGCATACGGCCCGCCGGTGGAGAGCCGCTGGTTCTTGGCGAGACACCCGGCCGCCCAGGCGCGCAGGGCCAGGCCGGCCAGCGCGATGGGAAGCCCGCACACCAGCGAGCGCGCGCTGGGGTGCGAGAACCAGGCGAACACGATCGCCAGCAGAAACCCGCTGGGAACCCGCAGCCGGGCCACGAAATCGGCATAGGGTTTCGGAAATTGCTTCATGGGGCGCAACACCCCGCCGAACGGCGCGGCTCGCCCAAGGCGGCGCGCAGGGCCTCGAAAACCTGGTCCGGGGTAACCCGCCGCATGCTTTCCTGGATCGATGAATACCGCTTGTAGGTGGTGAGGGCGCCCTCGGCGCGCAGCACCCGGAGAGTGCCGCCGTAAGGCCCGTTGCGCGCGGGGTCGGTGGGCCCGAAGATGGCCACGCCGGGCTTCCCGAGCGCCGCGGCCAGGTGCAGAGGACCGCTGTCCCCGCCCACCACGGCGGTGGCGCGGCGCGTGGCATCGATCAACCCTTCGAGACCGGAGACGTGCGCCACGGCGTCATCGGCCATGCCGGCCTGGCGCAGCCAATCGGCGCTTGCGGGAGGGAGATTCGCCACCAGAGGCATTCCCAATTCGGCGCGCAGCCGGGCCCCCAGCGCGCGGTAGTGCTCGGCGGGCCACTGCTTGCTCCGCCAGCCGGCCAGCGGCGAGGCCAGCACGAAGGGGCCCGGCGGCAACTCGCCTTCGGGCCGGCCGGGCGGCAGCGGGAACACGCGCAGGGCGGTGGACGCGCCGGCCGCGGCCGCCAGGTCCAGATTGCGGTCCACCACGTGGGCCGCGCGAGTGAGCGTTCTCTGGGAGTAGAACAACGCCGCGGCCCGCTCCCGCAGCAGCGGGGTATCGAAGCCGAAGATGCGGTCGGGGCGCGCCATGGCCGCGACCACCGCGGATTTCAGGAGGCCCTGGAAATCCACCGCGATGTGGTAGCGCTCGCTACGCAGATCGCGCCACGAGTGGAGCAGCGCGGCGGCGGACTCGCGGCGCAGCAGGACCACGCGGTCGACGAAGGGATTGCCCTCGACGAGCGGCGCCCACCTGGCTTCGACAACCCAGGTGAGGCGCGATCCGGGATGGCCGGTCTTGAGCGACGCCACCCCCGGCAGGGCGTGGAGGATATCGCCCATGGCGCCCAGGCGGACCACCAGGATGCGGACGTTCTCAGGTTTGCCGGCGGTGAGCATGTTCCCTTAATTCGCGGGCGCGGCGGGCGTCGGCGGCTTCCAGGCGCACGAGTTCCACGGGCTGGAGCGAATCGGCGAGCCGATGGGCCGCGGCGGCATCGGCGATCACCACGTAGTCTATCACGCGTAGCGCGGCCACCAGCTCGGCGCGCGCCCGCTGCGTGAGGATTTCGCCGGGGGCGGGCAAAACGACGGCCAGGAGCTTCGCGCCGCCCGCGCGTTGGCGCAGCGCTTCGAGATCGCGGATGTGCGCGGCGCGGAGGATATCGAAGTAGCCGGTCACCATGGCCAGCGGCCCGGTGAGCGACGCGGCTTGGGCGAGCGTCAGGATTTTGCTGCGGGTGTCCATGGGGATGGGTGCTCCTCAAGTAGACGGCGCGCTTCGGCCACTACCCGGCTGGACGAAACGCGCGTCATGCAGCGGTGGTCGATGGGGCATTCCCGCAACAGGCACGGGCTGCACTCGGCGTGTTCGCGCACCACGCGCGCCAGCGGTCCCGCCGGGCCGGTGGTGGTGTCGTCGGTCGAGCCGAAGATGGCGACGGTGGGAACGCCCAGCGCCGCGGCCACGTGCATGGCGCCCGAGTCGTTGGTCAGGAACAGCTTGCAGACGGCGGCCAGGTCGGCGAATTGCCGCAGCGTGGTTTCGCCGGCCAGGTTGAGAATCGGGATGCGGGCCGTGCGCACGGCCGTGGCCACGGATTCGGCGAGGTCACGCTCGGCGGGCGAGCCGAACACCAGCACCGCGAATCCGCCGGCGCGGGCCAGTTGCACAGCGGCCTCGGCGAAACGCTCGGGAAGCCAGCGCTTGGCGTTGCCATAAGCGGCGCCGGGGCTGACGCCGATGGCGGGGCCGGAAACGCCCAGCGCCTGCAAGTAGGCGGCGCCGGCTTCGCGAGCCTGGTCGATGCCCTCGAGTTGTATGGGCGCGGGCAGCGGGAAGCGTTCGATGAGGCCGGCGCGGCGCAGCAGTTCCAGGTAGTAGTAGCGCTGGTGGCGCGGGATGTCGCCCGGCTCGGGCGCGGCGATGGCGCGCGTGAGCAGCGGGCCGCGGCCATCGCGGCGATAGCCGATGCGTTGCGGGATTCCGGCGAGCCAGGCCATCAGCGCGGCGTCGAAGGCATTTTGCAGCAGGATGGCGGCGTCGAAGGCGTGGGCGCGCAAGCCACGGGCGAAGCGGACGCGGGCGCGCCAGCCGCGCTCGGCGGGGTACGGGATCACGGCGTCGATGGCGGATTCGCGGGCATAGAGATCGGCCACCCAGGGCCGCGCGACCAGCGAGATGTGGGCGTTCGGAAACACGACGCGGATGGCGCGCAGGGCGGGCAGCGACATGATGGCGTCGCCCAGCCAGTTGGTCGAGCGCACCATGAGACGCGAGATGGCCGCGGGGTTGTCGGACACTGTTTCTAGTGTAGCCGCACGGCGCCGGCGCGCGGACAGACCGGGCGGCGGACGGATGATTGCGGCTCGGATTTGTCGCACGGAGACATGGTCACCCTGGACACATTGCGGGCGGAGCGGCGGGATGAGATCCTCCGGCTGGCCGGGCGGCGCGGTGCGCACAGCCTGCGTGTGTTCGGCTCCGTAGCCCGCGGCGAAGCCAACGAGAACAGCGACCTCGATCTGCTGGTCGCCTGGGAACCGGGGCGGAGTCTGATGGATCACGCCGGGCTGGTTCAAGACCTGGAGGAGTTGCTCGGGATGAAGGTCCACGTCGGGACCGAGAAGTCGCTCCACTGGTACGTGCGCGACCGGATTCTAAACGAGGCGACGCCACTGTGAAGGACGACCGGACTAGCTGCACCACATGCTGGAGCGCTGCCAGCGCATCGCCCGCTTCATCGCGCCCGGCAGAGAGGCATTCATGGCGTCGGAAGAACTGCAAGACGCCGTGATTCGGGATGTCGAGGTGGTCGGCGAAGCGGCCAAGCGGGTTTCCGCGGAGGCGCGAGGCCGCCTCCGACGGACCGCGATAACCCGCCTGGGCGGCATTGGCGGACTTCCGTGAGAGGCCGGCTGCCAACCGGCCGCAGGATGCCATCCTGCCCCACAAACGCAATGGCCTTAAGCTGTAGTCATGGGCTTTCGTCTAGCGGTGAATTACCAGCCGCGCGGGGACCAGGAGAGCGCCATCGCGGAGTTGATCCGCGGGGTGCGCGACGGCGAACCGCACCAGGTGCTGCTGGGCGTAACGGGATCGGGGAAGACCTTCACCATGGCCAAGGTCATCGAGGCCATGGGCAGGCCCACACTGGTGCTGGCGCACAACAAGACGCTGGCGGCGCAGCTCTACCACGAGTTCAAATCGTTCTTCCCCGATAGTGCGGTCGAGTACTTCGTCAGCTACTACGATTACTACCAGCCGGAAGCCTACATCCCGTCGAGCGACGTGTACATCGAAAAGGAAGCCACCGTCAACAGCGAGCTGGACAGGCTGCGCCTGGCGGCCACCAAGTCGCTGTTCGAGCGCCGCGACTGCGTGATCGTGGCCAGCGTGAGCTGCATCTACGGCCTGGGGTCGCCGGAAGCCTACTACGGGATGCTGCTGATGCTGGAGAAGGGGCAGAAGATCTCGCGCAACCAGATCGTGTCGCGGCTGGTCGAGATTCTTTACGAGCGCAACGACACGGCTTTCGAGCGCGGTAACTTTCGCGTGCGCGGCGACGTGATCGAACTCTACCCGACTTACGACGACGACGCCTACCGCATCGAGTTGTGGGGCGACGAAATCGAAAGCCTCTCGCGCATCGACCCGCTGCTCGGCCAGGTGAAGCAGACCTACGCGCGGCTGCCCATTTATCCCAAGACCCACTACGTCATGAGCGAGCAGACGCGCAATGTTGCCATGGGCAGCATCCGCGTCGAGCTGGACTGGTGGCACAAGGAACTCGAGGGTCAGGGCAAGGCCATCGAGGCGCAGCGGCTGCGGCAGCGCACCATGTTCGACCTCGAGATGATGAAGGAGATCGGTTACTGCCACGGGATCGAGAATTATTCGCGCCACTTCTCGGGGCGGCTGCCGGGCGAAGCGCCGCCCACGCTGCTGGACTACCTGCCGGCGGACTCGCTGCTGATGATCGACGAGAGCCACCAGACCATTCCGCAATTGCACGGCATGTATCATGGGGACCGGTCGCGCAAGGAGACGCTGGTGGGCCACGGATTCCGCCTGCCCAGCGCGCTCGACAACCGGCCGCTCACCTTCGAGGAATTCGAGCACCGCGTCAATCAGGTGATTTACGTTTCGGCGACGCCCGGACCGTACGAGCTGACTAAGTCGGCGGGCGTGGTGGTGGAGCAGATCATCCGCCCCACCGGGTTGGTGGACCCGAGCGTCGAGATACGCCCGGTGAAGGGGCAGGTGGACGACCTGCTGGGCGAGATCCGCAAACGCGCGGCGGCGGGCCAGCGGGTGCTGGTAACCACGCTGACCAAGCGCATGGCCGAAGACTTATCGAGTTACTACTCCGAGGTGGGCGTGAAGTGCAGCTATCTGCACTCGGAGGTGACCACCTTCGACCGCATCAAGATCCTGCGCGATTTGCGGCGCGGCGTGTTCGACGTGCTGGTGGGCATCAACCTGCTGCGCGAGGGACTGGACCTGCCGGAGGTGTCGCTGGTGGCGATTCTGGACGCCGACAAGGAGGGATTCCTGCGGTCGGCGGGCAGTTTGATTCAGACCATCGGACGCGCGGCGCGGCACGTGGAAGGCCACGCGATCCTGTACGCCGACGTGGTGACCGACAGCATGCGCAAGGCGCTCGACGAGACCGGCCGGCGCCGCCGCGCGCAACTCGAGTACAACCAGCGCAACGGAATCGTGCCGCAGTCCATCGTGAAGCCGATCGACATGAGCCTGGTGGCCGTGGCGGAAGGCGATTATGTGACGGTGCCGCTCGAGGAAGACGAGGAAGTGGACAACCTGACGCCGGAGGAGCGCGAGCGGTTCATCGCCGAGCTGGAGGAGAGGATGCGCGACGCGGCGAGGAAGTTCGAGTTCGAGAAGGCGGCGCAGTTGAGGGATCGGGTGAAGGCGCTAAGGGAGCCGTGAGGGGGCGAGCTACGGGAGTTCCGGAAGTGGGTCAGTTTGAAAAACAGCCTTCTTGACGCCAAGCATGGCAATATGCCGATACTGGAGTATGCCATCCCGCACCACAACCCGCCCTCGCGATCCGAACCAACTTGCGTATCGAATCATGCTGGAATCGACTGGCCAAGCTCCCAAAACTGACCCGCCCGCGCCGAAGGACCCGGCTGCTGTTTCTCTGGGGCGTAGGGGAGGAATTGCTCGGGCGGCTGCTATGCCGGCCAAGAAACGCGCGCAGATTGCAGCCAAGGCCGCGAAGGCACGATGGGGGAATCCAAAACCGAAGTCGGGCCGCTAGTCCTTAGATCCTTCTTCATCTTTCGTGCAGCTTCCCGCCTCCGCCTCGTAATCGTGTTTTGGCTCTAGCAATTCTTCGATGCGGCGCAAGGAATCCCGGATATCGCGTAATACGTCAAGCACCCACAGCACCATGACGGTCCCGATAAACACTGGGGCGTACCACCATTGCCAGTTCATGACGGTTTGGTCTTTCGGAACTATTATGGGACATCGGTAAGCTGAGACACAAGAGGATTGAATCGCAAGGCGGGTTCTGATACACTACAGCTATCCACGGCCCTTTGGCCGCTGTGGTGTTCCAGCACCACAACTTCCGAGCCGTGCGGGAAGTCGATCTTCGCACGCAATTCAAATATACAGGAGAATTGCGCGTGAGACACACCGATGCGCCATTCGAGATCCGACACCAAATTAGCCTGGCGACTATACGCCAAGCGTCGTTTCGTTCAGAGCCGGCTGGTCGATTGAGGTCATGGCGTAAACCATTTCGGCGTATGGGAAGAAGAATATCATCGTTTTTGGGGCAACTGACACTCCGACCCGAGTTAACAACTCGTTCGTCAATTGTTGACTCTCAATCCAGATCCCGCCAGCGTCAACCCCGTGAAGGCGCACCTTCTGTTCAACGCCAGAGTTGAGCCTGGGAATTAGGACAACCAGATCCCGGCCCACATAATCAGCTATTTGCATTCCGGCATTCTAGCATTTTAGTACTTGACTTTCTGCTTAGCGGTATGTACTACTTGAATCATGAACAGGCTCTCCAATGCCAAGCGTTCTCAAGTAGTTGCGGCCCTTGTAGAGGGAAACTCGATTCGCTCGACTGTCCGAATGACCGGCGTTGCCAAGAACACGATTGTGAAGCTCCTGGTGGAGCTTGGTGCGGCCTGCTCCGAGTACTTGAACAAGACCTTGGTGAACCTGCCCTGCAAGCGAATCCAGTGCGATGAAATCTGGGCATTCTGCTACTGCAAGCAGAAAAACCTGACGGCGAAGATCGCAGAGAACCGGATTGCCGGGGACGTGTGGACCTGGGTAGCGATAGACGCGGACTCCAAACTGGTGTGCTCTTGGCTGGTAGGGAAGCGGGACTCTGGATACGCAACCGAGTTCATTCAGGACTTGGCGAGCCGGCTAGCGAACCGGGTACAACTGACCACGGATGGGCACAAGGTCTACCTGAACGCCATCATTGACGCCTTCGCGGATGACATCGACTACGCCATCTTGCACAAGGTATACGGGGCGGACCCGAGACCGAGCGAAGCGCGGTACAGCCCTGCGGTATGCACGGGGTGCGACAAAGAAGCTGTGCTTGGCGACCCAGACATGAAGCACGTCTCAACCAGCTACGTGGAACGGCAGAACCTCACGATGCGGATGCAGATGCGCCGCTTCACGCGCTTGGCGAACGCGTTCTCAAAGAAGATCGAGAACCACATCGCGATGCTGGCGGTTCACTATATGCACTATAACTTTGTGCGAATTCACCAAACTGTCAGGGTTACCCCTGCGATGGCTGCCAGAATAACGACTCGCCTTTGGTCAATCGAAGACCTTGTTAATCTAATGGACAGGCCGTTATAAGGAGTTATCTGGGAGGTAACCGGATTTGGCTTTGCTGTGGAGAGATCGCACATAATGTTCAAATCGGTAGACGTGATTATCGAATATCGGGTCTGGTGCCTTGGTGTTGATGCAGGCATATATCAATGGTTTCAGGTGGGCATAGAGGCCCCACAAGAATGCAGTGTCCTGGGTGTCTATATGCGGCCTGTCAACGTCATCGAATCCATTGAACAGTGGTTGCAGGCGCGTCTCTCCGCCGCATCCATCACTGTATTCCTTTGCCTCTCTGAAAATGTGCATCGCCAGAATCGCGAACATCTCGACCGGAAGGCTTTGACTATATAGCCAAGCAGCCAAGTACTTGGCTATAGGTGCCCCGTTGCCAACACAGCAGTACTGATGAATGGGATAGAGGTCCGCGTTGCAAAGATGCAAGAGGCTGGTTCCCCCCTCAAGGTCCTTAATAGCAAAGATGAAGTCCAAATTGTATCCGCTCTCATTCGTCATTCTGACGGACTCTCGATACCAAGCTGAATCAATGGCTTTGCGGAGAGCGTGTTTGACATCCTCTCCCGTGTCGCTGTCAGTAAACGTATTTTCGGTAAGCAAGCGATCCGCAAACTCTTTGATCCGGGGAAACACACCAGCCCCGGCCATCAGGACAAGGGGGTAACTGCCGAATTGAGAACACTCGAACACCTTATTCTCATAGGTCTTTGTACATCCATCCGTTACCAGCGTATCGGTTCCGAGCAGCACTCCATCCATGCAGCAGAACCCCGCCGCAATTGTCATAGGTCTATTGTACTTGACCTTCATGCTTGGCGGTATCGGGCGGGATGACGGCCTCTCACGTAAATGAACATCCAGCAGACTACTCATTCTTCCCCAATGCGTTCTTCTCAATCGCCCCCGCCCCGGCTTTAGGGAGCAGCCCAGAGCAAAGCCGATGCCTTCGGCCATCTGTATCGACGGCGAAGAGAATGAACCGGCAGGACTCCAAACTGGGGGCCATCATGTTTGGGCACTGAAAGTACAGCCATCCTTCGTGCGGCTCCCCCCAGGCAAACTGAAGTTTCTCCGGCATCAAGGGACCCTCGATCCTCCACCTTCGGTCTTGTTCCGGAAGGACCGAAGGTAGCGAGTACCTCTGACCGCGTTTCGGGCGGATCTCAAGCACCCATCGCTTTAGATAGGCTGGCTGCGGATGCTTGTTATGAACGTAAGCGTTGACGCGAAGCTCCGAATCGAATGAAGTCGCTTCAGAGGTTGCTGCTGCCAAATCGCGTGCTACCCCAGCGCTCACGAGACGAATGGCTTTGATCTCCCCAACCAGTTTAGGCAGTCGCAGAAGTGGCGATACCACCCAGTCCCAGAAAAAGCTCTTCACTGCCCCGAGCACGGCAAAGGCGAAAAGCGTCCACTCCCACCATGGTTTGCTGGTCGCTGGCATCGAGGCATCATAGCTCTTGCGGGGGGTGGTCGGCAAATGTGGCGGACTTGGCGCTGGAAGTTTGGTTGTCACTGTGAAACTGACCCACTACGGGAGTTCCAGTCCACGCTGCTCCCAGGTGCGCAGGTCCGGGATTTCGGGGAAGCGGTGGGGCGCTCGCGGGTCGAGGTCGTTCACTTCGAGCCACACAATTTCGCCGTCGCGTCCCCAGAGGATCAGGTTGGCCTGCTGGCCATCCGGATACACTGCCAGGGCGTCCGCGATCATGCGGACTCCACCCCGGCCCAGAGGCCCGAAGTGTAGGCTGAAGCAGCCGCAATCGCACCCTTTATAGACACGCAGCTCTTCGAGCGGCCGCAGCCGATAGGGCGCTACGTCGCCAACCGGCGCGTGGTCGAGAAGCCATCCGACAACGGCCGCCTCGTGTTCGGTAACGGTTCGCTCCATGCGCGTGGTCTTCCGTTCCCATTATGCCAAGCGGAGCGCACGGAGACCCTCTCACGCTGCCCGAAATGCTCTCTCGACCGTGGCCATCGCCAGGAACAACTTGTTGGGGTGGCCGTGCAGTTCCATAAACTCATGGTGTAGATAGAACGCCCGCGCGGCGCCGTCGAGGGCTTCGACCACCACACCGATCGAGGCGACTTCAACCGTGTTCTTCCAGCTTCGGTGGCTAGCGTCCATCAACAGGAATCGGCCGAGGCCCAGGCCCCGGCATGATCGGTCCACGGCCAGCCTGCCCAACAGGGTCGCAGGAAGCAGCGGGTATCGCGGGAGTTTCTTGGCGATAGCCTCCGGCAGTTCATTGAGGCGGATGCCATAGGACGAAAGTGTGTAGTAGCCCGCGATGGAGCCGCTTTGATCCAGCAGGACGAACGGCGCCGCGGCCTTCCGCCTGGCGTCCTGTCCGGCCCGATGATGGAAGTAGCGATCGAGTTCCGCGACACCCGAGTGGAAAGACACCCGATCATGAGCGCCGCTGAGCGGCTCGACGCGGTACTCGGAGCGAGGTTCGACGCTCACTTGAGGGCCGTTTTGGCGCGGTACTCGCGAGCGGCGCGGCGCAGGACGGGGCCGGGCGCGGGAGGCTTCAGGATGACGTCCACGAAGGCTTCGGTTTCGCGCGCCGCCAGCGCCAGGATGGCGTGCCGCTCGATGATTCGCTCGGCCGCGGATTCGGCGCTATGGAGGACGAAGGCGGTCATCGTCCGGCCCTCCAGGTCCGCCGCGCGCTGAATGAGCAGCTTCTGTTCTTCTCCAAGGCGGGCGTCAAAACGATAGGTCTTGGCCATTCGCATTCGAGGCTGCCGCTTCGCGGCTCGCAGGGGAGTAATTTGACGCACCCAAGTGTCTCCAAACCCATCGTACGGCAATTGTCCGTACGCAGTCAAGCGGCGCTCATCCCCGGCCCGGCGAAGAGCGCCGCCGCGACGCTACAGCTTGCGGCCGACGATGGCGTAGTCCAGACCGCCGAAGAACGCGTCGCGGAAGTCCTCGGGCAGGCTGGCGAGCGCTGGGGACGATTCCACGGCGGGCGACAGGCGATGGACCTGGAGGTTGCCGACGCCGAATTCCTCGAGATAGAAAGCCAGCAGCGCGCGCGGCACCGGCCGGGTGTGGGTGGGATCCAGAAAGAAGTGGGTGGCGAAGATCGCCAAGCACTCCGGGTCGGGCGTCTCGATGACGATGACGCCGTTGCGCGCGAGCCGGCTGGCGCACAGCTTGATCATCTCGGGGAGACGCTCGGGGGCCAGGTGCTCGACCACCTGCGCGCAGAAGATACCGTCGAGCGAGGCTTCCGGAAGATCGGCGAGGTGGGCGTAGAGGTCGGCCAGCTCGGCTTCCAGTCCTTTGTGGCGGCAGGTGGCCACGGACTCCTCGTCGAGGTCGATCCCACGGGCGGGGACGCCGGCCTCGCGCATGGTCTCGAGAAACTCCCCGCGGCCGCAGCCGATATCCAGGACGCCGCGGCAGCCGGCGAAGTACGGTTGGTAGATCCGCTGGCCCCGCTTGACGTAATCCTGGGAACCGCGAAAGCGCTCGGCGAAGCGCCCGTAGTCGAAGGCCGGCGGGGCGGGACTGGCGGTTACGGAGGGCCCGGCGGGGGCGGGGACCGCGGCGGGGGCGCGGCCGGCGGCCGACACCTGGGCGCGCTGGCGGATGGTGCGCAGTTCGGAGAAGATGAGCCGCTCGTAATCCAGGCGGATGCGCTCCATGTCGGCCCACAAGCGCTTCTGGATATCGATGGCGGTGCGTTCGAGGCCGGCGGTGAACTCGCCGTGCTGGGCACGCAGCGCGTCGCGGAAGTGGCCCTCGAGGATGTCGGCGCGGAATTGGGATGCGCCTTGCAGGTCGGCCAGGGAGCGCAGGAACTGCACCTCGTAGTCGAACAGTTTGCCTTCCCAGGCGGGCCGCCATTCCGACCAGTGGCGGAGCAGATCGTCGGCGTCGCGGCGAATCGCCTGGAGGTTGCGCTGAAGCTCCTCGACGCCGGGGCGGAGATCGTCGAGGCCGCGGCGGAGATGGCCGGCGTCGCTGCGGATCTCGTGCACCTCGGGGCGGACCTCGTCCACCTCGCGGCGAAGTCCGTCCACCTCGCGGCGAAGCTCGTCCGCCACGCGGCGAAGCTCGTCCAGCGCTTTCAGCCGCCCGGCAATCTCGGAGAGCGAGCGGGTGGCCGCCGTCAGCGCTTCGATGGTGGCGTCCACGCAGGCGACCGCCTTGCGGTTGAATTCCACCTGCTCGCGGACGTGCCAGTCGAGCGCGCGCGAGACCAGGCGTTTCCAGGCCTGCACGAGAGAGTTGAGCGGGCCGCCGCGGCGGGGGTTGACGGAGCCGATGGCGGCCACTTTGCCGAACGCGGAATCGCGGGCGTGCACCAGCGGCATCAGGTCCGGCAGGGTCACGCCGGAGGCGGCGGTCTCGGGATGGTTGGCGCGCACCTGCTCGCGCACCTGGCGCAGGACGGCGATGAGTTCAGCGCTTTCCACGCGGCCGGCTCCAGGTGGCGGTGACAACGGTGGAGATGCCGCCGCGCGGCGCGAATTCGCCGGTCACGGTGGCCATTTTGGGACGCGCCGCGCGCACCACGTCGCGCAGCACGCGGTTCACGGCGTTCTCCTGGAAGATTCCCAGGCCGCGATAGGCCAGCAGGTAGGTCTTGTAGGACTTCAACTCCAGGCATCGCCGGGCGGGGACGTAGCGCAGCACGATCCTGCCGAAATCGGGGAGGCCCGTCTTGGGGCAGACGGCGGTGAACTCCGGGGTCGCGATTTCGATTTCGTAATCCGCGAACTGGTTGGGCCAGGTTTCGATCGCGGGCAGGGCCGCATCGACGCCGGAAGCGGCATGTTCATCGGTATAGGCGGGTTTCACGCGAGAGCCTTTCATGCGAGAGCCTTGGAGAGCAGGTCCAGGAACATGCCGACGTCGGCGACCACGCCCACGGCCTGGCCGGTTCCGCGGTCGCTGACCTTGGTGGCGACCGCCGGGTTGATATCCACGCACACGGTTTTGACCCAGCTCGGCAGCATGTTGCCGGTAGCGATGGAATGCAGCATGGAGCCGAGGCACAGCACCAGGCCGGCGCCCTGGAGCCGATCGGCGTAGGCGTCCTGCGCGGCGTTCATGTCGGTGATGGTTTCGGGCAGCGGGCCGTCGTCGCGCAGGCTTCCGGCCAGCACGAAGGGAACGCGGGCGCGGACGCATTCGTAGAGGATGCCGGAGCGCAGCCGGCCGCTCGAAACGGCCTGCTCCACGCTGCCGGCGCGATAGATGGCGTTGATGGCGCGCATGTGGTTGCGGTGGCCGTGCTCCTCCTGCCGCCCGTCGGAAAGCCGGATGCCCAGGGAGGTTCCGAACAGCGCGGATTCGACGTCGTGCACGCCGAGCGCGTTCCCGCTGAGGACGGCCTGCACCCAGCCGTTGCGAATGAGCGAGGCGAGGCCCGCCGCCCCGCCGGTGTGGACCACCACCGGACCGGCCACCACGACCACCCGGAAGTGGCTCTGGACGGCGGCGCGCACCAGGGCGGCGGTCTGCCGCACGGCGGTATCCACCTGGCGTTCCGAGGAAATGCCGTTGCTCATGAAGGCGAACGCCATGCGGTCGCGCTCCTTGTTCTCGGGGGACACGCGAATGCCGCGCAAACCCACCACGATGCGGTCGCCGCGCCGCACATCGCGCAGGCGGCGGCAGAAGGCCTGGGCGCCATCGACCACGATCAGGGCGTCCATGCGCTGATTCCGAACTTCCACCCACTCCTGCCCGAGGCGCACGTAGGTGCGGTGGTTGGTGGTGGAATAAAAGTCCTCGGGAGCGCAGCGGTCGCTCTCCACTTCGCGCAAGACGGCGTCGGCGCTCACGACCGGCGCGCAGCCCAGCTCCAGCAGGCTGGCGAGAAGCCGGTCCAGGGAAGGGGCATCCGAGGTTTCCACCTTCATCCGGAGATAAGACGGCTCGCTGTTGGTGCGGCCGATGCGGAACTGTTCGACCTCGAACCGGCCGTGATATTCCACGACCTTGTCGAAGACGCTCTCCATGATGTGCGAATCGATGAGGTGGCCCTCGGTCTCCACCACTTCCTGGAATGGCATAGAAGAAACCATTGTCCCATGGCTGGCGCGGCGAGTGAGGGCGGCTCAACTTGCCAGCGGGCGCCACGCCGGGGCATGCAGGGCGCAGGCCCGGTCGAGTGCTTCCATGAGCGTATCGGGGCGAACGGGTTTGGAAACGTAGGCGTCCATGCCGCTCTCGAGGCAGCGTTCGCGGTCGCCCTTCATGGCGAAGGCGGTCATGGCGACGATGGGGATGTGGCGGCCGCTGTCGCGCTCGCTGCGGCGGATGGCGCGGGTGGCTTCAAAACCGTTCATGGCGGGCATCTGGATATCCATCAGGATGGCATCGAAACTGTCGTGGGCCAGGGCTTCGAGCGCCTCCCGGCCGTTCGCGGCCACGTGCGCCCGATGGCCGTGCCGGGCCAGGAACATACCCACCAGGTGCTGGCTGACGGGGTGATCCTCCACCACCAGGACGTGCATTTCGGAGGGGCTGGCGCCGGCGTGCCGGGGCCCGGCGGAAGGCGGAGGAAGCGCACTCTCGGGAACGCCCAGTACGGTGTCCAAGGTGGTCAGCAGCGATTCGGCGGAACGCTTGGCGGTCAACAGGTAATCGCGCTGCTCGAGGGTGAGGGTGGTCTCCAGGGCCAGTTCGGTCATCCCCAAAATGCCGTTCATGCGGGTGCGGATCTGGTGGCCGGTGTTGGCGAGCGCCTGGCCTTGGGCGCGGCAGGCGGCCTCGACCCGTCGGTTGGCCTGGCGCAGTTCCTCCTTGAGCGCGCGCAGTTCCGCATTGCGGGCGCAGATCTCGTCTTCCAGGGCCTCGCGGTGGCGTTCCAGGTCGCCGTCGCGTTTCTGGATGGCGCCAAGCATCTCGTTGAAGGCGTCGACCAGGGTGCCCAGTTCCCCATTTCGCGGTCCGCGGGCGCGCAGGGAGTAGTTCCCGAACAGCGCCACGGACTTGGCCGTCTGGGCCAGTTGGATCCAGGGAGCGGAATGCCTCCGCCGCGCCTCCCACACCAGCGGAAGCGCCGCCAGAGCGGCCAGCGCCAGCAGGAGAACGGCCCCTCCATTCCGGCCGAAGTGGAAGACCAGGGAGGTGATGGCGGCCGCCAGCAACGCCGATGCCACCGAAAGCACCAGGAGCGTGGGGAAGCGGTGGGCCGTCGAGAACCGGCTGGACAGGCGCACGATCTTCCAGGGACGCACACACGAAAACTGCACGTCCAACTTATCGGCAATTTTCTCCAAGCCATTAGCAAAACCCGGGGACAGACGGAACGTTCACCGGGTTTTTGAGCGGACGCCCTAGGCTAAGTGCCGTGTTTTCAGCACGGGCATCCGGGAAAACTAGGTGAACGTTCCGTCTGTCCCCGGTTTTCTAGCGGATTGCCAGCCAGGCCAGGAACAGCCCGTCCGGGGGCACGTCTTCCCAATACGAGATGAAGCGGCTGGTGACCGAGCGGCAGTGGCGCCGGAGGAGCCGCTCCAACTCGCGGCGCGTGAACCAGCGTTCCCAAACGGGAGTTTCCAGGCGGCCCCACTTGCGGGCGTTCTTGTCGATCACGGCAATGCGTCCCCCGGGCTTGACCACGCGGCAGATCTCGGCGACGGCCCGCTCGATCTCGACGGCGTGCTCCAGGCTTTCGGTGGCGTAGGCGGCGTCGAAGAATCCGTCCTCGAAGGGCATCTCGGTCATGCTGCCGGCGCGCGTGTGGATGCCGGGTGGAACGAAGCGCAGCATTTCCTCGGAGATGTCCAGGCCCCAGATCTCGGCGGCGGGCTCGCGAGCCAGGAACAGGCGGGCGAAGCGGCCCTTGCCGCATCCCACGTCGAGCACGCGCTGGCCGGCCAGCGGGCCCAGGTGCTCGCCGATCAGCTTCACGTGGTAAATGCGCGGATCGATGGTGGAGGGAAAACGCTCCTCGTCGCGCGACGCCTCGTCGAACGAGGCTTGGATGCGCGCGCGCAGCTCGGGGGTGAGCCGCGCGCGCGGAGAGCGCCGGAAGGGGCGTTTCCAGTCGAATCCGGGCACGCGCGGCCTAGGCCTGAGCCCGCGTCAGGAAGATCGGCAGACCCAGCTTGTGGTCGTACACGGGGCGATAGCGCTCCCGGTTGTACATGGTCTCGACTTCCACGCGGCGCGGTCCAAGCTGGGGATCGGGAATCCCCGCCAGGTGATAACAGCCGTTGCCGATGGCGGTCATGACGCCGTGCTTGCCCGCTTCGATGGCGTCCATGGCCATGCCGGCGAAGGTGGAAGCCACCATGCGGTCCACGAAATCTGCGCTGCCCGAACGGAGGTCGTAAGTCAGGTCGCTGACGATGGTCTCCTCGCCGGTGGCGTTCTTGATCTCGTTGCTGAGATCCTCGGCCACGCTCATTTTCTTGCGGTGTCCGAAGGCGTCGGGCTCGCCGTATTCCTTGACGGTGTAGCCTTCCCACTCGGCGCCCTCGGAAAGGATGGCCAGGGAGTAGTTGCTGGGGTTGTTGCGCTTGTCGGTGACCAACAGGTCGATGAGCTTCTTGAGGTCCACCTTGAATTCGGGGATGCAGCAGCGCACGCTGGTGACGTAGGCGGTGTAGAGCGCGGTGTATCCGGCGTCGCGGCCGAAGACGCGGAACAGGCCGATGCGTTCGTGCGACCCGACCGTGGTGCGCTGCCGCTCGATGGCGTCCATGGCGCGGGTGATGGCGGTCGAGAAGCCGATGCAGTACTCGGTGTTCCGCACGTCGTTGTCCATGGTCTTGGGCACGGCGATCACGTGCACGCCCTGGCGGTCGAGTTCGGCGGCGTAGCTCAGCGTGTCGTCGCCGCCGATGGCGACCACGTAATCCAGGCCGAGAGTTTCGATGTTCTGAAGGACCGCGGGGGTGACGTCGAACACCGTCGAGGTCACGCCCTTCTTGGTGGTTTCCTTCTGGGGAAATTCCCGCCCTGCCAGAACCGGCGGGACATTCTTCATCTTGGACGGATTGGTGCGCGAGCTATGCAGGTAGGTTCCGCCCGTGCGATCGATGGTCCGGGTGTTCTCCCGGTTGAGGGGAAGGATGTAGCGGGACCGGCTGGCGGGGTCCTGGAGGTTGACGTGGGTCAACCCTTCCCAGCCCCGGCGGATGCCGACGACCTCGCAGCCGAGCTCGCTTCCACGGTAGACCACCGTCTTGATCACGGAATTCAGTCCCGGAACGTCGCCGCCGCCCGTGAGGATGCCAATGCGCTTCGCAGCCATGCAGACTCCTGAATGATGGATCTCGATTTCGGATTGGAAAACCTCATTATAGCGGGGAGCGGGCGCCCACGGGCAGCGGCCGGGGATACGCGCGGGGCGCGGATTGACCTCGACGGCTGCCGCCGGCTTGCCGCCGCCGGCCCCCCCTGGGCCGCTTTTCCGCAAGAACGGTCAAGACAGGCGCGTCCGATGAGGCTAGACTCGAATTCATGAAGCCCGACACGGTGAACTCATATCACGAACGCATCTCGCGCGCGCTGACGCACATTCAGCAGAACCTGGACGGCTCGCTGACGCTGGAGGAACTGGCCGGAGTGGCGTGCTTCTCGCCGTTTCACTTCCACCGGGTTTTCCGGGGCATGGTGGGCGAAGCGGTGGGTGAGCACGTGCGGCGGCTGCGGCTGGAACGGGCCGCGCGGCAGTTGCAGCGCACGGAAAGCGCCATCCTGGAGATCGCCCTGGAGGCGGGGTATGAAACCCACGAGTCGTTTACGCGGGCCTTCGCCGAGACGTTTGGGATGCCGCCGTCGGAGTTCCGCCGGACCCGCGAGGCGTCGCTCGAAGCGCGCCTGCCCGCGGGCGCTCCCTCGCGGGCCAGCGGATTCCGCGTGCGGCGGCTGGAAGCCATGCGGGTGGCCTTCATCCGCCACGTGGGGCCCTACGACGAAGTCGGCAAGGCCTGGAGCAAGCTGTATCCCTGGGCGGCGAGGCAGGGCCTGCTGGGTGCGGGGACGCGCGTGGTGGGCATCTGCCACGACGACCCCGATATCACGCCGCCCGACAAGCTGCGCTACGACGCCGCGCTGATCGTGAACCGGCCGGTGGCGCGGGCGGGCGAAATCGGCGCGATCGAGATCCCCGCCGGAGAGTATGCCTCGGCGCTGCACACCGGCCCGCACCAGTGCCTGTCGGACTCCTACGCGGAGCTGGCCGGAAAATGGCTGCCGGGCACGGGACGGGAACTGCGCAGCGCCGCGGCCCTCGAGTTCTACCTCGACTCGCCGCAGACCACGCCGGCCGAGGAATTGCGCACCGAAATCTGCCTTCCGCTGGTAGCGGAAACGCGATCATAATCGAAAGGAGCTTATATGCACAAGCTGTTGTGGATTGGCGGCGCGATCCTGGTTGTAGCGATCGCGGTGCTGGCGGCCTGGATGTGGCACGCCATGATGGGACCGATGTACAAGCCGGGCAACCTGCGCGCGGGGAAGGACGTGGCCGAGCCCTTGACGCCGGCGGAGGCCAGCGGCGCGCGCTGGCTGGTGGCGCCAGGGATCGAATTGCATCACTTCGAGGAGGGCGCGGGGACGCCCATTCTGGTGATCCACGGCGGGCCGGGATTTCCTCCGGCTGGGCCATGGCGGGCGGGGGCGCTGCTGGGGAAGGATTACCGGCTGATCTACTATCACCAGCGCGGCTGCGGGCTTTCCAGCCGGCCCATCAAGGGATTCTCCGGCTCCAATATGTACGCCAACATGCAACTGGCGAACCGGACGCTGGGCTTGCCCGCGCAGGTGGCCGACATCGAGCGCATCCGCCGCATTCTAGGCACCGACAAACTCGTTCTGATGGGCCACTCCTTCGGCGCTCTGCTGGCCGCGCTCTACGCCGCCGAGTTTCCGGAGCACGTGCGCGCGTCGATCTACGTGGCGCCGGCCGATCTGACGGTTCTACCCAACCCGCAGACCGACCTGTTCGACGTGGTGCGGCGGCGCCTGCCGGCGGGAATGAAGCCGGAATTCGAAAGCTACATGGCGGAGTATTTCGATTTCCGGCGCGCCTTCCAGCGCAGCGAAGCTGAATCGGGCGCGTTCTACGGGCGGTTCGCCAAATTCTACGGAGCGGCCGCGGGCGGCCCGCCGCCGCAAACGGGCGATGTCGCGGAGGCCGGCTACGAGCCGCTGGCGATCTATTGCAGCATGGGCAAGCACCACGATTACTCGGCGGCGCTGCGCGCGGTCGCGACGCCGGGTCTGGCGATCCACGGAAGCCTCGACATGCAGCCGGAGAGCGTAACCCGCGGATTCGCGGCGCGTTTCCCCAATTGCCGTTCGACGCAGATCGAGGGGGCCGGCCATTTCGTATTCGACGACCGCCCGGAGGAGTTCGCGGGCCAGGTGAGGGAGTTCCTGAAGGGGATCTAGAGGCAGGAAAGCGGGCAGGCCGCCCGAAGGCCGCCTGCCCGCCGTAAATCAGAAGAAAAACTTCATGGACATCTGAATGTAACGGGGTGAGCCGAACCCGGTGATTTCGCCAAACGTGCTGGCGGTAAGGCTGCTCGACGGGCCGTTCCAGTTGGCGTGGTTCATGATATTGAAGAAGTCGGCGCGGAAATCCATGCTCATCCGCTCCTTCATCTTGAAGCGCCGGCTGAGGGCCATGTCCCACTGAATGGTGCCCGGGCCGTAGATGGCGTTGCGCCCCAGGTCGCCAAACATTCCGCTGAACACGGTGCAGGAGCCGGTCTGATTTTGGGCGACATTGCCGGCGCACCCAAACGAGCCCGGGTTGAGGTAAGTGGCAAGGGATTTCGGAGAGCCGTAGACGGCGTTCGGCACCAGCACTTCGGGCCGGTCCAGAAGCTGGGCGCTGAGGGAGATGTCCTTGCCGCCGTCGCTAAGCTGGATGGGGGCGCCGGTGAAAAAGTTGATGAGGGGCGAAAGCTGCCAACCCTTGGTGAGGGTCTTCACCATGTTGTTCTGGCCAAGTCCGCCGCTGGTGGCAACCAGGGTGGCGACGAAGTTCTGACGGTGGTCGAAGCCGCAGTTGCCTCTCTCGCCTTGCGCCCGGTTGGTGGGGTTCTGGTAGAGCACGCCCGCCAGCTCTCCAGCATAATCCCAGGAGCTGGAGCAGTGGCTCCAGGTGTAATTGAGATTGAGGTTGATTCCGTGGGACAGACGGTGCACGGCCGATAACAGCAAGCCGTGGAACTCGGCGTTGCCGCCATCGTCGGTCTGCTGAATGTCGGAGTACATGGCCCCCAGCGTGGGGTTGGCCAATACGGTCAGCCGGCGGCTGTTGGCATTGGCGGCGGTAGCGCCGGGAATGTTGGCAACCGAGTAGTTGACGTCGATGGATCCCCAGATCTCGCGGGTGGCGCTGCCCAGGTAGTTGGCCGTCATCAGCCAGTCGTTGCCCACCTGGCGCTGGTAGCTGAGGTTCCACTGCATCATGTACTGCGGCTCGACGTTGGGCGGAACGCTCACGTAAGTGCCCGCGGACGGGAAGACCGAGTGGCCCGGGAACGGGTCGCCACCCGGGTAGCCGTTGAACGGATTGGTGAACGTATTGCAGGTCGCGCAGTACTCGCCGTAGTTAATGGTGAGGGAGGACACGTACGGCGCGTTGGTGGTCCAGCGCTCGGGGTAGAACATCTGGGCGGTGTCGTGGATCAGGACGAACGCCGAGCGGATGGTCTGCTTGCCGTCGCCCTTGGGATCCCAAACCAATCCGAGCCGGGGCGAGAACAAGGGCCAATGGTTGGCGGTGAGCGCCTTGCCGTAAGGATCCTGCGCGCTATCCGTGGTGAAGATCAGGCCGGCGGGAGCCCCCGGGTACCGCGGGTCGGCGGTGTGCCAGCCCTGCAGGAACAGCGGCCAACTGAACTGGTTGCCGCGCCCCTGCTTATCGTAAGCCGACAGGGACGGTTCCCAACGGACGCCGATGTTGACGCTGAAGTTCCGTGTGACGTGAATGGCGTCCTGCGCGTAGGCGGCCATGGCGGTGTTGCGGATGTAATCGGAAATCACGTTGCCGTCGGTCAGCCCGCTGAAGCGGCCGGTCAGCAGGTCCGCCAGACCGTCGCCCGAGTAGGTGCCGTTGAAGGTGAACTGCCCGTTGGCCTGCTGGTAGTTGAAGGAATTGAACTGCACCTTGCGGCCGTCGAAGCCCACCTGGATCTGGTGCTTGCCGCGGATCATGGTGAAATCGTCCGCCACCTGGTAGGTGTTGTCGTCGAAAGCCGAAAGCGCGCAGGAGCCGCAGCCGACGCTGAACCCGCCGCCCGAGTACCCGCTGACGCTGAGCTGCGTGTAGTTGTCGATGTTGATGAACATGTTCACGCCCAGATCCTTGGGGCTGAACAGGTTGGTGGCGGCCGAGCGGTTGTTGCGGCGGCGGTTGGCGGTGGCGTGGAAGGAGTTCACATCCTGGCCGCCGGCGAAGGTGTAGGTGTCGCCGAGGGTTCCGGTCTGGGAACGCTGGTTGTTTCCGTTCGCCCCAGTGGTAAGAGCGTTGTGGCCGTCGAAGATGGCTTCCGCGATGTAGTCGTAAATGTAGTAGCGGCCGTAAAAGCTGTGCCGGTCGCTGACCACCCAGTCGACGCGGCCCACCCACTGATCGTCGGGGTTATTGGCGGGGTCGCCATACAGTTCGGTCCCGCAAGGATTGGTGGATGCCACGAAATAGGTCGAGGCCAGCTTGATTCCGGCGGGGTCGAACGAGGAAACCGGGATCTGGTTGTTGGGATACGCATTGCCGCTGGGATCCTTCAGGACCTTCGCCGACTTGAGGCAGGCGGTGCTGTCCACCACGCTGAAGTCGCCCTGGAGGGTGGCCGGGGTGGGCACGTAGGCGGTGCTCCCGGTCGGGTCGCTGCGCTGGCGGGTACCCTGGTATCCGCCGAAGAAGAACAGCTTGTCCTTGATGATCCTGCCGCCGGCGGTGCCGCCGAACTGATTGCGCTTCAGAGAGTCGCGAATCGGTTGGGTTGCGAACTGGTCGCCCTTGGGCCGGGCGTTGAGGTCGCCGTTGCGGATGAACTCGAAAACATCGCCGTGCAGGGAGTTGGCGCCGGACTTGGTCACGATGTTGACCACGCCGCCGGGATGCAACCCGTACTGCGCCGGCAGGCCGCTGGTCTGCACGTTGAATTCCTGGATGACATCCGGGAAGGGAATCGGCAGGTTCACGTTGCTGAAGTTGTCGTTATTGTCGCCGCCATCCAGCAGGAAGTTCACGCCATTGCCCTGGCCGCCGGCCACCGAGAACGTGCCGGAACCGTTGGATCCGCCCATGTTCTTGCTGCCTGTCAGGTCGTTGCCGTTCAGGTTCATGGTGGTGGTGCCGGCGCCGGTGAGCTGGAGCAACTGGGTGGGATTGCGGCCGTTCAGCGGCAGGTCCTCGATGGACCGCGTGCCGATGACTTGGCCAATGGAACTATCCTTGGTTTCGACCATGGCTGCGTTGGCGGTCACCGAAACGCTCTCGGTGACGGCGCCGATGGTCATGGTGACGGGGATTTCGATGTTGGTAGCGACTTGCAACTCGATTCCCGTCTGAACATACTCTTTAAATCCAGGTGCCGACACTTCCAGCTTGTACGGGCCGATCGGCAGGTTCGGCATGGAATAACGGCCGGTGGTATCGGTTGTGGCCGTGCGGACCTGGTGCTTGTCGACCTCGGTCATCTTCACCGTGGCCCCTACGATGGCTTGGCCGCTGGGGTCGGAAACGTGTCCGTCCACTTCGGCCACGGCAACGGCCTGGGCTTTGGCTTGCGGCGTGGCAAGGCCAAACATCAGCGCGGCGCCGACTAGGGCCGCCGCGAGATTCCGGTCTCCTCGGATCATCCTGAACGACATCGTTGGTTGTCTCCTAATGAAGTCTCAACTCGGGTTGCAGGGTGGGGCCGCGAGGAACGGAACGATCATTTCGCCGCCGGCCAACCCGCACCAAAACGAACACACCGGGCCCTGCGGAAACCCCTTGTTTCGCAAGGTAAACCGGACTAACCCCTTAACCGGAAAAGCAGAACCGGCTACATCAATGACACTGGATTTTAATCCGAACTAGCGCGGAAGTCAATGAAAAAACAGTAAAATCCGGCATTCCTGCGCCCTTCCGCGGCGCAGGACCCCTAGGACTTCGGTCCCGCCGGGAGACAGACCCCTTCGTCCGTCCACCCGGCAGTCCGCCCGGCCATTTCACGGCACTCCCGGCCGCTGCCGGCACGGCTGTTGAAGACCCGGCGCTCACTTCGCCTGGATCTTCAAGGCGAACGCCAGATCGCCGGGTTTCCGTCCGGGCAGCGTCACCACCAGCCCTTCCGGGTTGCGCGAGAAAGTCAGGGCTCCCCGGCTCCCCAGCAACCGCACCCGGCCCACTTCTTTCGGATAGTGGCTGCTCCCGGGGGCCAGCGTCTTGATGGTCACCTTGCCGTTGGCAGGCCAGGCGAGCACGAGGGCGTACAGCGCATCGCCCTTGGTGGTGAAGCGGATATCCTCGGCGGTGTAGGGGCGCTTGACGTTTTCGTTGAAATTGCCGGAACCCTTCACGTCCGGAGCGCCCTCGCCGAAAACCGTAAACGGGCGCGTGCCGAAGATGGCCTCGCCGTTGGCCGGCATCCAGGACGCCAGGGTATCCAGCACCTTGACCTCGTCGCCGTCGATGGTGCCGTCGCCGCGCACCGGGATGTTGAGCAGCAGGTTGCCGTTCTTGCTGACAATGTCGGCCAGCATTCCGATAACCGTGGCCGCGCTCTTGTAGGTGTGATTCTCGAAGAGCGAGCGCTTGTAATGCCAGTCGCCGATGCAGGTGTCGGTTTGCCAGGCCGCCGGCAGAATGTGGTCGGCGCGGCCGCGCTCGATGTCCAATACCATCGAGCCCACGTGGGCCGGCTGCAGGCCTTTGGAATTCAATACCGCCTCGAGGCGGCCGCCGTGGTTCTTGATGTTGGAGTTGTAGAAGTGGGCGGCAATGTCGAGACCCGCCTGTCCCAGGGGTAGCTCGGTGTCGTCGAAATACAGCAGGTCGGGCTGGTATTTATCCACCAGGTCCTGGCAGCGCAGGAACCAGCGTTTCACGAATTCGGGATTGGCGGCGGGCGGTTCTTCGCTCCACAGGCGGTCGTGCGTGGCGTGCCAGTCGTCCGCCTGCTTGATGGTGGTGAAGCCCTTGGGCAGCGGCATGACCGCGCCGCAGTACAGGTCCTGCGGGTCCAGGCCGTCCCACCATTTCCCCGCGCCCCGTTCCTTGGTGAGGTAGCCGTCGTAGGGCACGCCGGCCAGGGGGCCTTCGGGGTCGTAGCCATAGGCCACCTGGAACCAGTGCCAGGAGTGCGCCGAGTGATTGGTGATGCCGAAGCGCAGCCCGTGCTTGCGCGCGGTTCGCGCCCAGATGCCGACGATGTCCTTCTTCGGCCCCACGCGAACGGAGTTCCATTCGTGGAATTTGGAGTCGTAGCAGTCGAAGTTATCGTGATGGTTGGCGGTGCCGGTGAAGTATTTCGCGCCCGCCTTCACGTACATCCGGATGAGTTCCTCGGGCTGCCATTTCTCGGCCTTCCACACGTTGTCGATTTCCATGAAGCCGAATTTCGACGGATGGCCGTAGTGCGCCACGTGGTACTCGTACTGCGGGTGGCCCTGGATGTACATGTTGCGGGCGTACCAGTCGCCCTGCTCGGGAACGCATTGCGCGGTCCAGTGCGCCCAGAGGCCGAACTTGGCGTCGCGGAACCAATCGGGCGCGCGGTACTGCATCAGCGATTCCCAATTCGCCTGGAACGGGCCGGCGGCGATGGTCCTCGCCGCGGCGGTTTGTGCGCCCGCCCGGCGCAGCCACAAGGCAGGCGCCGCGGCCGCCAGTCCGCCCAGCGCCGCGCGGCGGGTGATCTTCGACTTCATGTGCGGTTCCTCCAACGGAATATGGTATAGCCAATCGGCGGCGGGCGTGGGACGGCGCAACCCCCGTTTTTGCGAGGGGCCGGTTCTCGTCCCGAGGCCCGCCCCTGGCGAGACGCCATTCCGCCGATGCGAATCGCCGCGAGCGGCTCTCGAAATCCCATCCATTCCCGAACCGGCTATTCTGAGCGGTGAAAGGACTGTGTGCCATGCGGCATTGTGTAAGCATGAGAACCATTGCGTGCCTCCCATTCTTCCTGGCGTCTTTGGCCCTGGCCGACGATGTGGCCGACCGGGCGGCCATCGGCCGTGTCATCGCAGGGCTGAATGAACAGCCGCGCCGCGCGGCACTCTTTACCGTGGATTCGGATGCCCCGGCGGAACTCGAGCGGCTGCCGAAGGTCGAGCCGTTGGAGTTCCGGGTGCGGACACCGGAGGCCGATCCGGCGCTCCCGTCCGGGGCCGATCGCCCCACTCTGACGATTTCGCACGAGCCTTGGGGCGAAGCGGCGATCGATTTCCCCGGCCGGCTCCCGGTCGTGGAACTCGTGAACCCCCGGATTGTCGGCAGCGGCATCCGATCGATCACGCCCGATGTAGCGCTGGCCGATGGGCGGTGGACGTATACGGAGAAAGGCGGCGCGACGCGGACCATACCGCTTCTGTTCGTAGTGAAGAAAGAGGGAGAGACCTGGAAGCTTGCCGCGCTCCGGACGCTGGCGCCGCGTTGAGCGCAATCGCGCGGGCGCCGGCGATCCTGCCCGCCAACCGCCGCCCTTCCGCCACCTTCCCTTGCCCGGAGAGCTTGCCAGGCCGAGGGCGGCTCGCTCCCATCGGATGGCGTTCGTCCCCTCCGAAAACGGGGCGCCGTTAGTGGATGCAATCCTTCTTGACTGGTGCGAGAATGAATGGGCAAACCGGGAGCGCACAGCCATGGGCGACTTCTACCAAAGCGGCACCATTGCAACCTTGCACCGCCTGAAAACCGACAATCTCGCCCAGATGGAGCGGGACCTGCGAGGCTTTGCCGCCGGTCATCCCATCGCGCTGGTGCTGCCGGCCCTCTACTCGGAATTCGAAACCGAAGCGATGGCTCTCATCCGGGCGGAACTGAGGAAAGTCGATTACGTCAACGAAATCGTGGTGACTCTCGGGCAGGCCGGGGAAGCGCAGTTCCGGATGGCGAAGGACTTCCTGGCCGACATGCCGCAGAGGGTCAGGATCATCTGGAATGACGGACCCCGCGTCAATCGCCTGTATGGGCTTTTGGAGGAGAACAACTTGCAGGTGGGCGCCTCGGGCAAGGGCCGCGCCTGCTGGCTGGCCTACGGCTACATCATCGCCAAGGGCGAGAGCGCCATCATCGCGCTGCACGACTGCGACATCCGAACCTACAGCCGCGAGATCCTGGCCCGCCTTTGCCACCCGGTCGCCAATCCTTATGTGGACTTCGCTTTCTGCAAGGGCTACTATGCCCGCGTCACGGATCGCATGCACGGCCGCGCCACCCGTCTGTACGTCACGCCTCTGCTCCGCTCGCTCGAGGCGATCGTGGGCCATCTGCCGATTCTGGAGTTCCTGGACAGCTTCCGTTATCCCCTGGCCGGCGAGTTCGCCATCACCGCGACCCTGGCGGGGCTGAATCGCATTCCCGGCGACTGGGGGTTGGAGATCGGAGTGCTGGCGGAGATCTTCCGGAATCTCAGTGTGAAGCGCGTTTGCCAGTCGGAGCTGTGCGAGACTTACGATCACAAGCACCAGCACCTATCGCCGGAGGACCCTGGCACCGGATTGCTCCGGATGACGGTGGATATCGGCAAGACCCTGCTCCGCACCCTGGCCGCCGAAGGGGTGGTTCTATCCGATGGCGCGATGAAGAGTCTGCAGGCCAGATACGTCCGGATAGCCGAAGATACCATTGCCTGTCATCACGCCGACGCCATGCTCAATGGCCTGTCCTTCGACCGGCACGAGGAGGAAACCGCGGTTGCGACTTTCTCCAAGGGTCTGAACATAGCCTGCGAACGCTACTGGAACGATCCCCTGGGGATCAAGCTGATTCCGAACTGGACCCGCGTGGCCGCGGCCGTCCCGGCATTCCCGGGGCGTCTGGTGGCGGAAGTGGAAGCGGACAATCGCGACGGAGGCTCCTGATACCGTGGCGGCGCACCTGACGCTTTCCCCGGCGGCCGAGCAGGCGGTGCGGACGCTGGGCCGGACCGATATCGTGATCGGTATTCCCAGTTACAACAACGCCCGCACCATCGGGCACGTCGTGCGGGCGGCCCAGGCCGGCCTGATCAAGTACTTCCCGTCCTCCCGCGGCGCCATCGTGAACTCGGACGGGGGCTCCCAGGACGGCACGCAGCAGCAGGTGATCGAGGCGCGGTTGCCGGAACTCAGCGTATTGCAGGTCGATCACCCCCTGTATCCGGTGCAGCGTTTGACGACCCCCTACCACGGCTTGCCCGGCAAAGGAAGCGCCTTCCGCACTATCTTCCAGGTGGCCGAGGCTCTGGGCGCCAAGGCCTGCGCGGTGGTGGATTCCGACCTGCGCAGCATCTCCCCGGAGTGGATCGAGATGCTGGTCCGTCCGGCCCTCGAGAAGGGATTCGATTTCGTAGCGCCGTATTACCTTCGCCACAAATACGACGGGACCATCACCAACAGCATCGTCTACCCCGTGACCCGCGCGCTCTACGGCAAGCGCATCCGCCAGCCCATCGGCGGCGACTTTGGCTTCTCGGGACGGTTGGTGAGCGACTATCTCCGCTACGACGTATGGCAAAGCGACGTGGCCCGTTTCGGCATCGACATCTGGGTGACGACGACGGCCATCTGTGGAGGATTCTCGCTGTGCCAGGCGTTCCTGGGCGCGAAACTCCACGATGCCAAGGACCCCGCCTCGGACCTCAGCGCCATGCTGGCCCAGGTGGTCGGTTCGCTGTTTGCCGAGATGGAGAGACACGCCGATATCTGGACCGGAGTGAGCGGCTCGGAGGACGTCCCCATTTTCGGTTTTCAGTTCGCGGTGGGCACCGAGCCCGTCAATGTCAACATCAAGCGCATGGTGGATTCTTTCCGGCGGGCTCATCACGATCTGAGCGGCATCTGGAGCATGGTGCTGCCGGAGCCGACCATGCTGGGGTTGAGGAGTCTGGCGGCGGCCGCCGAAGACCGGTTCTCTTTCGGCGACGCGTTGTGGGTGCGCGTCGTCTACGATTTCGCGGTGGCCTATCGCCGGCGCGTAATGGACCGGGGCCACCTGTTGCACTCGCTCACACCCATCTATCTGGCCTGGGTGGCTTCGTTCATCCTGCAGGTGCAGGAGGCCGGCCCCACGGAGGTGGAGGAGCGGTTGGAGCGCCTGTGCCTCACTTATGAAACCGAGAAGACCTACCTGATCTCGCGCTGGAAATGAGACCGGGCGAGGAGGCGTTATGTGGGAGCAGTTTCGGAAGATTGTGAGCCAGTCGGCGGGCCGGATCGCCGACAACATCGCCGCTTTCCTGCCCGGCGTTCTGGCGTTCCTGGCCATTTCCGCCTGCGCCATCGTCGCGGCTGGGATCGTCCACTGGCTGCTGCTGCGGCTGCTGCGCCGGATCGGTTTCGATCGCCGGGCCGACCTGGCTGGATTCTCGTCCCTGGCCGAGTGGTCCCCTTCACGGAGCCCGGCGCTGCTGGTGGCCCGGGTGGTTGCGTGGGGCGTTCTGCTGGTGGGGCTGCTGCTGGGAATAGCGTCGCTGAACTCGCCGCTGACCTCGCGGCTGACTTACGGCCTGTTGGACTACGTGCCGCACCTGGTGGCCGCCGTTCTGATCCTGCTGGTGGGGCACTGGGCGGCGCGCTTCCTGGCGCACAGCGTCCTGATCAGCGCGGTGAACATGCACGTGCACTCGGCCCGCCTGCTGAGCCTGGGAGTGAAGTGGCTGGTGCTGGTGTTGGCCGCTGCGATGGCCCTGGAGCACCTGGGCATCGGCGGCCAGATCGTGCTGCTGGCTTTCGGCATCCTGTTCGGCGGAATCGTTCTGACCCTGGCCCTGGCCGTCGGACTGGGTTCCAAGGAGGCCGTCAGCCGCTCGCTCGAGCGCCAGTTCCGCGAAGCCCGGGAGCAGGAGGAAATTCACCACCTATGAGCCGCGCCGCGCCCCGGATGGTTATCTTCACCGATCTGGACGGCACGCTTCTGGATCGCCACACGTATGCATTCGACGAAGCCCTGCCCGCTCTCCGGCGCTGCCTGAGCGCCCATGTCCCAGTGGTTTTCTGCTCGAGCAAGACGCGCGCCGAGATCGAGGAACTGCGCCGCATCCTGGGGTCCGCCGACCCGTTCATTTCCGAGAACGGCGGCGCGGTTTTCATCCCCCGCGAGCATTTCCCGTTTCCGATCGAGTGTCACGCCATCGACGGATCGTACTCCGTCATCGAGTTGGGCGGCGGATACGCGAAGCTGAGTTCGGCTCTCGACGATCTGAGCCGCGACCTCCGGGTCCGCGTCCGAGGGTTCCATGGCATGACCGCGGAGGAGATCGCCCGGGAAACGGGGCTGCCCCTTGGCACGGCCAGATTGGCGGCGGCGCGGGAATACGACGAGCCGTTCACGTTCGTCAACGCCAGCCAGGCGGAGAGCCGCCGGTTCCTGCGTGCCGCCGAAGCCCGGGGACTCCGCTGGACGCACGGCGGACGCTTCCACCATCTGCTCGGCCACGCCGGCAAGCAGCCGGCGGTGACCATCCTCGCGGATCTCTATCGCCGCTGGGATCCCGCCATCCGCACGGCCGGCTTGGGCGACAGCGCCAATGACGTTCCCCTGCTGGCCGCCGTCGATATTCCGATTCTGGCGATGAAGCCGGGCGCCGGATACGATCCCGCCGTGGTGGAAAAACTGCCCGCTGTCCGCCGTTCGCCGCTGCCCGGACCGCGAGGATGGAATGCATCGGTGCAGGCTCTCCTGGACGAGCATGTGTGCGGACTTACCATGGCAGGTTGAGGCGCCCGCCGGAGCCGCGGATTCCGGCGTCGTCAGCGGCCGCGCGCGTTCGTCGGCATTTCGCGCCGCAGGACCTGGTTCATAGAGGACGCCGGCATCCACTCGAAGGTTCACCAACTGCTTGACTGACCTATAGAAGCGTCCGGCCTCGACTTCGGACGGCAGCGGTTGGCACGGGTGCTAAGTTGTAGCTGTGAAACTCACCATTGAGCTCGACCGGGAAGTGGATGGCCGTTGGATCGCCGAAGTGCCGGAGTTGAACGTCCTCCTGTACGGGGAATCGAAGCAGGACGCGATTCAACGAGCTCAAGCGGCCGCGCGGGAGATTGTCCTCGACCGGATCCCCCACGGCGAACTGCCTCCCGATTCGGCGAACGCGATCTTCGGCATCGCCGCATGAGCGCCTGGCCAACGGCTAGGGCGCGCGGCGTGTTGGCGGCCTTGAAACGGATCGGGTGGCGTCATGACCGCACGGTGGAATCCCACAAGATCATGAAAAAGGACGGGTGGGCGATGCGCGGAATAGCGTAACCCGAACCTCGGCATGACTGGCCTACCATGGTCTGTCGGTCGAGTACGGCCCCCAATTGACCTCGGGATCGGAAGTCGTGCTCATGACAAGGTTCGGAGTCCCGGTCACTGCCGGAGCGAATTGCCCCGAGGCGTTTGCCAGGAAATGCACATCCTGGAATTGGCCGAAGGTGTGCATCGGCAGCGCGACGTCCGGATGCCAATGGTGATACACAACGCACTGCAGGCGTCGGCCGGTCCGGGCCGAGCTATCAAACCAGTCGCAGCCTATCACGGCGCTCACATGGCGGTGCCGAGCGTTGCGGCCCGGAGGGCAGAATAGCCCGTGAGGGTGCCAGTCCTTGTGGCAATCGACCCGGAGCCCCCCGGCGCAAGAGAGCTCGCCTATCGTGGTGCCATAAAGCGCAGTCTCCAGATCATGCATCCCGACATCATGGCCGACGGACGCGACGAACAACAGGAGGGGCGCGTCAAGTCTGCGGTACCTGGCTGCTTTCTCCGCAAGGGTGTCGGCGATCTTTTTCGCGGCCTCTCCGGAATCTTCATAGCCATCGAAACCCTGGAAGTTGATCAGTGTCTTCGCCGGTCGGTTTGTCAGAAACACGTCCGCGAAGTACGGTTGGTTGGCAACGAACAGCCTTAGATCGGGCGTTTGTTCCCCTGAACTTGGCTCGAACTCCGGGCGGAGACCAAACCGGCGGCACACTTCGAAAACCAGAAGCTCATACGGCAGAGCGTCGACATTTCTGCTGTCGGCCTTGGACAGGCGCCGGCGGGCCCTGCGCTGGGCAATGGGCGTCAGATGGGCGAAGGCGCGCTCAAGGAACTGGATCGTCTCCCATGCGGCGCGGTTCGGGCTGTTCACGAGCCACCTTGCCCAATCCGAGAGTTCCGGCGCCCCACGGACGGCCTGAGCGAGCAGTTCCACCCTTTTTGAGTCTATCGGAAGTGGGTGAGCGCATGAGGCCCAAACCACGGATGTGCGTGGCCTGGACCGGCGACGCAGGGCCATTGGTATCGGGGAGCAGCGCTCGCGTGCGACCTGAAGTGCGTTCCGCGATGGGGACCGGCCCAAGCTGCCGGCGGGCCATTGCGCCGCGTGCGTCTCAAACCTGACTGCCGTAGATCGGGATGGCCGCACCGGTCACCTGCGCGCCGGCGTCCGATGCCAGGTGTACCAGCAGCGCGGCCACCTGTGCAGGCTGCACCCATTGCGAGGGATCGGCTTGAGGATCGGCCGCGCGGTTCGCCGGCGTATCCATCGTGCCTGGCAGCACCGTGTTTGCCGAGACGTTGCAGTCTTTGTTCTCCAGCGCGATGGTGCGGATTAGCGCCACCAGTGCCGCCTTGGAAGCGCTGTACACTCCCACCATGGCACCGGGCTCCACGGCCTGGCGGCTGGCGACCGCCAGGATTCGTCCGCCGCCCCGCCGCCGCATGTGCGGCAGCACGGCCCTGGCAATGAAGAACGCCGAACGGTAATTCAGATCCAGCATCCTGTCGAGTGTCGCATCGTCCGTCTCGGCGACGGTCTGTCCGCCGGCGAAGCCGCCCATCGCATGTACCAGGACGTCGATGCGTCCGAACCGTGTCATGACTTCGCAGGCGACCTCGCGTGCCGCCTCGCCGGCCGATAGTTCCGCCGGCAGGGCGGTGAACCCCGGATGCTGGAAGTCGCCCGCCTGAATCGAGCGCGACACGCCCACCACCCTTGCCCCGGCCTCTAGAAACGCTTCGGTAATGAAGCGTCCGAGCCCTCCGTTGGCACCGGTAATGATTCCGACCCTCCCCTCGAGTCCGTTCATGATGCTCCTCCTGGAACGATTCTACCCGCCCGCCCGACGCCC
>Ga0326728_10006185_pt1 | contig 32537 bp, 31 predicted proteins | sample MB3enrmetagenome_FD_207602 | JGI IMG/M metagenome (GOLD analysis project Ga0326728, IMG submission 207602) | Lab enriched peat soil microbial communities from McLean, Ithaca, NY, United States - MB31MN | ecosystem: Environmental > Terrestrial > Soil > Wetlands > Peat | place: USA: New York... | reverse complement strand
TGGGGCAGGCTCTGGCTATCCTGATGCCGATTACGAAAGCGCCGGCGCGGAAATGACTTCCGATCACAAGGCCGTTTTTGAGAAGGCCGGGATGGTGGTCAAGGTCAAGGAGCCGCAGGAATCGGAGTATGCGCTGCTGCGTCCGGGCCAGATTCTTTTTACTTACCTGCACCTGGCGGCCAGCCGGTCCTTGACCGAAGCGCTGTTGAAGTCGGGGGTGACGGGCATTGCCTACGAAACAATCGAGGTGCATCGGCGGCTGCCTTTGCTGGAGCCGATGAGCGAGATCGCGGGGCGCATGTCGATCCTGGTGGGGGGATATTTTTTGGCGAAGCACAACGGGGGGAGCGGCGTGCTGCTGGGCGGGGTGCCGGGCGTTTTGCCGGGGCGCGTTGTGGTGCTGGGTGGCGGGGCCAGCGGCATCAATGCGGCCCGCATGGCCACCGGGCTGGGGGCGGATGTGACGATTTTGGAGGTGGATTTGGAACGGATGCGTTTTCTGGACATCACACTGCACACGGCGCACACCCTTTTTTCCAGTGAAGCGCATTTGGTGGATTTGTTGCCGACGGTGGATTTGTTGATAGGCGCGGTGCTGCTGCCCGGGGCCAAGGCGCCCAATTTGATCAGCCGCGAGATGTTGCGGAAGATGCGTCCGGGCAGTGTGCTGGTGGACATCGCCATTGATCAGGGCGGGTGCGCGGAGACGTCGCGGCCCACGACGCATGACCACCCGGTGTATGTCGAGGAGGGGGTGACTCATTATTGCGTGACCAACATGCCCGGCGCGTACGCGCGCACCGCGACGCAGGCGTTGACCAATGTGACTTACCGTTACTTCGAATTGCTGGCCGATTGGGGATTGGCCGAGGCCTGCCAGAAACAACCGGCGCTGGCCGGGGGCATCAATGTGATGAAGGGCAAGATCACGCACAAAGCCGTCGCCGCGGCGCATGGCATGGAATTTGAAGCGCCGCAACTCGACTGATGATGATCGAATTGTCTGAAATATTAATTGCATTTCCGCGGCAGTGGAGGATGTTGTGGGCAGTCAGGCATTTCGTATCCATCCAGGCTTGGTGGATTCTCAGTTGAAAAAGATTCAACGATAATTTGAAACCCGATGGTCGGGAACGCTCCAGGAGGACGATCTGTTTGGAAAAAAGAGTGATATGAACAATAGATTGTATGTGGAAAATCTTGCCCCCGGCATTACCGACGCGAGTCTGCGGGATTTGTTTTCCAAAAAAGGGCAGGTCCTGGAGGTCAAATTGGTTCTTGATCCAGCCACGGGCCGCTCCAACGGCCGGGCTTATGTGACCATGGCCACCCCGGAATTGGCGGCCGCCGCGCTGTCGCTGCACAGCCACAGTTTGGACGGAAGAAACATCGCGGTGACCGAAGCGCGGCCGGTGGAGGCGCGTCCCCTGGGTTTGATCGGCCACGGTTTCGATGTGTATCAAAGCCCCGAACAAAAAGCCGCCGCGCGCAACGCCAAAGGCGGCGGGCGCCATCGCGGGAGACGGCGTTTCGCGTCGTCGAAATAAGCGTTTCAAGCCCGGCCCTGGCAGCGGAGACGGGAGCTGATCCGCCGTTCCTGGGTTCAGTCAATTTCCCACACCGTTCCGTCTTCGTCGCGATTTTCCGTTATTCCGAGAAAAGATTTGATTTCAAGGACGGCGTCCTCGTAGGTCGTCGCTTCCAGGCGCATCGTGTTTCTGGTGCCGATGGTGTTGTCGTACTCGACACCGAAGGCTTCATCCTCCTGGTCCAAAATAATGGCCCGCTTCATGGAATTGCCGGGGGAAGCAACGGGGGTTGCGTTCTTTTCAAGGCTTGGCGGCAATTCATTCACGTTATTACAGTAAACCATTTGCCGCGGAACACAACCTTGTTCAACCGCCAAAGCTCTGTGACTGGGGCGGTGAAGGCGGCCCGCCTTTTGCGCCCGCGGCACGGGCGTTGCGTTCTTCTCGACATTGCCGGGAAGCTTGGGTAAATACGGCGCGTGAAGCAGGTTTTTCCCAGCGTGTTACTGTTGATTCCGGCTCTCAACGAAGAGGGCCGGATCGAGCCGGTATTGCGAAGTTATGCGGAGTATTTTCGGAAGAATTACGGCGGGAAGTTTCAATTGGTGGTGGTTCTCAACGGCTGCCGGGACAATACGCTGGCCGTGGTGCAACGAGTCGGCGCGGAGTACGGCGAGGTCAGCGCCGTGGTGTTCGAGGACCCGATCGGCAAGGGCGGGGCGTTGATCGAGGGCTTGCGCCTGGCGCCGCTGGCGGATGTGATCGGCTATGTGGATGCGGACGGAGCGACCGGCCCGGCGGCTTTCGCTGATTTGGTGCGGCGTTCGGCAGAGGCGGATTGCGTCATTGGCTCTCGTTGGATTCCAGGAGCCGTCCTGCACCAGATGCAAACGGGCCGGCGGCAATTTGCCAGCCGGGCCTTCCACGCCATCGTGCAACTGCTGTTCTGGATGAACATCAAGGACACGCAGTGCGGCGCGAAGGTGATTCGACGGGCGGCGGTGGAGAAGATCCATTCTTCGCTGTGCATTGCGGACATGGCGTTCGACATCAATCTTCTTTACATCCTGCGGCGCGAGGGGTTCAGCGTGCTGGAAGCGCCAACGGAATGGACGGACAAAGTGGGGTCCAAGGTGGCGCTGGGCAGGACATCGATCACCATGCTTCTTTCCGTGATTCGTTTGCGATGGATTTATTCGCCATTCAACGGGCTGCGGAGGATTTTTACTCCGCTGGAGAACTGGCTTTACCGGAAATTGCACGCGCCGCCGCCGAACCCCGATCCAAAGCAATAGCCGCGGGGGTGGCGCGGGAGAACCAGGCCGCCAAGGCGCAGAGCAGGAGGCTGGCGCCGCCCAATGTTTGAATGACGCGAATGAAGGCGTCGAATGGCTTCATGGCCAGAAGGCCCGGGGCCTCAAGGCACAGGCAGGCCGCGTAAAGCGCCGGCACCAGCATGAGCCAGGGCACCGCTTGGAATCGGGCGCGGGCCAGGATGTTTTGCACCAAAACATTGGCCACGGTCAAAGGCAGCAAAGCCCAGGCAAACCAGGGGACCAGCGGCGCGGCGTCCCACATTTCGCGGTTGCTGATATACATCAACCGCAGCGGCAGCCTGGGCAACAGCGTGCAGCCCACGGCCGCCACGCAGCCAAAGAGAAGGGTCGCCGTCAGAGTCATGCCGAGGGAATCAACGCGCTCGGCGCGGGCCACGTTTTGCGCGACGCGCGCAAACATGACCAGCGCCACCGGGGCGATGAATTGGATGATGGCGAAACCGGTCAGCATGGCCCCGCCGTAGAGGGCGGTTTGGCCCGTGTCTGAAAAAAGGCTCTGCACAAAGAGCATGTCAATACTTGACATCACCAGGACGGTGCCCAGCCCCAGGGTCAGCGGCAACGCCTGGCCGAGCCAGGCTTTCCAAAGGAAGGCAACAGCCGGGCGCTTTTGCCAGAGCGCGCGGGTCAGCCAGGCGCCGAGGACAATGGTGATCAACTGTCCAACCACCGCCGCAAACATGCCGCCGGCCGCCTTCCCGGCCAGAAAGGATACCATCAGCAGCATGACTGAGAATCGGCCCACTCCATCGCTGATTTGCAACCAGCCCAGCCCGCCAAACTGATGCTTGCCTTGCAACAACCCTTTCCCAATGGGTATCCACAAGCTCGTCAAGGCGATCAAGACCGTGTAGTAAAGGGCGGCCGGATTGGAAATCAAAAGCAAACGGGACAGCGGACCGGCGGCGGCGAGCACGGCCCCGCCGCAGACGAGCCACACCAGGAACGTCCAGGTCAAAATGGCGCGGGTGGTGGCGCGCAACTGTTCCTCCTCCTGGCCGTTGGTCACGGCGGCGGCCTGCCGCGCGAAAATGGTTTGCAAGGCGGCTGCGGGAACTCCCAGGATAATCAACAACCGGAGCAGGCTGACAAAGGTGGAGTATTCCTGCGACCCCATTTTGCGAGCCACGGTATGAACCATCGCCATCAACAAGCCGCCGGCAAAAGTGGCGATGACCATCCAACTGCTCTGCCGGAAAAAAGCGGATTTGCTGTTTGAACTCATCAAATTTACGGAAGCGTTCGCAGGAATTTAAGAAGCAGCGCGGCGGCGGCTTCAAGGGATTTTTGCCAGATCCATTCGTCGGCGGTATGAGCTTGCGCAATGTCGCCGGGGCCGAAAACGATGCCGGGAATGCCGCCTTGCGCCAGGATCGAAGCGTCGCAAAAATAATCCACTCCCGCCGGCCTTTTCTGCCGGGCGGTTTGCAGGAATTTTTGCACCAGCGGCAATCGCGGGTCTGTTTCCAGGGGCGGGCAATGGGAGGATTTATCGCTGGTCAAGGCGGCGCGCAAGCCGTGGCGGCGCAGCCAGGCCTTCATTTCGGCGCGAACGCCCGGCTCGGTTTCGCCGGGGAGCGTGCGCCGGTCGGCGCCCGCCACGCACAACGCCGGGACGATGTTGGGCTGGGTGCCACCCTGAATGAAGCCGATGTTGATCGTCGGCGTCCCGAGCAACGGATGCCGCCGCCGCCGCAATTGCCGGGCATAACCGGATTCAAGAAGATCAACGATTCGGGCCATTTCGTGGATGGCGTTTTTGCCGAGATGAGGGCAGGAGCCGTGGGCGGCTTTTCCGCGAGTCTCCAGCCGAAGCCACAGGCTGCCTTTGTGGGCGGTGACGATTTGCAGACGGGTCGGTTCGCCGACGATGGCCAGGTCCGCCTGGCAACCGCCGGCCGCCAGCGCGCGCGAACCAGCTTGCGCGTTTTCCTCATCCATCAACCCGGCGAAAACAATTTCCGTCGCGGCGGGCCGCCGTCCCTGGCGGGCCAGGCGGTTCAAGGCGGTGAGCATGGCGGCGGCTGAACCTTTGGCATCGCACGCGCCCCGGCCATAAATGCGACCATTGGCGGACCGCGGAACAAACTGTTTTTCGGAAACAGCGTTCACGGTATCGAGATGCGGAGCCAAAAGAAGCCGTCGTTTGACTTTGCCCGGCGGAGAAAGAGTCGCCAGCACATTGGATCGTCCCGGCAGAACTTTTTGAAAATGAACATCCAAACCCGCCCTGGCCGCCATGACGGCGAGGAAATCAGCCACCCGGTCCTCCCCGGCGCGGGCATCGTTCAGGGGCAAAAAGGCCGGGTTGACGCTCGGCAGAGCGATCAACTCGCGCAACAATTTTTCGGTATCCGTCATTCGTCCGGCGAGTTTAGAGGTTAAAGGGCAAAGTTGAAAGGAAGAGATTCAAGGGAAAGGCTAAAGGCTGAAGCCGTAACAATTCAATTGTCAAAGAGGCCACTGTGGGGATGTGCTTGGATTGTATGAAAATAGACAACAAACACGCCGACGAATCGGTTCCCCAATCAGTGACCGAATTCATTAAACTGCAGACGGGCCAGGAATCCATTCAAATCGGGTTTACTGACCAGAAAGTTTCTGGCTACGGGGGACTGTCTGCTTTTGCCGGATTCCTGCATTGGCATCGCTTGCCGCAACGGCTGGCAGAGTGGATGGGACCCGGACCCAAAAGCGGCCGAGCCATTCCCTATGCCGATGTGGCGCTGGGCTTTTGCACGGCCATTTTAGCCGGAGCCGAGAAGCTGGCCCAAGTGGCCTATTTGCGGCGCGATGTGCTTTTACCCTCGTTGTTGGCGATCAAGCGAGTGGGCAGCCAATCGACGCTGACGGGCTATTTTCAGCATTTCCAAGGAGCGGCGCAGAATTTGCGGACCTTTCGGCCGATGTGGAGGTGGTGCCAGGATCGGCTGGCCCCCCGGCCTGGGGGCTACACCTTGGATTTGGATTCGACCCAACTGTTGCACGAGGAGGGGCACCAGGAAGGAGTGCGCACCTGGCACACGCCCCGAGGCCTAAAGCGCTGTCTGCATCCGCTCTTGGCGGTGATGGCGGAAGCCAAACTAGTGGCGGGCTTTTGGCTGCGGGCCGGCCACGCCATCTCTGACAACAACGTGGTGGCGTTCACCTTGGATTTGCTGGATCAACTGCCGCGGCAGGTGCGATTGAGACTGGTGCGGGCGGATTCCGGTTTTTGCCACGAAGAGTGGCTGCGCCTGCTGGAGGTCCAAGGGCTGGACTACATTGTGGTGGCCCGCTTGTTAAGGCCCATTCAACGGCTGTTAAAAAGAGAAACGATTTGGCAGGGGACCGAAGTGCCCGGGACCGAAGTGGCTGAAGTGATGCATGAGGAGAAGGGCTGGAGCACGGCACGGCGGCTGGTCCTCATTCGTCACCGCATCGAAGAAAAGGAGCGACCGACGGGCAAGCGGCTGCTGGATTGCCCTGGTTATGCCTATGAGGCTCTGGTCACCCATGTGGCCGAGACGGTCAGACCGATCGAGCTGTGGCGGGACTACAACGGGCGGGCCGGCAGCGAAAATGTGATCAAGGACCTGGATGAATACTTTGCCATTCCGAAACTGTGTCTGAAAAAGTTTTGGAGCACCGAGGCGGCCCTGTCGCTGGCCGTTTTGACCTACAATTTATGCGTGCTCTTCCAGCGGCATGTGGGCTGGCAGGAAAGAGTTCGGGCCGGCACATTGCGGTTCAGGCTCTTCACCACTGGCGGCATCTTGAGCAAAACGGGCGGGGTGACAACCGTTCGACTCAGCGTGCCGGAATCCGAAAGGGCGTGGTGGAGAGCATTATTTGAAAACATTATCAGCCCTTTTCCCAACTGCAATTCAGTGAGCCTGTGGCCCGGTTAAGGCCATGCCTGCAATGACTTGTGCCATGAAAAATCCACCCCAAAAACGAGAGAACTACTGAATAGTTACGGCTGAAGGCTGAAGGTTGAAGTTCAACAGGGCGCTTGCAATCCGGGGCAAGGGCGTCCATGCTGATGCGTGTCGAATTTTAGCATAACGCGTATTGGATGAGCAGCACACCGCCAGATTCCGAGTTTGACTTGGAAAAGCTCTTTTTGCCGGCTTGGGCGCAGGGTCCGCCCAGCGTCAATAAGTACGCGGGCTTTGCCGGGGATGACCGGCCGCCTCGCGAGCACGGGGAACGATTGCCAGGCCGCCGCCCGCCACGCCGCGACTTTGACCGGCAAGGGGCGCGGCCAAAAGGCGGACGCGCGCAAGACCGGCCTGAGCGAGGGGGCGGCCCGCGGGAACGCAGCGAGGCCCCGGTCCAGCGGGAAGAGCCGGCTCCACCACCCCAACTGACGTTGTCCATTTTGCCGGATGAAAAAGGCATCGAATCTCTGGCCCGGCAAATTCGGGTGTCGGGCCGGGCTTATCCGCTTTTTGGGATTGCCCAATTGATTTTGCAGAAGCCGGAGCGGCAGCAAATGCGTTTTGAGGTGATCAAGAAACCGGATGGCACGCCGTTGCAGCCGTTGTTCCTGTGCGCTTTGGATGATACTCTCTGGCTTTCGGAGGACCAGGCGGTCAGTCATCTGTTGAACCGCCATTTCAACACCTTTTATCAGGCGGAACGAACCGCCACCGAGCCGCCGCGCGGCACTTACACGTTCGTCGCGCAATGCGGCATCAGTGGCACGATTCTCGGGCCGCCCAACCATCATGATTACCAGAATCAGTTGCGCAAGCTGCACGCGGAGCGCTTTGCACGGATGCCCTTCGAGGGCTTCAAGGCCCGGGTCAAAATCGTCAAGGACGAAGCGGTGGTCAAGAAATGGATTGAAGATCAAAGTTTCAAAACTGAATACAACTGCCTCAACGTGCCCGAAGCACTGAAGCTGCCGAATCGGGAGGAGGTGGAGAAGCATTTCCGCCAGGTCCACTTGGGCAACATCGTCAAACCGGTGGAATCGCACACGCTCAGCGGCCCGGCCGCCCGGCGATTGCGTTGCTCGGAGTTGCAACGCCTGGTGCGCATGACTTGGGAGGAGCAACGGCGTTTTCCCTTGAAGGTCGCCACTACTTTGAGCCAGCAGTTTGCCGGTCACGGCCTGCAATTTTTTAAAGTCAACCGCACGGTCACGCATGTTTCCGTGGCGCGTCCGCATTTCCTCGATCTGGAAGCAACGCCTGTTTCGGAAGGCGTCAAGCGCATTGTCAATTACATCAATACGCATCCGAAATGCACGCGGCGCAAACTCATCGAGACGCTGGCGCCCGCGCCCGCCGCCGCCCCGGCGGCCCCGGCGGACCAAGGGACTCAAGGGACTGAAGGGACCCAAGGGACGGCAGCGGAGGCTTCCGCTCCGGCGGCGGCGGTTGAGGCGTCGCCGGAACAGGCGGCGCTGGCGGGGGATCTGCACTGGCTCATTCACGAGGGACACGTCATTGAGTTTGCCAACGGCGTCCTGGACACGGCCAAAAAACCGTTGCCAAGACCGCCCAAGCCGGAGAAGAAAGCCGAGGCGGCCGCGGTTTCCGGCCAAACACCAGCCGCACCTGCCGAAGTGGCCGCATCGGATGGAGATCTTCTTCCGGCAGTTCCGGCTGATTCCGCCGCGACCGTTCCGGCAACGGAAGCGCCGCCCAGCCTGCCCGCCGACGGAGAACAGGCGCTGACGACAACGACCGAGGCGCAAAAGCCCGCCAGCGCACCCGGAGACGGTTCTTGAGGCGTCAAACAAGCTTGCATAAGCGGGCCACTGGGCCGATTTTACTCTCCGATTATGGCATTTACCAAATTCGGGCTTTCCCCGCAGATTCTGAAAGGGGTTGCGGCTGTGGGCTACGTCGAACCGACGCCCATTCAATTGCGGGCCATTCCTTTGATCATGGCCGGGAGCGATGTCATTGGCGGCGCCCAGACGGGCACGGGCAAGACGGCGGCTTTCGCTTTGCCAATCCTGTCGCAACTCGGCCAGCACGAACCGAAAACGCGCGCCCTGGTCATCGAACCGACGCGGGAATTGGCCGCGCAGGTGGAAACGGCCATCCACGATTTCGCCCGCTTCACCAGCCTGCGCACCGCGGTCCTTTACGGCGGGGTCGGCTACGGCAAACAATTCGACGATCTGGCGCATGGGGTGGACATTATCATCGCCACGCCGGGACGCCTGCTCGATCATCTGGAACGGCGCACCTGCCAGCTCGATCATGTCAAATACCTCGTGCTGGATGAGGCGGATCGGATGCTGGACATGGGGTTCCTGCCGGACGTGCGCCGCATCGTGCAGAAATGTCCCCGCGAACGCCACACCTCGCTCTTCTCCGCGACCATTCCGATAGAAATCGCCTCGCTCATTCAATGGGCCATGAGGAGTCCGCAGACGGTGGAGATCGGCGTCCGGCGCAGTCCGGCGGACACGGTCTCGCATGTCATTTACCCCGTGGCGGAATCGCAGAAGACGGATTTGCTGCTGGAATTGCTGGAGCGCACCAACTACGATTCGGTCATCGTTTTCTGCCGCACCAAGCATGGCGCGGATCGAATCGCCCATCTGCTCAAACGCAACAATCACGCCGTGGCCGTGCTGCACTCCAATCGGACGCAAAAGGAACGGGAAGAAGCGCTGAAGGGCTTCCGGAATGGACGTTATGAAGTTCTGGTGGCGACCGACATTGCCTCGCGGGGACTGGACATAGCCGATGTGAGCCATGTCATCAACTTCGATGTGCCGCAACATCCGGAGGATTACATACATCGCATCGGCCGCACCGGGCGGGCGGAGCACAGCGGCGATGCCATGACCTTGATGGTGGCGGCGGACGCCAGCCCCGTCTATGCGATTGAGCGGTTCATCAGCCAGAAGATACTCCGCGTCAAACTGGACAGATTTGATTACCAGTACACCGCGCTTTTCGAAGAGGACAAGCCAGGCGCGAAACCGTCATTCCCCGGCAGAGTGCGCGGGGCCAGGGTGCGCGGCGGCTACTTTTTCGGGCCGGCGAGAAGACGCTAAACCCGTCCGCCAGGGTCCGAATCCTTAGTTTTCTCCGACTCGTTTCGCAAGAACTCTGTAATTCGTTCCATTTCATTCAAAGGAACATAAAACATTACTCCGCGTCCCGTCTCAAATAAGAATACCCTAGAATCCGGGTCATAGCCTTTCCATTGAAGAGTCATGGTCTCCCGCATGAGTTGTCCGGGGCTTTTCCCGGATCGCTGGGCTGCGCGGGCCAATAGCTCTTTTAGCTCTTTCAATTCACCCAGCAATTGGACCGTCGATGTGCTCATGGAACTATTGTACCATTTCGATTTCCAGGTGACAAGTCCAGTCCAGGGCAATGGCGAAATTTTTGATGATTTTTCCTTGACATCATTGATATCAAGGGCAAATCTAAAAAATCGCATGCCCGCATCACGGCTTTTGATGCGGGCATGCGATTTTTCAGTAAAGCAAAGAATTCGTGCCTTTTGGATGTTTGTTGCGGAATTTAGATGCGTCTGCCCCATAGTCCAAGGCAGCCGCCTACAAAATATTCGCCGCCAACTCGGCCAGCTCGGAGCGTTCGCCCTTTTGCAGTTCAATGTGCGCGGCGATGGCCTGTTCGCGGAATTTGCTGACGATGTAATTGAAGCCGTTGGAGGACGAATCCACGTAGGGGTTGTCAATTTGGTACGGGTCTCCTGTAAAGACGATTTTCGTGCCAGTCCCGACCCGGGTAATAATAGTCTTGACTTCAAGGGGCGTCAGGTTCTGCGCCTCGTCAATCACCATGAATTGATGCGCAATGCTCCGGCCGCGGATGTAACTGAGGGCCTCGACCATGATGGTCCCGGAACGCATGAGGTCGGTGCTGCGCCGATGGTCGGACCCCATGTTCAAATCGCTCAACAGTTCCAGGGCGTCATGGATGGGCTGCATCCACGGAGCCAGTTTTTCCTCCAGGGAGCCGGGGAGAAAGCCCAATTCGCGGCCCATGGACACGGTGGGACGGGCCACGACGAGGCGGCGGAACTCGCGGTCCAGGACGGTGCGTTTGAGGCCGGCCGCCATGGCCAACAATGTTTTGCCGGTGCCTGCCTTGCCCATCAGCGTCACCAACTTGACGCGGTCGTCCAACAAAGCGTCGAAGGCAAAGTGCTGCTCGCGATTGCGCGGTTTGATGCCCCAGACTCCTTCCCGGCAATCCAGGATGGGAACGACTTTGGCGGCGGTGGGGTCCACTTTGGTCAGCGCGGTGCGTTTGGGATTGGTTTCCTCGGTCAGGGTACAGTATTCGTTGGGGAAGTATTTGCCAGAGCCGTTGAGTTCCAGTTCCCCTTCGACCCGGAAGCGGGACATTTTCTCGGCGGTGATCGTCAGTTCGATCATGCCCGTGTAAAGCTCGGTCAGCAGGACACGGTCGCATTCATAATCCTCGGCCGGCAGGCCGAGGCTGTCGGCCTTGATGCGCAAGTTGATGTCTTTGGTGACGAGAATGGCGGGGGATTTCGGCTCGCGCTTTTGAATGTCCAGCGCCTGACTGATGATGCGGCTGTCCACGGTGTTATTGCCAAAGGGAAGAAGCGCGTCGCCATTTTTCTCGTGGAAAATAATGCGGAGGGCGCCGCCATTTTCAAGTTTGACGCCCTTGTTCAGATGGCCTTTGGCGCGCAGGGCGTCGAGGGAACGGGAGACGGCGCGGGCGTTTTGGCCCAGTTCGGACGATTCCCTTTTGAACCGGTCTATTTCCTCCAGCACTTCAATGGGAATGAGGACCGTGTTGGCCTTGAAGGCCAGCAAAGAGCTTGGATCGTGCAGCAGGACATTGGTGTCAAGAATGTAATTTTTCACTGGGAAGATCGGCTTTCTTCAGATTGGACATGCGCGCGAACCATTCATTCAAACTGCTGTGAACGGCCGGCAACTGATAATGACCGGTGTGGAGAAAGCCGGCCAGCATGCCCCAGAGGTCGAAATCGATAAAATGCGGGCGGGCCTGGAGCAGATAAGGCCGCTCGGCCAGCATGCATTCAAAAGGAACAAGGGCCGCGGTCAACTGCTTGAGCAACTGCGGTTGCTGGTCCCGCCATTGGTCAAGGCAGCCCCGTCCGAATTTTCGTTCCTTGTGGCGCAGGAAGGTCAGACGCTCGGCCTTGGGCACCAACTCCTCCCAATAAACATCGTTGAGCTTGAAACACGCCTCTTCAACGTCGTCCTCGATGAACCGCCACAGGATGCGATCGACCCCCCGGAATGATGTCGGGAAAAGGTCTAATTCGTATTTCCCGTCGATGTATTTGGCAATGATCTGGGAATAATGATCCGTTTCGAAAACGACCGTGCGGCCATCGCGAACGATGGGCACGCCATAATAACGCTGCCGGGTCAAGCGCCAGACCAGGGAACGGTCCGTTACGGGGATATTGGTCGTTTTGAACGGCACACCCGCGTATTCCAGGATGCGCCGCTGAACCAGGCAGAAGGGACTCCAGGGAAATTGAACAAGTTCAATCATGGTTCGGGGCCTTTATTGGCGGGCATTGGCCCGGCCGAAGACATTGTGGCATGTGGTTGATCGCACACTTGGGCATGGTAAGCGCACCTTCGCGCGGAGGCAAGGCGAAACCGGGCGAAATCAATTCGTTAAAAATGTGCTCATTTTGGGGCTTGACACCGGGCGCAGTTTGTATATTGTATCCATACAAAGTACAAACTGGCGCCTTTAAAAAGTTGAAAGGAACCGATGCCAACGCAAAGTGAAATGCCGATTCTGAGGATAGACCTGGGCAGCCCCACGCCGGTCTATCGGCAGATTGTTGACAGCCTCCGGGCGCTGCTGGTCGGCGGCACCTTTGCGCCGGGCGGGCGGTTGCCAACCGTGCGGGAGATGGCGATCGATTTGGGGGTCAATCATAATACGGTGGCGGAGGCCTATCGGCTGCTGGCCGAAGAAGGGTGGCTGGAGCTGAAACGGCATCATGGAGCGACGGTCATCCTGCGGCCGGCGCAACGGGCCGGGCCAGCCCGGCAGGAAGATTTCGTCCAGCGGTTGCGCGAACTGGCCGCACGGGCCATCGCCGATGGCGTGGACAAGGAAGAGGTGGCCAAATTGCTCAGCGCATTGGCCGAGAACCTGAAACATTCGAGAAAGGAAACCTTATGAATTGGAAGATTCTACAAATTGTGGTCACCCCACCCTTGTTACTGGTCATGTGGATAGTGCCCGGCTTTGCCGTGCTGACGGCGCGACGAACCCGGCCAGATCTTTTCTTTTCCATCACGGTTGAGCCGTCGTTGCGCCAGTCGGACGCCGGCCGGGCCATCCTGCGCCAATTCAGCCGCACGGTGATTTTTTCCAGCCTTATTGGCCTGGCGCTGACTCTGCCAGGAGTGTTTGCCGGTTTAACGCCGGCGCTGGGGCTGGCGCTGATACTGGGCGGAGCGGCGGTGGAGTTCGCGGGGATGATCATGGCCTGGGCGACGGCACGACGGCGAGTCAGGCCCTATCATGTGGAACCGTCTCGAGAGCGGGAAGTGGTGGTTAAGCCACGCCCAACCCGGCCTGTCGGCGGATGGTTGGGGCAGGCGGGTCCATTCTTGATTCTGGGTTTGGCGGCTCTTTGTCTCTGGTGGCGCTGGGATGCCATCCCCGAGCGGTTTCCGGTTCACTGGGACTTGTATGGGCGGCCTGACGGATGGGCCATCAAGAGTGGGCGCTCGGTTTTTGGATCCGTGCTCGTGGGAACTTTGATTTGTCTCTTCTTCAGCCTGTTGTTCAACGGCTTCGTGCGGGGTGCGCGCCATATCCACAGCAGCGGTCCCGACGCTGAAAAAGAATCCCGCTTTCTCAGAACGATGATGTTGATGGTGCTCGGGCTGGAGTACTGCATGGCAGCCATGTTTGGCTTCTCCGCAATTCTGCCGTCGCGGCTGATGGCCATTTTTGTGGTGGCAGGCTTGCTGGTGGGTGTGGCTATCACTGTCGTGGCCTTCAGGAGCGGCCAGGGCGGCTGGCGCTTGCGGGGACAAACCCCGGCTTCAACGCCGGGCAACCAAGCCCCGGCCGGAGACCGCACCCCGGATGAATGCTGGAAATGGGGGCTGTTCTATTACAACCCCGCCGACCCGGCCTTGTGGGTCGAGAAACGGTTCGGCATCGGCTGGACGTTCAATTTCGGCAACCCGCGCGCGTGGTTTGTTTTGGGTGCAATTCTGCTCTTCGCGGCGGCGGTGCCGGTGCTGTCAATTTTGCTGATGAAGTGAAGTGTTTACAGAACCGGGCCGGAGCATTAGTCTCAGGCTCATGTCTGCGCATCATGAAACGGGGGAATTCGTTGACAGCGATTTTCAATCCGCCCAACAGAGCGGTTACGCCGCGGCGGCGGCTGGCGCGTCCGCCGGCAAATTGAACCGTCCGCCGACCCGTGAAGAGCTGGAGGCGCAGGTCGGCGAAAAACAAATCAAGCTGGCCGAACTCAAACGGGCGCAGGAGGAATTGGAGCGCGAACGGGCCGGCTTGGAGGAATTGCGCCGCCGCCAGATGGAGTTCCAAACCGGCCGCGAAGAAATGCTGCACCATTTGACCCGAGGCATCGGCTTGTTGGAGGAGGCGGAATTGACGGCGCGGCGCGACGCGGAGCAGATGGCCCGCGTCCTGACCGAGTTTCGCGAGGCTGTGACCAAAGTCCAGGGGATCAACGAGCAGTTGTGGAACCAGGAGAACTTCAGCGTGGAATTGACCCGCGCCACAACCACCATCGAAAATGCCCGCATGGAATGGAACGCGGCCCGGCTCAAATTGCCGATTCTGACCGGCGTCAGCGCCGAGCCGGCCGAGCCGGCGGCGGCCAGGGCGGGCGCATCGCTCCTGGCCACCACGGATTTGCTCCAGCTTTGCAAAATCGGCCTGGCGCTGACGTGGCCGCTGGTGTTGCTCGGCTTCGCTGTTTTCGTGGTCTTGCTGCTCAGGCGCTAACCAACTGGCATGGGACTGTTCAAAAAAAATCCCGATCCGATCACCGACCGTTCGCGGGAATTGAACGCCAAAATTTCCGCGCTCGAGTTGAAAATCAAACAACTCAGCGAGGAACTTCAATCCGGGCCGGGGCCGGGGGCGCGCCCGGCGGCCCATCCCCGGAGCGCGGCAGTTTCGGCCCAGCTGGAAGTGGCGGCGGCCCGGAACAGCGAGCCGATTTTTGAGAAGGTGGACCAAAAGCAGTTGAAAGCGCCCGCGGAACCGCCCGCCACCGCCCGGCATTTCAACGAACTGGGCGTGCGCAAGTACGACCTTTTGAGTTTGTTGGAACGCATCAGGAAGCAATTCCAAAGCCCGCCCGCGGCCAATCCCAAGCTGGTCAATTACCTGGCCGCCGGCAGCATTCAAGGGTTGCGGCCATTGCGTTATGAAAAGCGGGTGGCGCGCAACCGCTGCGTGGCGCTGGCGATCCTTCTTTTGCTGGCCTTTTTGGGGATTTTCTACGCGCTGGAACACCGCCATTAATCACTGCAATCACCAGCCCCAGGACCATGAAAAACAAGCCGGCATTTGTCGCCACGCTGAAAATCAGAACCGTTGAAGGAGATTTTGTGGCGCACTATTCGTCCACCGGCCTGGCCCGATTGGACTTTCCCACGGCAAAAACAAAAGGCGCGACGACCGCGCCCGCCGCCCCTCCGGTGACGCGCTGGCATGAATTGGCCACTCGCGCCGTGCGCCAGGCGCTGCAAGGGCGGCCAATGACGGCGACGCCGCCGGTGGATCTTTCCTGTGGAACAGCATTTCAAAGGAGGGTCTGGGCGGCGTTGCGGGCCATTCCAGCGGGAAAGACTGAAACCTACGCTGGTCTGGCCGCCTCCCTCAAAAGACCGAAGGCAGCCCGCGCCGTGGGCGGCGCCTGTGGCGCGAACCCGGCTCCACTTTTCATTCCCTGCCATCGTGTCGTGGCGGCGCATGGCGGATTGGGCGGATTCTCCGGCGGACTGCATTGGAAGCGAAAACTGCTTGAACGGGAAGCGGAAGAAAATTAAGAATTAAGAAGTAAGAATTAAGAAGTGGGGCAAACGCATCCTGGTTCGGTTATTGGCTGTTTTCCTTTTTCTTAATTCTTACTTCTTAATTCTTACTTTCCTTTCAACGTCCGGCGGCGCGGGCGAAATTGACGGCATCCTTGATGCGTTTGTTGTCGGCGCGTATGCGCGCGGCCAGCGTTTTGCTGATGGAGAAGAGAATGGGCACGGACAATTCCGGCGCTTCCCGGCGCAGCCTCTCAAATGCCTCGGCGGAAATTTTCAACAGCACACTGTCCTTGTTGGAGAGGACATCGGCGGAGCGCGGCCCCTGGTCAAAGAGGGCAATTTCGCCAAAGCATTCGCCGGCGCCCAGCGTGGCCAGGATGGTTTCCTTTCCACCAATCATCAAACGCACGCGCAATTCGCCTTCCAAAACCAGATACATGCCGTCGTCGGTTTCCCCTTGTTTCACGATGTGCGCCCATTGGCGGACCGTTTGCGGCTCCATAAAATGGACAAAGCGCTCCAGTTGTTCGTCGCTCAAGTCGGCCAGCGCTTTGACCCGGCGCAACATTCCCGGCGTAATCATGGATTTATCGGCCTGGACCTCCGTATTGGCCGCGCCGCTTTTTTTGCGGAAAAAGAGCTGAAGTTCCGGGATGTTGGCCGCTTTGCGCCAGCGATCATTGTGGCTGTCGTAAACCCAGGTCCCCGCCACGACCCGCTCGTCCTTGACCCAGCCAATCAAAGTGGGCAACTCGACGGGGCCATAGACGACATTGTCCTGCGCCCAAATACTGTACAAAATGGCTTGATTTGTTTCCACTGCCACTCTGCCTGTATAACAAATCCCCGGCAGAAGACAAATCAAAAATCGCAATGGGGAAAAAGCCAACAGATGCGCGGCGGCATCAACAAGCAACGGCGGCATCGGTGTGCTCGTGCTGATTGGCCAGTGAGAGACAATAGCCAACGCCGCCTTCGGTCCTGATCAGGATTTCCCCCCCATGCACGCCCAATTTTTTGCGCAGGCAGGCGACGTACACCCGCACGTCTCGAATTTTATCCTCCGCGTCCGTCCCCCAGACACAACGCACCAGATGCCGGCAGGTGACTGTCTTGCCGGCATGACGGGCCAGCACATAAAACAGGGCTTCTTCTGTTGGCGTAAAATCCAGCTTCTGGCCTTTGATGGTGACTTCATGCGCTGCCAAATTGACCCTTAGATCGCCTTCCACCAGCAGCGGACTGTCCGTGACACCAGGCAGGCAGCGCTGGATGACGCGAAGCCGGGCCAACAATTCGGCGGTGTCAAACGGTTTGGTCAAATAGTCATCCGCTCCACTGTCCAACGCGCTGACCTTGTCCGCCGGCTGGCTGCGTTCGGAGAGAATCAGCACCGGCTTTTGGCTCCACTCACGAATGCGCCGCAGCACGACCAGTCCGTTAATATCGGGCAAGTCCAACTCCAGGATGATGACATCCGGTTGTTGCTCCACCGCTGCCTTCAGCCCCTTCCGACCGGTTTCAACTTCGATTACTTTGTAGCGTTCCTCTTCCAACACGACCCGCACCAACCGCCGAACGGCCAGTTCTCCATCAATGATCAACGCCGTTGGCTTGGGTTTCATGCGGGATTCTCATCCCTTCGCTGGAGTTTTATCCGGCTTCTGCGCGGCCAGTTGATCCAGCGCGACGTTTAAGAGCAACACGTTCACGCGCGATTGCCCCAGAAAACCCCATTGCGGCGGCTCGACAAATTTCTCGACCAGCTCTGTGACTTTGTCCCGGCTCAAGCCACGCGAGGCGGCCACGCGGACGATCTGAAGACGGGCGGCATCGGGACTGATGTGCGGGTCCAGGCCGCTGGCCGAGGCAAACACCATGTCGGCCGGAACCACCGTATTGGTCGGCAGATTGTTCCCGCTGATGAAGGCCGCGGCGTTATTATTGACGTTGGTTTGCAGCGCGCCGCTGGTCGGCCCCAGGTTGCTGCCGCTCGAAGCCACAATGCCGCCCGGACTCGACCCATAGGTGCAGGCGGATGGCCGCGGCCAGAAGTAATTCGTAGTCTGGAATTGCTGGGCCAACAGCGCCGAACCAATAACCTTGCCGTCGCGTTCCACCAAACTTCCATTGGCTTGGTTATGAAATGCCGCCTGGGCGATGACCGTAATGACAAGCGGGTACACCGCGCCCGTCACAACCGACCACAGGATGAGTTGTCTCACAGATTGCATGATGAGTTTAATCATAATATTTCCTTGTTAAAAATCGTTGGCAGCGACGGATCAAGGCGCCAGGTGAACCACCACCAGCAACACATCGATCAACTTGATGAATATGAACGGCACGATGATGCCGCCGATGCCATAAATGAGCATGTTGTTGCGCAAGATCACGGCCGCGCCCAGCGGCTTGTATTTGACGCCCCGCAACGCCAGCGGGATGAGCGCCACGATGATCAGCGCGTTGAAAATGACCGCCGCCAGGATGGCGCTCTGCGGTGAATGCAGATACATAATGTTCAGCTTGTCGAGCGGGCCGCGACCGCCGGCCGTGGTGGCGTAAAGAAGTCCAAACATCGCCGGCAGAATGGCGAAGTATTTTGATACGTCATTGGCAATGCTGAACGTGGTCAGCGCGCCGCGTGTCATCAGCAATTGTTTCCCGATTTCCACGACCTCGATGAGTTTGGTCGGGTTGCTGTCCAAGTCCACCATGTTGCCGGCTTCGCGGGCGGCTTGCGTGCCGGTGTTCATGGCCACGCCGACGTCGGCTTGCGCCAGGGCGGGAGCGTCGTTCGTCCCGTCGCCAATCATCGCGATCAATTTGCCGCCTTCCTGTTCCTTGCGAATGCGGGCCAGTTTGTCTTCCGGCGTGGCCCGGGCAATGTAATCGTCCACCCCGGCCTCGGCGGCGATGGAGGCGGCGGTCAGCGGGTTATCGCCGGTGATCATGATTGTTTTGACGCCCATCCTGCGCAGTTGGGCGAAGCGTTCCTTGATGCCGCCTTTGACAATGTCCTTGAGTTGAATGACGCCGAGCGCTTTGCCTCCATCGGCCACGAGCAATGGCGTTCCGCCCTGTCGTGAAATCTCATCCACTCTGTCCATGAGACTTTTGGCAGCCTGGCCTCCATTGCTGCTGACGAATCCGGCCACCGCATCGGCGGCTCCTTTGCGAATGCAGCGGATCGGCTTTGCGTCCGGCGCATGGGTATGTGTCGGCAACTTGGCAGTCGCGATTGCCGCACCGGCGAGCGGATGCGTGTGCAAGGCGGCAGCGACAGGCTCCGGCCTTGTCGCGGCGCGGGCGACGCCTCCGCCATACCTGTCGTCATAAAGATCCACGCCGCTCATTCGTGTTTGCGCGGTGAACGGAATAAAAGTCGCATAAGTTTCGGCAATCTCGCGGCCACGCAAGCCGTATTTCTCCTTGGCCAGCGCAATGATGGACCGGCCCTCGGGCGTTTCGTCGGCCAGCGAAGCGAGCTGCGCCGCGTCGGCCAGTTCCTCCACCTTGACGCCGGGCGCGGGGATAAAATCGGTCGCCTGACGGTTGCCGAGCGTGATGGTTCCGGTTTTATCCAACAACAGCACGTCCACGTCGCCGGCGGCTTCGACGGCGCGACCGCTGGTGGCCAGCACATTGCGGCGCATCAAACGGTCAATGCCGGCAATGCCGATGGCGCTCAACAATCCGCCGATGGTCGTCGGAATCAAACAGACGATCAGCGAGAGCAGGACGGGAATTGAAGTCAACACCACGCCCTTTTGTCCGGCGGCATTCTCGTTGTAATGAGCGTAGGGCGGCAGCACAAAAACCACCACGATGAACAACGCGGTCAGGCTGACCAGCACGATGTTCAGCGCGATTTCGTTCGGCGTCTTTTGCCGGCGCGCCCCTTCAATCATCGAAATCATCCGGTCCAAAAATGAATTGCCGGCCTCGGCGGTGACGCGCACCACGATCCGGTCGCTCAGCACGCGGGTGCCGCCGGTCACTGCGCTGCGGTCACCGCCGCTTTCACGCACCACGGGCGCGGACTCGCCCGTGATCGCCGATTCATCCACCGTGGCGATGCCGTCCTCAATTTCACCATCGGCGGGAATTAATTCCCCGGCTTCGCATACAAAATAGTCGCCCACTTTCAACTCGGAGCTGGCGACCGGGACTTCCTTGGCATTGACCAGCGCGCGGGCCATGGTTGCCGTGCGCATTTTTTTGAGGGCGTCGGCGTGGGCCTTGCCCCGGCCTTCGGCCATTGCCTCGGCAAAATTGGCGAACAGGCAGGTGAACCACAGCCAGAAGCAAATCTGGACGTTGAACAGGTTGCACTGGCCGGGCAGGAACAAAATAATAGTGGTCCAGATCGAGCCAAGCCACACCACGAACATGACCAGGTTCTTGATTTCGTCGCGCGGATGCAGCTTTTTGAAGGCGTCAATCACGGCCTGGCGGAACAGTTGCGAATATTTGAATTCAATTCTTGTGCTCATAGTTGTTTCTGAAAAATCTTTTGGGTCTTAAAAGGTTCGGCCCAACAGCATCAATCCATGCTCGACGATTGGCCCCAGGCAGAGCACGGGGAAGAACGTGAGCGCGGCGACAATGACGATGACTCCCGTCAAGGTAAGGCCAAAAGTCCAGCCATGAGTCGGCAGCGTGCCCGACGATGCTTCGACGGTCTTCTTCGACGCCAGCCTGCCGACAATGGCCAGAGCGGCAATGATCGGGATGAACCGACCGATCCAAATGACCACGCCAGCGCCGATATTGTAGAAGGGCGTGTTGGCGTTCAGCCCGGCAAAGGCGCTGCCGTTGTTATTGGCCGCCTCGCCGAAGCAATAAAGAACCTCGGTCAACCCATGTGGCCCGCCATTATTCATGCTGGACAAGCCCTGGGGCAGCATGACCGCCAGCGCGGTCGGGATCAAACAGGCCGCGTTGGGAATCAGCACACCGATGACCGCCCACGTCGCGCACCATGCATCCAATTTTTTGCCGAGGTACTCCGGCGTCCGGCCGATCATCAGCCCGGCGATGAACACCGCAATCAGCACATGAAACAACATGCAGTAAACACCGCAGCCGATGCCGCCGAACATGATCTCGCCGATCAGGATGTTCCACAGCGGCATCATGCCAGCCAGCGGCATCCAGCTATCGTGCATCGAATTGACAGAACCGTTGTCGATCGCCGTGCAGGAGGAGCCCCATAAGATGCTGTTCATGACTCCGAACCGCTGTTCAATGCCTTCCATGTTTGATGCATAATTGCCGACAACGGGGTTGGGCCGCGTTTGGCAATACCACGCGATGCCGAAGGAGAACATAAACATGGCCAGCATGACGTAGAACAAACACCAGGCGTGCTTCTTGTTGCCGACCAGCAGGCCGAACATGTAAACCTGCGCCATCGGCACGACGATGATCGCCAGCATTTCAAGGAAGTCCGACAGCGGCGTGGGATTTTCAAATGGGTGCGCGCTGTTCACGTTGTACCAGCCGCCGCCGTTGGTGAACAGTTGCTTGATGGATTCAAGCGCTGCCACCGGGCCGACCGGAATGGGCTGGGTGTCCACTTTCGCATCCACCATGACCGGCACGTTGGTCATGATCGGCGCGCCCTTGGCGTCAAATTGGGGCTTGTCCATCATGACAGCGACGCCATTGGTCAAAACGGGCTGGCCTTTGGCGTCCAGCTTGGGCACAGACAGGACCAATTGGATGTTGGTCGTCACGTTTTTGCCGTTGGCATCGGTCTTCTGCACCTGGGTGGTGTACGGCTCCATCAAACTGGCGTTCGGATAGGCCTTCCAAGTCTGTGGAACGCCTTGCCAGGCGAGCGGAATGGCCCAAACCGCCGAAAGCGGTATCACGAAGTAGAGAAGCCCGCGAGTCAGGTCCGCCCAGAAATTGCCAATGCTCTTAACGGTGGCACGCTTTAAGGCCCGCCCGACCGCCACGAGGACCGCCAGACCCACCGCGCCGCTCAGGAATTGATGCGTCATGATGGCAAAGACCTGCGAGAAATAGCTCATGGTCGTCTCGCCCGCGTAGGATTGCCAATCGGCGTTGCAGGTGAAACTCCACGCCTGCATGAACGCCAGGTCCCAAGTACAGTTGGGCAATTTTTGCGGATTGAGCGGCAGCCACTGCTGGGTCATGAAGATCGCCATGTCGGACGCAAAGCTGACGCAGGCGAACAACAGAACGGCCCAGAAATACTTCAGCCATGTCATCTCTTCGGCGGGGTCAATGCCCGTGAGCCGGTAGATGAGCTTTTCCATCGGCTGAAAGATGGGATGCAGGAAGGTTCGTTCGCCCTTATACACCCTGGCCATGAAGCGGCCCACCGGCGGCGTCAGCGCGATGCCGAAGCCGAAGAACAAGACAATTTGCAGAATTTCAATTAGTTTCATAATTGTTGAGTATCGGTTAAATGGCGGCAGCGCCTTTCTCTTCGGTGCGAATACGCACGATTTCTTCGACATTGGAGACGAAGATTTTCCCGTCTCCAATCTTGCCGGTCTTGGCCGAACTGACGATGGCCCCCACGCCGCCCTCCACGCTGGCATCCGGGAGAACAATCTCGATCTTGATCTTGGGCAGAAAATCGACTTTGTACTCGCTGCCGCGATAGATTTCAGTGTGACCTTTTTGGCGTCCGAAGCCTTTGACTTCGCTCACCGTCATGCCTTCGATTCCTATTTGACTTAATGCGTCTTTAACTTCTTCGAGCTTGAACGGTTTAATAATTGCTTCAATTTTTTTCATTGGCTCACTAATTCAATTCACTCAATGCGGCGTTTGACCGCATTTAACCTTTAGCAAGGCCCATGCCTGCTTACAGAACAGCGCATAAGCCATTGCGCGCAAGCAGCTTGGGATTTCAGGGTCGGCCGGGTTGCGTGGAACGGAATGGCTCTCCAATGACCAAAGTGAGCAAAGCCGGACAACGTGAAACAAAAGAGACTCAAAGAAAGGACAAAAGTATTAAAATCGCGTTAAAGAGCGCGCCGGCAGAACGCTGGCGCGTGAACCGGCAACCCACAAATGTCGCGAAGCGTCCTGGAGTGCGCCAGTCCTCTGGCGCTTTTAACCCGACGACATCAAATTTCCTCTTTACTTCCAGTTTATCGGCGGGCATCGTGCCCTTATGCCGGAACCCAAAACACCCTGGCCGCACGCTCCGACTCACCAGCTTTCGCAACGCGGCGCTTATTTTGTCACCGGCTCGACGTATCAGAAGGCTCACCATTTTCGCGGCGCGAAACGGCTGCGGGTTTTGCATCGCGGTTTGTTGACAGTGGCGGAACAATCCGGCTGGCGCTTGGAAGCGTGGGCGGTTTTCTCGAATCATTATCACTTTGTTGCCCACTCGCCCGCAGACGCCGGCGATGCCGCGAGCTTGAGCGCCATGTTGAGCGTCTTGCATGTGAAAACCGCGGGGTGGATCAACAAACTGGACAACCAGCTGGGTCGAAGAGTCTGGTTCAATTTCTGGGACACGCGGCTGGCGCATCAGCGGTCTTATCTGGCACGGCTGAATTATGTTCATCAGAACGCGGTGAAACACAGGCTGGTGCAGGTGGCCTGCCAATATCCGTGGTGTTCGGCAGGGTGGTTTGAGCGCATGGCGTCGCCGCCGATGGTGAAGGCGATTTACCGGTTCAAGACGGACAAAATTTCGGTGGCGGACGAATTCGAGCCGGATGCGGATTGGTGAAAGCGCCAGAGGGCTGGCGCACTCCGGGACGCTTCGCGCTATTTGCCAGTAGTCGAAGAACGTTCGCTACGCCACTTCCAGACAGGGATCGACAGATTCGTCCTTGCTGGAATCAGAATCCGGGGCGGGCACCAAAATGCGGTAACCGGCGCAGCCTTCGGTTTGGATGAGAACCTGGCCGGAAGCTTCCCGGAGTTTTTGGCGAAGATTGGCAATATAAACGTGCAGATCGTGGAGTTTGCTCTCGGAGTCGGTTCCCCACACGCAACGGAACAGATGCTTGCGAGTGACCAGTTTCCCCGCGTGCCGAAGCAGCGTATAGAAGATAACCTGTTCGGTTGGAGTCAGTTCAACCTTGCGCCCGTGGAGAGTCACCGCGCGCGCGGTGACATCCACCGACAAGCCGCCATGCTCGAAGATAGGCCCATCCGGTTCCGCGGGAAGCGAGCGTTGCAGCACACGCAGCCGGGCCAGGAGTTCGGCGGGGCCAAAAGGCTTCGTCACATAATCATTGGCCCCGCTGTCCAAGGCCTGGACCTTGTCGGATTCCGCATCCCGGCTGGATAAGATGAGAATGGGAGCGAGGTTCCATTCGCGCAATCGTTGCAAAAAAGTCAGCCCATTCATATCCGGCAAGGACAACTCCATAATGATCACGTCGGGAAACCGGGCTGCGGCTTCCTTCATGCCGGATTGAGCGGTTTCGGCTTCAAAGACCCTGTAGCGGTCCGCTTCCAACAGATTGCGCACGAGACGGCGGATCGGGCGGTCGCCGTCAATGATCAGAGCTGACGGATACGGTTTCATGCGGCCAAGTCATCAAGCTTTTGCATGACGGTAGAATCGCCTAAAACCCCCGGCGCCGGGAAATCAAATAAGGGGTCAAAGGCGTAAAAAAAACGTTAAAATGCGGGGCGCGAAATAATGCAAACACATTTGTCCAATAAAAAACCCCTTCCGATTTTCGCGGAAGGGGTTTGGATGATTCCAATTAGATTAGAACTTGTAGATCACGTTGGCCGCGATCAACACTTCGTTGTTCTTGGTGGGAACACCGGGGGTTCCGCCGCCGAACGTGGGTCCTGTGCCGCCAGCATTGTGGTCCCAGCGGACTTCGAGCCGGCTGATGACATTTGCCCACAAGTCATATTCAAACGTGCCGGTGAAGGCGATGACTTTGTCCAGCGTGCCCACGGGAATGCCGTTAAAACCGTTGGCAGTTTCCAAGGCGCTCAAGGCTGATCCGTTGGCATATTCAGCACGACCATTGAGGCTCGCTTTATCATTGAATTTATATGACAAGTAGCCAGCGATCGCATCGAAGTTACCTGCGTCGACTCCAGCCACATCCGTGTCACTAATGTTATCCCAAGACGCGCCGAGGCTCAGGCCTTTGAGAGGAGTGTTGACGGTTGAGCCAACGTACAACTCCGTCCTGTTATTGTCACTGCCGCCTGGGATGGCGCCTGGGCCGTAATCGATACCTGCGTAAAATGCGGAACCTTTCAGGAAACCCCAGCTATCTGGAGCCGTGAGGGTCAGCAAACTGATGACACCCCTTCTGCTTTCAGTGCGGGTATTGACCGTGCCGTAAGGCAACGTTGTTACATCATCCACAAAGCCGGCTTGCAGGCCCATCCAGTCAGCGAACTTATAGGACGCCAACAAACCGGTGTGCTCGGTGGGTTCGAATGTGTAGCCATAGGAACGGGTCCAGTTTGGATCGTTCATGGCATCGCTGGTTTCGTAGCCGAGAATGTTGTCAAATCGGCCCATCTTGAGTTCGAGGCCGTTGCCGATCGGTATGCCCAAGTCCACATAGGCCTGCCGAATTGGGGCAGCGCTGCCGTCAATGGCAGTGGCATCGGGGCCGTAGCTCAGTTCAGCGACGTAGCCTGCCGACCATTTTCCCTCTTCAATTGCCTTGGAGAGTTTGATGTCAACGGCATCAAGGTTGACGCCGTTTTGTTTCTCCTGGGCGTTAAAGGCATAGGGCGCGGGATTCGCATTGCCTGTGCCGGGAGCCCATACCGCCGAGGTGTCAACGTAACCACTGATGGTGGTGGCCGACAACGAGGTCAGTAATGGAGTTTGCTGCTGCGCCGCGTTCTGTGCGAGAAGCGCGGGCGCAAGGCTGACCAGCCCAACGGCGGCCAGACCCAATGTCCATTTATTTATCTTCATGTTCCTCCTATTTGTTTAGGTTGATTCGTTCCATGCGTTTTTATGCGTTTCTTTTGGGTGAAAACAATTCACACCTCACACCAAAAACGGTGCATTAACGCGCACAATAACAAATATCGGCATTTTGACAACAACTTTTTTTGATTATTTACGGGTCAATGGCCTTTTTCGTATGCAAGTTGTTTAACACCAGACAGTTACGAATATGCTTTTTTCTATGAAAAAATTTGCCGGAAAGGGTCTTTCGACCCTTGTTTGTTCCAAAAGAGGGCCAAATCCACAATACAGAGGATAAAGACCTGGCGCATCACCACCGCTTGTGGTTCAGAAGATTGTTGGGATGCCTTCCTGAAGAATCTTCAATTGATGGTTCAGCCCGTTCGCAGCGGCTAATTCCTTGAGCCAGCGCAAGGGTTCGTCCATGTCTTCAAAGGATAATTTAAAGGTGCCATAGTGCATCGGCACAAGCCATTTTGACCCCAGATCGCCAAAGGCCTTGACCGCCTCGTCGGGTCCCATGTGGACGCGGCGAAAGGAATCGGGATAATAGGCGCCGATGGGCAACATGGCGATTTCGGGGGGGCTTAACCGGCCAAGTTCCTTAAAACCTGAAAAATAAGCGCTGTCGCCCGCGTGATAGAGGCGCCGGCCTTGATGTTCGATCAAGAAGCCGCCGTAGCCCCGATGGCTGTCCCGCAGCACGCGCGCGCCCCAATGTTGGGAGGGCGTCAAGGTCACCTTCCAACCGCCATGCGAAAAACTTTCCCACCATTGCAATTCAATAATGCGCTCGAAACCCAGGTTGGCCGCAAGGTCGCCCATGCCCCAAGGCATGATGCCGATTTTCGGGGCGCGCAGCCGGCGCAAGGTCGGGCGGTGGAAATGGTCGAAGTGCGCGTGCGTCAATAAGATGACATCGATGGGTGGAAGGTCCTTGAGTTTCAAACCGGCGCGCCGGATGCGTTTCATCAAAAACAGCCAGTTGGCGAAGTTGGGATCGATCAACACATTCAAGTCGGTGAATTGGGCCAGGAAGGAGGCATGGCCAATCCAGGTCAAGGCGACCTGGCCGGGGGTGAGCTTGGGAAATCTGGGCCGGACGTGCTCGCCGGTCCGGGGCATGAAGAGGGTCTTCCAGATCAGTTCGTAAAAAAAGGTGCGCGGATTGAAGTGCTTGCTGGGGGTGAAATCCTTGAAGGAACGCGGCAGGGGCAGGCGGCGGCGGCGGCCGTGTTTTGCCCTGGAAAAACCGAACTTGACTTTGTCCATCACGTATTACTACAGCCAAAAAAATAAAAATTCAATGGCGAAGGATTTTACAGATGGGTATTTCACTTTTTTTGGGAGGAGGCTCCTCCTAATCCCAATCCTAATCTTTACGAATGAACAAGATTAAGATTAAGATTAGGATTAGGAGCCAGAAAACGCCTTACGGACTGATGGCCACGCGATAAAACCGTTGCGGATTGGCCGCCCCGGCATCGGTGAAGGTCGTGGGGGTATTGGTCGCGGTAAACGGCTGGCCCAAGTTGATCCAGTTGGTTTGCAAAAAATTGGTCACGTATTGTACCTGATAAACCAGGCCAGACATGGTATTGAACGAGAACTGCATCGTGGTGTTCGCTTTGGCCAGCGTTTGCAACGCAGGCGCGGCCACGGGCACAACGCTGATGTCATCCAGGCCGAAATACGCAGGGTTGTTGAAAAAACCGAACTGCAGGACGGTGCCCGCCGCGGAGGCTGTGACAATGAATTGCAGGTTTGTCCAACTCAGCGCCCCAAGGTTGCTTTGATTGAAAAGGGTGGTTCCGTTCCAGGAAACACTGAATTGGTTGGGGGTTCCCGCCTTGGGGTTATCGAGCCAAAAGGACAGCAAATAGAGATGTCCAACAATGGTGGGCAATGTTTGTGAAAGATAGCCAGGCGAGCCGGAAGGGCCAAGCTCGGCGCCATATTTGCCGGAGTAAACATAAGAACTGCTGGTGGTAACCGACGTGTAAGCGGTATTCCCGGACTGGGTCCAATCGGCGAAGGTTCCTGTTGAAAAGCCGCCGTTTTGAACCAATTGCGAACTGGTCGTCAAGGTGAACTGCCGGCTTGTCACAAAGCCGGTGCTGGTGTTCGTGAACCAGATGGTGGCGGTGTAGGCGCCGGCGGCCAGACTGTTCGCGGCGGCATTCAAACTGACGGTGACGGTTGCCGCGGGCGCTCCGGGCGGCAGGGTCCCGCTGGCAGGCGACGCATTGAGCCAAAGGGAGGTGTTGGACAGCGACCATGTCAGGGCCGCGGTCCCGGAATTCGTCAGTGAAAAAATTTCGGAATTGACGCTGAACGGTCCGCCGATCAGGCCAAATGAACTGAAGCCGGTTGCCGGCGAAACCCCCAGGGGATCAGGCGAGGGAGCCAGGGCATTGATCAGGCCGGCTCCGTTTGGAGTTCCCCAACCGCTGCACAGGTCGTATCCGGTCGTGGCGTAGAATTCATTCGGACTGGTGCTGCTGGTGTTATTGCCCGTCGTGATGTCATGCATGAGGGAGTCATAGCTGGTTCCCTTGCCGATGGCATAGATGGCCGGGTTGACAAAGCCAATGGAACTCAGGCCATAACTGGCCGCCTGCTGATTGACCAGCGCGACGAAAGCCGCCCATAACGGCGTGGCGCAACTGGTGCCGCCAAACGAGCCCGAATTGCCGTCGCCATAATCAACGTAAACATTGTTCCCGGTCAGCGCGACGTCGGGAATGTTGCGCATGGTGGTTGATCCGCCGTTGGCCGACATGCTGATGCCCTGCTGCCAGGTGGGGATCGCATAGTAGCTGCTGATCCCTCCGCCGCTGCCGGTCCCGCCACCCCAATTCCACACCGTTTCCGAAACCCAGGCCCCGCCCGGACCGCTGGTTGTCAACGTCGTCCCCCCGACACTCGTGATATACGGACTGTCCGAGGGCGTATTATCGTCCGAAGGATTGTCAAGCGCCCCGGCGGAATAGGCGTCGCTGTCGCCCGACGCGCAGAAAAAGGACTGCCCTTGCAAGGCCATCTGTTGGAAGATTTGGTCGGTCGTGGCGCTGGGGCCGCCGCTCCACGTCCAGGAGCAAGCCAGTTGTTTGGCCTGATTATCCGTGGTCATGCGATTCAAAACATCATTTGGGTTGCCGCTCGGCCCCGCCTCATAGACCATCACCTTGGCCAAACCCGGCGCCATCGAAACAGCCATTTCAATGTCAAGCGACACTTCGTCGTTGCCGCTGTTTGCGCCGGTCGTGGGGGCGCCGTTGTAACCGTCGAGCAAAATCATCTGCAACGGAACCGCCGTCAAACCGGCCTGGCTCTCGTAACTGGCGATGTCACTGGCATAAAAGCCGTCAAACTCCACCAACCCGATCGCCTGCCCCGCGCCATTGAGTGAAACGCCTGGAACATAAGCCGCCCGAAAATCGCCGCCCATGTAAGCGCCGCCCGGCCCCGATCCGGCATTGGGCTGGGCGTTGGCCAGGCGATTCAGCGGCGCGCTCCTGCGAATCAGCGGTTGCGGCAGGCGGTAATTGTTCAGACCGCTGATGTCCAAAATCGGAATATCACCCTGCACAGAAGGCTCAACGTCCGGCGCGTAAAAATCGCCGCTCCCCGACGGGCGATGATACGTTCGCAGATGCACGCCAAACGCCCTCCCCACGTCCGATGCCGCACCCGACACATCAAGCAACATCCGATTGGGATGGGTCCCGCTGACCGTGAGATTATTGGAGCGCGCAAAAGCGATGACCGCCTGGTATTGCTCCGCCGTGGGACCGAATTGGGCAGCGAACTCGTCCGGCGTCAGAAAGTGGTGATAGAGGGGACTGGCTGGATCGCAGACATCCCGCGCCAGGCTTTCCAGCATTTGGCCCTTGCGCAACGGCAGTCCGATGGCCAGATTCAACGGCGTTTCCGCCGGCAACTCACCCGCCGGCTGCAGGCGTTTGACAATCTCCGGCACATGGCCCGGCGCCAGTTGCCGCTGCGCCGCGGACAAAGGCATGGCGATCCCCAGAATGGAGACAAGCCTCAACCACTGAAAACGACGAACGGCAGTCATTAACAACGATTTCTTATCGGCACAAACAACATGCAGTGTAGCATAAACCATACCCATATATGGGTCAAGAACTGCCTTGTCTTTCTTCGGAAAATGTTGAATCTTTCAGGGAGTGAACGGTCGTTGGACTGCCCGCGGCCGATTCTGTCCCGCAGGATGAAATCATTTCTTAAGCGTTCGTTGATAACAGGGGTGGCCGTCATTCTGGCGGCCAACATTGTGCCGGGAATTACTTATACTCCCGAGGGCCTGATTCTGGCCACGCTCCTGCTGGGCATTCTCAATGCGATTGTCCGGCCCATAATGGTTCTTCTTTCGTTGCCGCTGCTCATTTTCACTCTCGGTCTGTTCATTCTCGTCATCAACGCCGTTCTGCTTTACTGGGTTGGCCATCTCCTGCAACCCAACTTCATGGTGGATTCCTTTGTCGCGGCGTTTTGGGGTTCGCTCGTCATCAGCCTCGTCTCCCTGGTTCTCAATTCCCTGACCAAAAGCGGGGATTCCCGCATCCAGTTCCGCCAAGGCAAGCCGCCGCCCCCCCGTCCCCCCAAAGACGACGGCGGCCCCGTCATCGATGTCTAATTCCCCGGATTCAGGATAATCAATTCGGCTTGGTGCGGCCCGTAATGGACCAAGACCGCCAGCCTGTCGGAGAGCAACGCCAACAATTGTTTGTCGTTAATTTCCTCATAGGGTCCCGATGACCCGGATGTCCGAACTTCCGTAAAGGTCGAGGCCGACGAGACGAACTCTTTGACGGAATCCAATTGGGTAATGACGATTTGCCGTGGTTGAAGCGGTCGCGAATTCACGACCATTGGGTCCGGCTGGCGAATTTGATCCGGCAGAGTGGCCGGCTCGCGCATTTTCCAAAACGAAAGCAGGAAAATCCCGGCCACAGCCGTTGCGCCTAGCGCCATATTGAAACGCCGCGCCCGCTTGCGCCGCCGCGCGCTGCGCAGGGTCTTATCCAGCAGTGCGGAGCGGAATTCCGGCGGCACGGCGTCTTCGAGCAGATCGTCCAGCAGTTGTTCAGTCGTTTGTTTCATTTCGCAACCGGCCAAGCACGGCGTCTTTTAATTTTCGGCGGAGGCGCAACAGGTGCGATTCCATCGCCTTTTCAGTCATATTCCATTCAGCGGCAAGCCCGCGCACGGGTTCGCCATTCAAATACTTTCGTTCGAGCAGCGCGCGCTCGCCGGCGGGCAAACCGGCCAGCCCGTCCTGCAACAATTCCGCAAGGCGCTCGCCGGCCTCATTGCCCCGCCAATCCGCCACAGCGGGCCGTTGCTGGAAAAAACGGGCGAGCAGGCTTTGATAGCGGTTTCGTTTCCGCATTTCGTCCGCCACGCAATTGCGGGCGAGCACGGCCAGCCAATTCCAGAACGCGGATTCGGAATCGAAGCGCCGGACATGACGGGCCACGCGCACGAAGGCCAGTTGCAGCGCCTCGCGGGCGATTTCCTCCCGCCCGCCCGTGACCACGAACAAATAACGGAGCAGCCGGTTAAAATACAGGCGGTAAAACTCATGGAAAGCCGCCTCCTCGCCGCGCGACATCCGGGCGGTCAAGGTCGTCACGTCCGGCGGCTGGTTTTGTTCCGACGCCATTGTCGCGATAATTTCGATCGGCGAATTCACAAATGCCGGAGGGATGATTTCTCCGGCAAAATTGCTTTCAACAAGAGTCATCCCGCAAAAAACTCATTGTGCTTTGGACTTTGTTGAATCCTGGCTGTTCGAGGATTTTTGCTTGGGACTTCCTCTGGACAACTGGCCGAGAGCCTCATCGATCATTTGTAGTTTATTTGCTTCGCCCACGGCGATCAGCAGTTTGGTGTCCTTATGATATTTCATGTGAGGGTGCGGAGCTGTTCCAAGCATGTCCCAGGCAGTTGCAATGGCGGTCGTAATGTCTTCCACTTTGTAGCCGGCCTCAAGATAAGGTGATAATTGGTAAAACCGGCAAACTGACCTTGAAGGTGTTGAGGGTTCCTCTGGAAGCTTTTCCCGATAAAAGTACCAGATTGAGTTTTCATTCGGCGTCCCTTCTGTTCGGAAACCGTAGGTCAAAGTCATAACGGACCAACCTCCACCCATCGGACCCATGCCATTATTGTAACGACGAGTGTCTTTTGAAGCTAATGTTACCGCTTGAAACAATTGCGCCACGGTCACATTTTTCACTGATATTCCGGGTATTCTCACATCGTAACAATCATCCGGAATAATTGCGTTCAATGGTTTGGCCGTTGCCTTTTCAATCGCTTTGACCAAATCGCTTGGTGTGCCGCCGCGAAAATCCAAATCAAATCGCGGCGGCGAGTTGGTTTCCCTGACCACCGGGACGATGGCCGGGTTGGAATCCTGGGCCAGCGCCGGATGGAGCGTTAAGAGGGATATTCCCAGGAGGAGCAAAAGATGTTTTTTCATAATTTTTAACAATAATTTTTAACTTCATCCAGATATACGCTTGCCGCCGCCCAAATCCTGCAAAAAATCCATTAAAAAGGCGAGCCTGCGGTTCCGCTGCATTAATTGGGGCATATTTTTTGCTTTTTGGCTGTTGACTTCGCATGGGCGTTTGGTAGGTTTTTCGTTCCCTGTCAGGGGTTTTTGATGAAAACGTATCTGCCAAAGAAGAATTTAGACCAACGCAAATGGCATGTTGTCGATGCCAATGGCGCCA
>Ga0326728_10006184_pt1 | contig 32545 bp, 30 predicted proteins | sample MB3enrmetagenome_FD_207602 | JGI IMG/M metagenome (GOLD analysis project Ga0326728, IMG submission 207602) | Lab enriched peat soil microbial communities from McLean, Ithaca, NY, United States - MB31MN | ecosystem: Environmental > Terrestrial > Soil > Wetlands > Peat | place: USA: New York... | reverse complement strand
GGGCCGTGCGGCTGGCCCACCGCTAGCCGCGCTGAGCGCGGAGCGCGGCGCTTGCGCGGCGACGCGGCGCGAGCGGGGCACGCGCGCGAGCTTGCGAGAGCGTGAGCGGCGCGCGCGGGGCGCGAGCGCACCGGGCGTGGAGCGGAGGGGCGAGCGCGGCGAGTTATCGCGCGAGCATTCCAGCGGGCGCGGATGCTCCGACTTGGCTGATGCTGGCGCGGTGCACGGACGCGCGGCGTGGACCGGACCCGAGCACCCCCGCGCAGGGACCGCAGCCCGCCGCGCGCCGGAGCGGGGACGAGACGAGATGCGCAGCGCACGGCGAGTGACGCGAGGCTGCTGCGCGGCGCGAGACGGTGCTGCTGCGCGCACGACCCGAAGGTGTCGGCTGTTCCAATGGCGCGCCGGGGGTTGGCGGGGCGGGGCGCGGCGTATCCTGTCTGCAAGTCGCCCGAGGGTGTGAGCATGAAAGCTACAGACTCAGCGTCGGTCTTGTTTGCGGTTGTGTGCTTTGGCCTTGGGATCCCTTTGGGGTGCGGCACACGCGACAGGCCAGCGAGCGCGGCTAAGCCCGCTGGCGAAGCGCAGCCCCTCTTCACGCCGGAGGCGGCGAGCTTGGCGCAACAAAAGATGTGCGATGAGCAGGCCGGGAAGAAATTCCGCGAGAACGGGCCCGGCACTTATGACAGCTACACGAGCCACTATGATCCCACGGTGAATGTTTGCTATGTCCGCGTCGATTCTCTTCCCGCTGGGAAGTTCCCAGTGATCTCAGACGTCGTCTACGATGCGTTCGGCGGGCGGATTTACGCGAACTTTATGTGGATCAACTCTCGGAACAAGCCAGCCTTTGAGGTGGCGCCGTCTCAATGCGAAATTCATATTCCCGGCAGACCTGATCAGGCGTGCAAAACGGCTGAGGAGTTTGATGAGTTGACCGAGAAGTACTTTGGGGTCGCACCGTAGACCAGGCGCGCGCCAGGGTGAAGGCGTTCCGCCCTGCAGCCCCTACTCGGCCGCGGGCCCCGCTGCGCGGTTGAGGACCATCCGCGCCACGATAATGTTGGCCCCGACGAGGGCTTGAGTTTCGGGTGAGATGTTGAACTGGTGCAGCACAGCGAACCAGCGGAATCCCGGCTCGCCCATCTGCGGGAGCAGGTCGTGCGCTGTCCTCTCGGGGAGGTAGCCGACCTGCTCGCCGGTGTCGTTGCGGAGGATCATCACGGCCTTTGGGTCGACTGGATTCTCGGGCTCCGGGGTGAGGTCAAAGACTTCGAACAGCTTGCATTTCTCAAGGATGGCGACGCGGCTTGTTCCGTCAGCGTTTGGGTGGCTGGCGCCGGCGATTTTCGATGGGAACTCGTCGTCGATCATCGGCCCAAAGGCAGCGTCGAAGCGGCGGCGGAACTCTCGCTCAAGCATCTTCATTCACCTCATTGGCTTCATTCGGAAGCGCAGGCAGTAGCTCGCTGGCCGACTGGCCTTTCAACCTTGGGCTGCGGGTGTGTGCGCTTCTTTAGCTGATGAACTTTGGGCCCGGGTTTTTCGGGTGAAGTTGCGTCATTACGAATTTCGCGCCGACGACCTTTTTCCCGTCGAACCACTCGCAGTAGCACTCTGCCCCGTCGACCCACCTGACCGTCATGTCCGGGCCGCCTGAGCTCAACACAACGACTTCGCCGGCGCTGATTTGGTCTGCCATTGGGCTACCCTCGACTTTCGCACCAAGTATAGGCCCGCGCTGAGGGCCTGTGAGTGTGCGCGGCGACGCGCCCTAACGCAAATCTGGGTCGTGCTTCAGGCGCTGGGGGATCGCCGCGCGGATTTGAGGCTACCGCTGGATGTTGGTGTCCGATGTGATGGCTGGCACGGTTCAGAGAATTCCGCGACGGTCGAGGATGAGGCCGAGGGCGTGGCGTGCGCGGGCGAGATGATAGCCGAGGGTGGCGGCGTTGCCGCGCATGAGGGCCGCTGCTTCGCTGCAGCTGTGGCCGTGGCGGTAGACGAGGGTGAGGATTTCCTGCTGGGTTGGGGTGAGCATGGCGAGGGTGCGCTCGAAGTCGATGACGCGGACAATGCGAGCATCGGCGTACCGGTTGCTGCGCTGCTGCCAGCCTGTCGTCTTGTAGTTTGTTGTCCTGGCTGAGCGGAGCACCGCGCGGTCGTAGGCCCACCGGCGAAGAGCGAGGACGGCGAGGAGGTCGAGGGTGTCGTTCATGGTTTTTTTCGCGGGTCGTTGCGCGCCCACTTTTCCGCGTCTTCGCGGCGGATGGCTTCGCCCCATGAGAGGAGGAGCGCCATCTGGCCTTCCTCCGTGTCGAGGCTGGGTGTGCCGTCGTGGGTGGTTGGATGGGTGAGCCAGTGGGCCGCGTCCGGCGCGGCGGTGGTTGAGTCCGCGCCGGGTTTGCGGGGTTCGCCGCTGAGCACTTCAAGCGGGTCCATCGGGGCGGGACCACTGCGGGTTTTTGCGGTGCGTGGCATGGCGCGGTTTACCCGTTGCGATCCGGGCAGGTTGCGAGGATCCTGCGCGCGATGGCGCTGGCCTCTTCCTGCATCTGGTTTATGTCGGTGAGGGCGCAGAGTTCCCACAGTTCGTTTGCGGTGTGGTGGAGGATGCGGGCGAGGCGCGCTGCCGGGGCTGGCTGGCGCACCAGCGGGCCCTGCTTCTCGGCTGAGCCGTTGATGTTGTGGGTGAGGGGGTTCTTCACTTGGTGGCTCCTCTGCGCTTTGGTTTGGCCGGCGCGGCGAGGACCGCGCCGTCGTGGAGCCGGGCTTCGATGCAGGCGCGTGTGCACCAGACGCCGAGTTCTGGATGCGGCGCGTGGGGTTTGAGGCATCCGGGGCAGGTGACGTGCGGGTCCGGTTCGGGTGGGTGGGGGGTGGTCACTGCTTTTTGGTCCCTTTCTGTTTGAGTGTGCCGAGCGCAACCTGCGCGGCGTAGAGGAGTTGCGAGCCGTCGCGGCCGTCGAATACCTCAAGCTGGATGCCCTGCGCGATGGCCGCAATGTAGGCGCGGATCGACGGCAGGGATTCCATTTTGGGCATGGCGAGTTTGTAGGCGACCTGGGCCATGCGCAGGGCCTTGGCTGCTGGCTGGCCTTTCTCCTGCCCGAGCTCGTAGGCGCGCGTCCACTCGGCCTTGCAATGTTCGAGGGCTTTGGTGGTGCGGCTGGTGCGGTCGCGCGGCGGCGCTGCTGCTTCGAGGTCGACGCGCTGCATGCGCGTGATGAGAGCGACTCTCATGCTGCGTTGTCCTTTCTGTGCTGCTTCACGAGTTCGAGCGTGGTGCGCTGGACAGGGTTGAGGTCGTGATCTAGGTACCAGACTGTTGACTGCATCGAGCGGTGTCCAAGGAGTGCCTGAACCTCGCGGAGGTCGCGGGTGAGCCGGTACATTCCGACTGCTGCGGTGCGGCGGAGGTCGTGGAAGGTGAGTTTGCGAGTGATGCCGAGGGCGTGGCGCAATTTGACGAATTGCGCGTTATATCTGGGGTGCGGTTGTTTGTCGTCTTTGCTGGCGTGGTCTTTGTGGAGCTTGCGCCAGAGTTGGCGGATGAAGGGTGCGGGGTCGGACAGGTCGCAGTCGGCGAGTAGTTGCGCGATGGCGTCGGTGACGGGCAGGGTGAGGCGTTCGCCCATCTTTGTGGTGAAGGTGAGTGCGCGGCGGGCCGGGTCGTATTGGCGTGGGCCGAGCTGCTGCGCTGTGCCGCTGCGAATTGCGGTGTCCTCGCAGAGCATGAGCATGAGGCGGAGCCATGGCTCGGCGTTTGTGAGGAGGGCGTCGCGCTCTTCGGGGGTGATGGTGACGTTGCGCGGGCGGACGCCAACCTGTGAGCGAATGGAGCCGTCGAGCTTCTGTGCGCCGTGTTCTTCCCACAGCCAGCGGAGCCACCAGCGGACGTAGTTGGCGTAGGCCTTGCGCGTGCTGTGCGATTTGCCGGTGTCGTTTATCTGCGCGTCGAGATCGAAACAATGCGCGGGCCTGAGCTCGCGCGGTGTGATGCTGCCGCAGCTGGCGATGATGATTTTCGCGGCGCTGATCCTGTTCTTTGGCCGCGTGGTGTTTTGGATTCTGGCGAGCAAAAGTGATGCGACCGTTTTTTGCTCGCCGGGTGTTTTGGGTGGGCTGCCTCTTTCTGATCGGCTTCGTGTGCGAGTGCGGCGCGTGAGGTCACGAAGGATTTGCGCTTGCGGTTGCCTTTGGCGTCGCGCCAGTCGGCGAAGAATTTCCCGCCCTTTTCGAACATAGTTGCTCCCCTTTTCGGTGTGGCCCGGTCTCTCTGAGCGGGTGGTATCCTGTGGACACCATAGCGATTGGTGCTAAACCCGCGCTGTGACCGGGGACCGTGTCGGTTTGGACACTACAGTGTCCCTTCCTGAGAGGAAAAACTATTGTCACGTTTTCGTTTTTTGGCAGGACTGCTTGCTTTGGGCCTGACCGCCGGTTGCAGAGCCCAGAGCACGACGCCTTCGGGACCCGACCCTGCCGTCGACCGGCGCATTGAGATTCTGGTCCGTTCCCAGTACGAGATGCCTCCGGACGTGATGATCAGCATTGGCGCCCAAACTCCCAGTCAATTTACGGGCTATAAGACGCTGCCGGTTACGATCACGCGAAATTCCAAATCTCAGGTCGTCAACTTTCTGATATCTGACGACTACACAAAGCTCGTCCACATGGATACGTTCGACCTGACCAAGGATCCTGCCGACGCCATTCCAATCGCGGGACGCCCGGTTCGGGGCAATCCCAACGCAAAGGTGACGGTGATCAACTTCGACGACCTGGAGTGTCCCTATTGCGCGCGCCTGCACCAGGAGCTATTTCCTGCTACGCTCGAGCGCTACAAGGGCCTGATACGGTTCGTTTACAAAGACGATCCGCTGAGTGAGATACACCCTTGGGCAATGCACGCGGCGGTCGATGCCAATTGCCTGGCGGCGCAGAGCGGAGATGTTTACTGGGCCTACGTTGATTACCTTCACGCTCACGGAGACGAAGTGACGGGAAGTGACCGCGATATGCAGAAGAGCTTTGCCGCGCTGGATCGCATCGCCCATCAGGAGGCGACACTCGGCAAGCTCGACGAGACCATTCTCAATGCCTGCCTGGCCAAACAGGATGAAACGCAGATTCGGGCGTCAGTCAAGCTGGCCGAAGACCTGGGAATCGATGGAACGCCCGCGGTGTACGTAAACGGAGAGCGCGTGAATGGCGGCGCGGTTCCCCAAAATGAGCTTTGGATGGTGATTGACCGCGCGGTGCGCGCCGCGGGCGAGCAGCCACCGCCAGCGCAGGCTGCGGCGGCTCCAACGCCTGCAGGGGCCAACTGATGACGCCTTCGGGGACTATCCGCGCACCACAGGCGGGATTTATCCTAATAGGCCGGGGGAATTAGTAAACCCCATGGGAGAGATTAACTTGCAAGCCGCATCGAGTTTTGGAATGCGCAAGAGTTTTGCCGCGGCCGCTCTGATCGGAGTTGCCGTGTTGTCCGCAGTAACCGGCTGCCACCGATCGCCTTCAGCCGACGTGGTGGCCACGGTAAACGGCAAGGAGATTTTGCGCGCCGAGCTCGAAAAGACTTACCAGGCCAGCATCGGGGATAGCCCCCAGACGCCGTCGTCTCAGGAAGCCGATATCCGGCGATTGAGCGTGCTGGACGGGATGATCCGGGACGAGATACTGCAACAGCAAGCGGCCAAGCTAAATCTGACAGCCAGCGACGAGGACGTTAACGGTAAGCTGGCTGAAATCAAGGCCCCATACACGGACGAGCAATTCAATGCGATGCTGAAGCAGCGCAACCTGTCGCTGGACGATTTCAAGCGCGATATTCGGCGCGGTTTAACTGAAACCAAGCTGATGAACAAGGAGATCGAGTCCAAGATCAACATCACCGACGCGCAGATTGCGGCGTTCTATGCAGCGCACAAGGCGGACTTTAACCTGATTGAGCCGCAATACCATCTGGCGCGGATTGTCGTCACAACAACGTCGGGCCAGCAACCGCCGAATCTACAAGGCGAGAAGCCAGCGAGCGACGCTGACGCTAAGAGGAAAATCGACGCAGCATATAGCCAGCTCGAGAGCGGGGTGGATTTTGCGACCGTAGCGATGAACGCCTCAGAGGATCCCAACACGGCATCGAACGGCGGCGATATGGGCTTTGCGCGTGAATCACAGCTCAAGACCGATCCGGAGCTCTACCAAGCGATCAACAAACTTAAGCCGGACCAGTTCACCGACGTTATTCCCGTCTACGACGACTCGGCGCCGGGACATAAGATCGCCGGTTATGCGATCTACAAGCTGATTTCCCGCGAGCCCGCAGGACAACGGGAATTGAACGATCCGCGCGTGCAGCAGGCCATTCACCAGTCGCTCCACGACAGCCAGAAGCAGCTTCTCCAAACTGCATACCTCGAGACCCTGACAGATGGCGCCAAGGTTCGCAACTATCTCGCCGAGCAGATTCTGAAGCGGGGCGGCCAGTAAAACCCGGCCGCTTATCGATCCGTTAGAACTTTGCCTCTATCCGCGATCCTGTGTATTGGATCGTCTTGTCAGGGTTTGCCGTTGCATCCGGCCCAACGCCGTGACCTGAAGAAACAATCACAACATTGAACGTGTGTTGGGATGGCATACCAGGGTAGCTTCCCTCTCGTTCGCCCATCGTCAGCGTGCGTGACGCGTCGTCCCAATGGATTGAAACGGTGGTGCGAGCGCCCTTCTCGTAGCGATAACTGTCGCCCTCGTCTTCATAGAACGTGAAAGCGCCATCGGCCCCGGGGTAGACGCGCAACTCGATGGGGTCGGTGGCCTGGCCTGCGTACTCGATCACCGGGCCTAGCGGGAGGATTGACCCCGCGCGTACATCCAGTGGAATGCGATCGAGCGGAGCGGGCACCGTGATCGATGAGCCGCCCGCGGTGCGCTCACCAGTCCAGAAGTCGTACCACTCGGCTCGCGCCGGGAGATAAACAGAACGGGATGTAGCGTGCTCAGTGAGGACCGGACTGACCAGAAAATCGGGACCGAACATGAATTGGTCGCCGATCTCAAAAGTGGCGGGATCGCCGCGGAAATCCATCACCAAAGGGCGCTGGATGGTGTAATCGTTGCTGGTTACCTTCCATGCCAGCGAATACACATAGGGCAGTAAGCGGTAACGCAAGCGGTCGATAGCGACGAGTGCCGGAAAAACCTGATCGTAAACCCATAGCTCGTTGTGGTCGCGATGGCCGTGGGTCCGGAACACGGGGCAGAAAGCGCCATATTCGAACCAGCGTTCGTAAAGCTCCTGATAGCCCGGCGGCATGGTTTGCGCATAGTTCAACGGATGGTAGCCGCCGATGTCGGTGGTCCAGTATGGATATCCAGAGAGCGCGAAATTGAGGCCGGCGGGGACCTGGCGACGCAGCGCCCACCAGCTGCTGTAGACATCTCCCGACCAAACCGTTGCACCAACGCGCTGCTGGCCCATGAAGGCCGAGCGCGTGAGGAGAAAGACGCGCTTCTCAGGGTTGGTTTCCTTCCAATGCTCCGAAACGTTGTCCGTGTGCTCCATGGGGAAGACATTGGTGTACTCAAGGCCGCTGCCGATGTGGAGTTGCTTGTCGCGCAGAACCGCATCGCCAACATGCGGCCAGGCTTCTTCCGGTTCAGAGCTGTCGAGCCAGAAGGCATCCCAACCCTGAGCGAAGAGCTTGCCTACAAACTGGTTCCAAAAGAAGTCTCTGGCGGCAGGATTGGTGGGGTCGTAAGCCTGCGAATCGTCGATCTCAAAACCCTTCTGGACCATCTGCTTGAAGTTTTCGCTGTCGGGGTCCATCAAGGCCCACGCAGAGATCATGGCGTGGACATGCTCGTCGTGGAGGGTCTTCAGTTCGGCAGGAACGTCGGTGTAGCCGGAGTTATAGACCGGATCTCCCTTGTGGCCCGGGTTCCACCAGAACCAATCCTGCACGATGGCATCAATGGGGATGTGGCGGGACCTGTATTCGGCCGCGATGGAGAGAATCTCGGCTTGCGTCTTGTATCGATCTTTGGACTGGAAGAAGCCATAGGCCCACTCGGGGAAGAGCGGCACATGCCCGGTCATGGACCGGTAAAGGTGGATGATTGAGTCCATCTGCGGGCCATAGAGGATGTAGTAATCAATCTGGGGTGCTGCCATCGATTCCAGGTTCAGCTCAAGCGGGAAACGGTTATCGAAGTAGCTGAACGAAGCCGTATTCCAAAGGATGGCGTACCCCTTGCTCGATACAACGAGCGGGATGGCCACGTCGGTATTGTTCTGGCCCAGTTCAACGACGCTGCCGCGATAATTGAGCATCCCGCTTTGATGCTGGCCGAGCCCGTAAAGAGCCTCGGTGGCGTCGGGGCCAAAGCGGTCTTCGATGTGGAATAACCCTTGTGCTTCTGAAGGGCGATAGGTGCGCGGCAAGTTCGGCCGCTCGTGGATCAGTTCTTCGCCCTGGGCCGTTCGAACAGTCAGGTTGCCATTTGCCTCTGAAAAGGAAATCGCCAGGCGGGCCGTGGTTAAGCTGGCAGACCCGCTGGATTCGCTGAACTGGAAGGGAGCGCCGGGGCAGACTTCAGCGGGGGCGAGCATCCATGGCTGGACCTCCGGCTTAGCGGGCGCGCCCGCCGGCCGCGCCGTGACGTGGATCAGGGAATCCCCGCAAACCGTTACGACAAGCGCCTCGCGTTCGTTTGTCGCGACGAAGCCACCATTCGACTGGGCGGCATGCATTGCGGCGGGATGCGGCGCTACTCCGGGCACAGGCTGGGGAGCCGTCTGCGCCAGTGAGTTGAGAGTGGCCAGGGCGAAGCAAGCAGAAAGCAGAAGATCGATTCGTGCAATGCGGGACGCTTCCATCAAAGTACACCTCAGAACAATTGAGATTGGGCTTCAAGAAAAACGGCCTCCGCGCAAAGCAGAGGCCGTTTGGTCGGGATGCCGGAGGATTTCGCAACGTTTAGTGCATCTGGCCGCTGTTATCGATGGTGATGCCGCCGGGGCCCGCATTCTTCTTCGCCTCATTGGCCTTGCGCGTGTCCATCGCCTTGGTAGTCCATTCGTCTGCCTGCGCCAGGTCCTGAGTGACGGCCGAGGGGTTACCGTAGTCCACGTCCGCCTTGTTGCGGTAGATGAGGTTCAGGTACTGCATGGCATCGTCATAATTTGGGCGATCGTTGACGGCCATGGTCAGGTACTTCAGACCCTCGTCCACCAGCGGCCCGTTTTCCTGGGCGAGCTTTTCCATGACCGGCTTCGGAGCCTTCACATTGCCCTTGCCGTCATCGTTGAGGCCCACAGCCTGCAGCGCATTGAGCTTGTTCTGGTGTGCCTTTTTCCAGTCAATCACGCCGATCGTATATGCAGCCTCTGGATCGTTGGGATCGACATCCAAAACCTTCTTCTGCCAAGCCTCGGCGTCGTCCATCTGGTTGATGCTGAAATAAATGCCCGCGATTTTCTTCATGCTGTCGACATCGTTGGGCTTTTCACTCAGAACGTCCTTGAACATGTTGATGGCCTGGTTGGCGATCTTCAAATTGTCGGGTGTCGTCACCCCAGGGGCTACATCCTGCTCAAGCGCAGTGGCCAGGTAGGTCTTCGCCATGGGCAGCTTGGGATCGAGTTCCGTGGCTTTTTGGAAGTGCTCGATGGCCTCATCGTAGTGGCCGTTCTTGTAGGCATCGACACCCTTGTTCAACTGATCGCGGGCCATGAGTTGGTTGCAGCCGCTCATGCCGACGACCATGCCACTTAAGGTCGCCGCGAGCGCCCAAAATCGTGCGGTTCGAATCATTTTCGTATCCTTCTCCTTCAGGCTTGGGCCTGCAGGCCGTGCCTGGAAACTCAGCATCCGGGTGCAGCGAAAACGTACCGCAACCAGGCGAAAAAATTGTACTCTTCCACGCCTCCGGATCACGTGTCTCCGGACACAGCCAGCCTACTGGCCGGCCTGGATCTTCGGCGTCATCAGCCCGATGTGGTCCACATTCGCGGCCTTGCCAATATCGATGACATCGGCGATATAGGCAAAGTTCACATCGTCATCGCCCCTTACAAACATGACGCGTTCGGCGCGATTGGCATAGATCTCAGTCAGCTTTCCCAGGAGATCGGCGTGATTCACATCAGTGTCGTTAATCTTGTACGCCGGGGTCTGGCCCGGGCGATAAAGAACCTGAACGACGATGGTGCGGTCGTTCTGCTGTTGCTGCTGCTGCGGATTCTTGGGCGGCTGGGGTACCAGCGCATCCAGACCTTTGGGGGTTACCGGCACAATGACCATGAAGATGATCAACAACACCAGCAAAATGTCGATCATCGGCGTCACGTTGATCTCCGACATGCTGCCGGCGCCACCCATCGAAAATGCCATGGCTTAAACTCCTCGTTTCCTGAATATCGTTCCAACAGACAATCCGACAGCGGGACTACTCGCCGCCGATCTGATTGCCTTCCCGTCTTTGCGTCAGCAGACCGACTTCTTCAACGCCGGCCGTACGCACATCGTCAATGGCGTCTTCTACCACCTTGTACTGCGCGCGCGCATCCGCGCGAACATAAATCGTCTTGTCAGTCTTGTCTTCAAGCTTGTCCCGCACCAGGCTGCCCAGTTGCGAAGGATCGACTTTGTTCTGGCCAAGATAAACCGCTCCGTCACGTGTGACAGCGACGACAATGGCATCTTCCTTGTCGGCGTCGGGCATGTTGGTGGGGTTTTCCACCTTGGCTAGGTCGATCGCCACCTTGTTCTGCAGCATGGGGGTGATGACCATGAAGATGATGAGAAGCACCAGCATCACATCCACCATGGGAGTGACATTGATGTTGGAGTTTACTTTCTTACCTTCGTCGCGAACTGCAACTGCCATAATCGGACTCCGTACGTCAGAATTCTTCTACCCGGATGCGTTCCGGCCCACCGTGAACTCAAGCAACCTCAAGCGATGATCGAACCGCCGGGCAGAAGAGCTTCACATCCTCCGCCCGGCGAAATTCTCGCCCGAAACAAGCCAGTTCGCGCTTAGCGCTTGTGGCTCTGCTTGATGAAGTAGTCGACCAACTCGCTTGAGGAGTTGTCCATCTCCACGTCAAAAGCCTCGACGCGTCCAGTGAAATAGTTGAAGGCCATAACAGCGGGGATAGCCACAAGCAGGCCGAACGCCGTGGTGACCAGGGCTTCGGAGATACCGCCCGCGACCGCGCCGATGCCAGCGATTTTCTGGGTAGCGATGGCGTCGAATGCGTGCAGAATGCCGACGACGGTGCCGAACAGTCCGACGAACGGGGCCGTAGAGCCGATGGTGGCCAGAACCGACAAGCCCCTCTTCAGCTTGGCGTGCACGATGGCCTCTGCCCGATCCAAGGCGCGGCCTGCGCTGGCGATGGTATCCTCGGTCGCCTGACCGGACGATGCGCGGAACTCCTGCAAGCCGGCCGTAACGACTTCAGCCAGATGCGATTTCTTGTTCCGGTCCGCGATCTTGATGGCTTCTTCGAGCTTGCTCTCCTTGAGCGCGCCGGCAACCTTGGGCGCGAATTCCCGTGATTGCTTGCGGGCAGCGGAGAAATACAGGTAACGGTCGATCATCACGGCCAGGGACCAGACCGACTCGATGAACAGGACGATGGCTACGGTGCGGGCCATCCATGCCATGTGTTCCCACAGTTGCATGGGGCTGAAGCCAACCGTCTGCCCTTCATCCTGAAGGAAGGCAAGACTGTTGACCGTGTGCGAAGCGAAATGTGCGAGCTGAGCGAGAATCACTGAATCGTTCCTCCTAAGGAGATTCTTTGCACTGAATTAAACCCGACGCGGCGGGTCACTGAGGTTCATGGAATGCTGCCCTTCGGGAATACGCATTCCAGTCAAAAGCAATGCGCCCTGCCAAAGGAGCGGCAGGGCGCCGGAAATTTCATCACCCACCCAGGGTGAAGATTACGTTGACCGTGGTTTCTACCTCTACCGGCTCATTGTTCAGCAGGTAGGGCCGGTAGCGCCATTGTCTTACCGCATCCAACGCAGCCTGTTGCAACATGGCTGGCCCGCTGATGACGCGCAGATCCTCGATGGTTCCCTGCTTGGAGATCGTCGCCTGCAGGACCACGGTTCCCTGGACGCGAGCAGCTTTGGCAATCGGTGGATACGTCGGCTGGGTCTTGTTCAGAAGGAAACCCACTGCCACACCGGCTGAGATGTTGACCTTCTTAGGCGGCGCGGCCTTTACCTGCGGACCATTGCCGCTGCCGAACAAACTACCCATGACGCCGTTGCTGTTTCCCATGCCTTCCATACCCGCCACGCCGAAGTTCGATGGCGGCGCTTCCTTTTGCGAAACCATCTCAATGTTCTTCGGGATCTTGGTGGGCGCAGTGAGCTGATTGTTCATCATTTCCGACTGCACATGGACGACATGAACTTCCGGAGGCGGCGGCGGAGGGGGCGGCGGAGGAGGCGGTGGCGGCACGGTCAAAATCGTTGCCATCAGCGCGCTTGGGAGCGCCTCGGGATAGATCAGCGGAATCAGGATCAACAGAATGAGGATCGCGGCATTGATGCCGCCGGTGAATAACATCCACCGACCGCTCTTGGTCTTGATCCTTTTCGCAGATTCAAACGTGGAATCTTCAAACATGGCCAGCCTCGTAGATCGGGTATCGTTACTCCTATTTTAGACACCACGGGAGGGGGAATTGTTCCCGACTGGAAAATCCACACAAAGGAGCGAGTAAACCTTATCAGAAGTTCGCTCCCGCTGCCAACAGTGCTGCAAAACTGGTGCAAGTTGCAATAGCCCAAAGTTGATCTGGAACTGGCCCATGGACCGTCGCCGCAAGCCCTCCTCAGGAGTGGTTCCCCGTTGAGAATGGATGCAAAAATCGAGCTGCGCGGCCATATTCGCTAACCTTTTGACTTTCTCGCGGCCGGTAGCGAGGCAGCCTTGCCTTTTCCCGCCCGCCTTTCCTGCCAAGCCACCAGCATCGGGGCTGCTACGGCGATGGAAGAATAGGTCCCGATGAGGATACCCACCACCAAAGCAAAGGAAAAATCGTTCAGCACCGGACCGCCAAAGATGAACAGGGCCAGGACAGTAAGAAAAGTGAGGCCCGAGGTAAGCACGGTCCGGCTCAGGGTCTGGTTGATGCTGCGGTTTACAAGCTCGGTCAAGCCCTCGCGGCGGCTGATGCGAAGATTCTCGCGGATGCGGTCGAAGACGACGATGGTGTCGTTCATCGAATAGCCCACCAGCGTCAGGATGGCGGCAATCACGGTCAGGCTGATCTCCCGGCCGGTCAAAGCGAAGGCTCCGACAGTGATCAGCGTGTCGTGGAAGCATGCCACCACCGCTGCCACGCCGTAAATCAGCTGGAAACGGAACCAGAGATAGATGAGCATGCCGAGCATGGAGTAGAGCGTGGCCAGAGTGGCCTGCTTTTCCAACTGGTGGCCCACCGTAGGTCCCACCACATCCACCTTCACGCCCGTGTTGGGGTTGAAGTAGTTGTTGTAGTGGTTCTGGAGCGCCGATTCGATCTCCTGACGGCCGGTATCAAGCGCCGCCTCGTTGGATTCAACGGGCAGGCTGATGAGCACCCGGTGATCGGCTGCCGGTCCGAAGGTCGTAATGGTCGCGTCCTTCACGCCTGCTGCTTCGATTGCGTGCCGGATGGCATCGATGTCCGGCGGATTGGCGAACTGAACATCCACCTGCGTGCCGCCTTGAAAATCCACTCCCAGGGGAACCGGGCTACCGATGTGCGAGTAGTTCCAGCTCATCTTCACGATGCCTGCGACACTGAAGATCATGGAAAAGGCGAGGAAGTACCACTTCCACCCCAGCCAATTCACACTCGGATTGCGAAAGAATTCCACTTCTTGTCTTCTCCTGCTGACGATTCGCTGTCTCTAAATCGAAACCATCTCGCCGGCTTTCAATTTGTTCAAATGTGCCTCGAAGATGACTCGCGAGACAAAGACGGCGGTGAAAAGATTGGCCGCAAGACCGACGGTCAGTGTGGTCGCAAAGCCCTTCACCGGACCGGTGCCAAAGATGAATAAAATCGCCGCCGATACGATGGTCGTAACGTGTGTATCGACGATAGTCAGCCACGCCCGGGCAAAGCCCTGATCCACGGCTGCCGAAGCCGCCTTGCCGGCGCGAATTTCCTCACGGATGCGCTCGAAAATCAGCACGTTCGAGTCCACGCCCATACCGATGGTGAGGATGACTCCCGCGATGCCGGGCAAGGTGAGGGTAAGCACCAGGCCTCCGCCGCCCGAAGCGCCCGAAATCGCGGCCGAGAGTCCCATGATCCCCAACAGAATGATTAAGTTAAAGATCAATGCGAGGTCGGCATTGATGCCCGAGCCCTTGTAGTAAATGAGCATGAAGGCCATGACGACCACGATGCCGACAATGGCAGCGGTTACGCCTTCGCGGATGGAATCGGCACCAAGCGTGGCGCCAACCGTGCTGGCCTCAATGTAGTTGAGTGAGGCTGGCAGCGCGCCGGTCCGGAGGAGTTTGGAAAGCTCCATTACTTCGGCCTGGCTGAATGTGCCTTCGATTTCACCCTGATCGCGAATCGCACCCTTGATGACCGCGACGCTGCGCACCGAGCCGCCCATCACGACGGCCATATTCTTGCCGATATTGGCGCTGGTGTAGTCCCAGAACTTGTCGCCCGCTTCATCGGTGAGCGTAAAGTTCACCGTTCTTTGCCCGGTATTCGAATTCACGCCTGGCTCGGCGGAGCGAAAATCGCTGCCGGCCACGATGGCGGACCGCTCGAGAATGTAGTAGGTGGCGCCATTTGAACCCGCCAGATCCCCCGAACTCTGCAGAATCTCCTGGTCAGGCGGGAGAGCGCCATTCACGCTTTGCAGCGCCGCATCCTCGGTTGGAAATGGGCCACCGTCTACGGCATGAATTTCAAGGCGGGCCGTGGACTTGATCACGTTCTTTACCTGATCGAGATCGCTGATGCCGGGCAGCTCCACCAGAATCTGGTTGGCGCCCAGGCCGTATTCCTGAATCAGCGGCTCGCTCACACCCAGCGCGTCCACACGGTCGCGAATGGTCTCGATGGCCTCGTCCACTGTGCGCTTATCGAGATCGTTCTCGAAAGGCGTCTTCATGGTCAGCGTCCAGTTGTTGTCGGATCCGCCAGAAACGTCGAACTCGTTGGCATATTTGTTGCCGGAAAGCAAAGAGTCGACAGCATCGGACTGCGCTTGACTTACTCCCTCGATGCGAATCACATCCGGTTTGTTCGGATCGGGCTTGATCACCTGGGAAAACGTCAGGTTGGCCTTCTTCAGATCCTGCTGAATCTCCTGCACGGTATTATCGGTTTCGGCATTCACTGCCTCCGACACCTGCACTTGCAGGATCAGGTGCGCCCCGCCCTGCAAATCGAGGCCCATATGAATCCGGCTGGAAATGGCGCTCAACAGCGCCTTCCCGCTGATCCCGGATGGGATTCCGAAGATGCCATACAGGCAGATCAAAAGAACAGCAATGATCAGGGCAATCTTGTTTCTGAGATTCTTCTTCATTGGTTCGTTTCTCTAGTCCAAAAAGTGAAAGCCCGGAGGGCTAGGATTTTGAAGCGTCGTCTTGCGTGACCGATGCAATCGCGTTCTTGGCAATCTCAAGCTTGAGGTTGTCGGGGGCGACCCGGATCACGAATGAATCGTCCTTGATCGAGATAATGGTGCCGCGAATCCCACCGGTCGTTGTAATCCGGTCTCCGGATTTGATTCCTGCGAGCATCTGCTGCCATTGCTTTTGCCGCTTCTGCTGCGGGCGGATCATGATGAGGTAGAGCAGCGGAATGAAAAGCAGGATGGGAAGCAGCATGGACAGGCCGCCGGCTCCCGTGGGGGGCGCAGCCGCCCAAAACGCGAAACTTGTCGGTCCGTTCATGGTTGGCTCGTGTCCCTCACTTGCCCTCGCGGCCGTCGTTCGCCGACTTGGGGCGCAGGCTCGCCCGGCCATCCCTGCCGGCGCCTGACAACAGATTTGTCTCCGGGAAAGGTTCTTGAGGCCTCGGAATTCTCCGGCCCAAGCTTTGGAAGGAGGGTTCGATCGCGGGGGCCGGAAACGCGTTCTTGGCCTGCCCGCATGCAAAAAGTAACCCTACCGCCGCATACTTCCTGTTCGACACAGCATTCCCTCAGGCATCCAGGCACAAGGAAAGCGGTTCGCGCTGCATTGGTCCCGTCCGGATTGCCAGAAAGAATACCTAATAAAGATAAGAAATGCGCGGTGGGTTCGGTGTCAAGGCGACAGGCGCAGGAGGGTGACGGCAAGCACACATACCATTCTTTATAGACCTCTTACGAATTGGCTACTCGTTCCTTACAGAAATGGGCGTCATCTGGTTGCACGAGGTCCTCTGAGCGTCCGGCTGGTGCAAGATCGGCGGCGCAATTGGGGACGGAAAGGGGAATCGTCTCTATGACGCTGGAAATTCATGAGCAGACGCTGTGGCTGATTCCCGTAGGTCTTGCCGTCAGCTTCATGGTCTGGGTGTTCTTGAACTGGTGGCGTGAGGAGCGGCACCCGAGCCACGGCGAAGGTGCTTATCCTTCCGGCGCGGAAGCCTTCCAATATCGAAGTTCCGGCCGCGCGCAGGTGAGGCAAAGCGACTCGCCATTCACAACAGAGAACCGGCCGAAGTTCACGCCCTCGCCGCAGCGCTGACAGACAATGCGCTCGCCTGAACGGCCAGGCAAATCTGCCGCATCGATGGCGACACGTACCCACTGTTCTCGGAAGAGTTGCTCATCCGGCAATTCGCGATAGGCCTGCAATTGCTGACGGCTTTTCATCTGCAGATGTGGATAAAGCTCTTGTGCAAGTTCGCGCGTATTTTCGAGAGCTACGACTCGAATGGCACGGCCTGAGGCGAGATCGACAAAAGTTGCCGCCATCTTACCCCAGTCTCTGAACTTGAGAGCGCGCTTGCCGAGCCTGCATCCGGTGACGAGCCCGATGGCGTCCGTGGCGCAGCGGTCGATTTCGACGTAAGTGACGAGGCGCTTGCGGTCTGCACCGCGGGGATCGGCGATGCCTAGCCGGGCAAGGCCCAGCAGAGACATGCGCACACCGAGGACCTGCCCCGCGCACAGATGACCGTGCGCGGCTTCAGCCTGCCGCAAAAGCTCGTCGAGCGATTCCATGTTTTTGTGCCGACCTGCCGGTTCGTTCTACGCGGCGGATTGCCCTACTGCTTGACGGGAGCCGCACTGGGCGTTTCATCTTCATCGCCCGAATCTTCTACCAGTACCGCCGAGCCGGGGACGATGTCGTAGCTTATCGCATCGGTGCCCGCGGGATGAAATGTGATGCGGAGCGGCTCACGTTGCCAGTCGGGCGGCGCGCAAACCGGGTCGGGGTGATTTTCGGGATCGAAGGCCGCTAGCTTTTTGGCCAGGACCGGCTTTCGCCCAGCGATTTGCGCGACTACGGCATAGAGGCTCTTGCGGCTCGGAGTTACGCCGCAATAGGCGGCGTAGTCGCGAAACCAGCTCACCTGGCTGGCGCCGGGGTCGTAGTCGGGCAGTCGGAGCGGCGTCTCCCGGCCTGTAACGCGATCAATAAGCAACCACGGCCCACGCTGCCACACCCAGTGGCTCGCTTTGTCGCCGGGAACAGGTTTGTCACTGGGCAGTGCATCGTTGAGCCGAATGACCCGTCGTACCACAAAGCTGCGATCAGTTACGTCGTGCGCATCGCCGGTGGTCCATTCTTTGAGGACCCCGTCGACGAGGAGAGCGCGGATCTTCAAGGCGTCTTCACCGGCACCCGCCGCAGCTGGGTCGCCAGCTTTGGAGTACGGTACGCTCTTGGTCGCACCCAGAACGACTGTGTGCCTTTTCCGTTCCGCAGCGTGTGTAAGAGATCCAGCGCTCAATGTTGCCAACAGCGCTAAGGCCGAAAAAACGGCGGTCTTGCTCATGGCTCTTACTCCTCAAATCCCCGCAGCCTCCACGGCGCGCGCCACGCGAAATGCAGTGCTCTCGCTCATGTGCCGGGCAAGAACCTGCAAGCCGACGGGCAGGCCGGTTCGCGTCACGCCGCACGGAACCGAAACACCGCAGATGCCGGCCAGGCTGGCGGTGACGGTATAGATGTCGGCGAGATACATGGCGAGTGGATCGCCGGTTTTTTCGCCGAGCTTGAACGCGGGAAAGGGCGAAGTGGGCGTGACGATGGCGTCGACTTCAGAAAAGGCTCTCAGGAATTCCTCGGCCAGAAGGCGGCGAACCTGCTGCGCCTTGAGGTAGTAAGCGTCGTAATAGCCTGCCGAAAGCGCGTAGGTGCCGAGGAAAATGCGGCGCTTGACCTCGGCGCCGAAGCCTTCGTCGCGAGAGTGCGAATACATATCGGAGAGCGTGGCCGAGCTTGCCGAGCGGTAGCCATAACGCACGCCGTCAAAACGCGCGAGATTGGCGCTGGCCTCGGCCGTAGCTACCAGATAGTAGGTGGGTACGGCGTATTTGGTGTGCGGCAGCGAAATTGGCTTGATGGTGCAGCGGGCGGCCTCAAGCGCGGCAATCCCTTTTTCAACGGCGGCGCGGACATCGGGATCGAGTCCCTCGGCAAAATATTCTGCCGGCACGCCGATGCGCAGGCCCGCTGCAGGCTTGTCGCTTTCGGCGGCGAAGTCTGACACCGGAGCCGGCGAACTGGTTGCATCGCAAGGATCATGGCCGGCAATGATGCCGAGCAGAGTCGCAGCGTCGCGAACGTTTGCGGTAAGGGGGCCGATGCGGTCGAGCGAGGAGGCAAAGGCGATGAGACCATAGCGCGAGACGCGGCCATAAGTGGGCAGTACTCCAACCACGCCGCAAAAACTTGCCGGTTGGCGAATGGAGCCGCCCGTGTCGGTCCCTAGCGTGGCTACGGCCAGGTTGGCTGCTACGGCCGCCGCCGAGCCGCCGCTCGATCCGCCAGGAACTCGCTCCGGATCGACGGGATTGCGCACCGGCCCGTAAGCAGAATTCTCGTTCGAAGAGCCCATGGCAAATTCGTCGCAATTCGTCTTGCCCAACAGCACCGCGCCGGCGGCCTCGAGCCTGGCAAAAGCGGTGCAGTCGTAAGGCGGGCGATAGCCCTGAAGGATTTTGGAGCCTGCCGTCGACGGCGCGCCTTGGGTGACGAGCACATCTTTAATGCCCATGGGAACGCCGGCAAGCGGCGGAAGCGGGTCGCCCTTCGCGGCAATGGTATCAATGCGCGCGGCCTGCTCGAACGCACGTTCTTTGGTTAGGCTCAGGAAGACATTCAGACGCGGGTTCAGCTTCTCGATGCGCTCGTAGTATTGGGCGGCAAGTTCCGCGGCCCTCGTGCTGCCTGTGGCGATCTCATCGCGCAGCACGGCGAGCGTCTTGGGCCGTTCGACAAAGCTCTCTGCGGTCATGGTCTCGCTCGGCACTTCGAATTTCCCTCTTCGGCTAACCCCGGGTGGGCAGGGCTTTGATCTATCGCTCGATGACTTTGGGCACCTTGAAGAAAGACTGGTCGGTCTCCGGCGCCTGCTGCATAACAACAGCTCTGTTGAGCGAAGGCCCCACCTGGTCGGCGCGGAGAGTGGCGATGGCGCCGTCCGAGAGCTCGCTCATCTGGGCGAGCGGCACGACATTCGACGTGTCCAACTCATTTAGCTCCGCAACGTAGTCGAGGATCGCATTCAGGTCGCGTACCATGGGCCCTGTCTCTTCAGGCGCAAGTTCCAGATGCGCCAATTCGGCGACTCGCTGCACGTCTTCGACGGTAACTTTTTCTGACATTTTCGCGTGGTTCTCGAAGCTCAAGTATAGCGGTTTCATGTTCGATGGGCCCCGCCCGTTCAATCGACCGTCAGAGTCAGATTCACCGATTGCGAGACGCCCATGGACGTGACACTGACCGGAATTGTGTAGGTCCCCGGCGCCGTATTGGAGCCACCCCCGTTTCCGCCGGTGCCTCCTGTGCCTCCTCCGGAACTGGTGCAGCTGGACACGCCGCCAATCAGAAACGCCGCAATCAGGATGAGCAAGAACAGCTTGCGTAGCCTCCGAACCAACAAAGGAAGCAGGAGCGAACCGCAAGTCAGCGGCAGGAGGCCCCTGAGACCGAAAAGGCTGAGGCCGGGATTCCCTACTTTCGGCTTGGCAATTCCGGGTCTCTCTAGGCCTGCCGTCGATGCGTTGCCCGTGGAGATTTCGACTGTGACGTTGCCCTGCACACCGGCGCTGAGCGTCTCACTGGCGGGACTAAAGAGGCAGAGCGCATTCGCAGGCAGCGTGCCACAGGCAAAGGCAAAAGTAGCATCGGAGCCGGCCGGCGAAACGGCCAGCGTGTAAGTGGCTTGCTGGCCACTGGCAACGGTCTGGCTGGCAAAGCCGCTGACCGTGACGGTGAAATCGAATCCGGTTCCCGAAAGAGCGACAGTGGCTGGCGTGGAGACGGCGGAGGAAGTGACCATGAGCGATCCCGAAGCGGAGCCGCCGCCGCTGGGTTGAAAAACAACCGAGGCGGTGCAGTTAGCGCCCGCAGCAAGGCCGCCGGTGCACGTATTCTGCGCGATGCTGAAGGGCACCGGAGCGGCAAGTGACACGGAAGCAATGGCGTAATTGGAGGAATTGGTGACGGTCACCGGCTGCGCTGTGCTGGACTGACCCGCTGCGACCACGGGAAATGCTATCTGGGAGGGGTTTGTGGCCAGGCCGGTGGCGAGCTGTCCCGAACCGTTCAGCGTCACCGAAGCTGGGGTGATCCCCAAAGTGGACGATGAGACAGCAAGAGTGGCTGCGATTGCGCCCGTCGCGCCGGGCGTAAAGACGATCTGAACTGAGCAACTGCTTCCGTTGTTGAGCAGCGCTCCGCACGTGGTGCTGGAAATGGAGTAGCTGGATGCCGCGGCGCCAGTGATCGAAAAGCCGATGTTGGCCATCGGCGAGCCGCCGACATTGCTGACAGTGAGCGTTTGCGGGGCGCTGGGGACGCCTGGTTGCTGGTTTGTGAAAGTCAGGCTGGAGGGACTGATATTGAAGGCCGCCGGCGAAAGGCCTGACCCGCTCAAGTTCACGGTCTGCGTGCGCAGAACGTCGGCAATCGTCATCGTGCCGGTGACCGCACCTATCTGAGCGGGAGCAAAGATCACGTTGATGGTGCAGACCGCGCCCGCCGCCAGTTGCGTTCCGCAAGTGCTCGACGCCTGAAATTGGGCGCTCGCCGAGATGGAGATCGAAGTCAGCGGCAAGCCGCCGGAATTTGTTAGCGTCACATTCTCCGCGGCGGAAAGCTGGCCCTCCGATGTTGGAAGGAACGAGAGCGTTGTGGGGTTGAGAACATCTGTGGGCGGAGCGATCCCCGTTCCGCTGAGCTCCACGGTTTGCGTTCCCGCGCCGTCAGTGAAGGTCAGCAGACCGGACGCGGGGCCATCCTGCGTTGGCGCGAACTCGAGCTGCAATTGGCAAACGGAGTTCGCGGGCAGGCTGGTTGTGCCGCATGAGTTTCCCGAGAGGATGAACGGCGGAGTAATGGAAACGCTGTCGATGGGAATTGCGGCCGCGCCGCTGTTGGTTGCGGACACTTGGAGCTGCGCCGACATGGCTCCCACTTCCACCTGGCCGAACGGTACAGCGCCAGGAGTCAGGCTCAGGGCGCCTGCGGGCGACCCGGTTCCGGTCAGGTCGATCGCCAGCTGCCCGCCGTAGATGTTGGCATAGATGATCATTTCCCCACTGAGTGGACCCGTGGCCTGCGGCGTGAATGTTACCTGGAGGTCGCAGCTCGCGCCAGGGGCGACGGGCACATTGATGCAGTCATCGGTCTCGCTGAAATCTCCACTCATTGAAATGGAAGAGAGATTGAGCGCGAGGCTGCCGGTGTTGTTGAGAGTAATGGTCAGCGGACTGCTGGATGTGTCAAAGACCTGGCTGGAAAAGGCAAGAGACGAAGGGCTGGCGGTTGCAGCGGTAAGGCCTGTCCCCGCGCTCCAAAGCGGGGCTTGCCAGATACCGCGCCCGTATGTGGCTGCAACCAGAACTTGCGCGGAAGACGAGCTGGGAGCGGCGCTGAGGGCAATGGCCGGAGATCCGGGCAAGCCGGTGCCAAAGACCGACCAACAGTTGGAGAGAGATTGCGCGCAACTTGCGACTTCAGTTGTGAAGTAGACGCCGCGGTCTGTGGCGACGTACACCGTGTTCGCATTCTGAGGGTCGATGGCGAGGCTGTTGGCAGGCGCAATGGGCAAGTTCGCAGTGATGCTGGACCAGGTGGCCCCTCCATTCGTCGAGCGGTATACCACCTGGAGCATTTTGACAGAACCATTTGTGCCTTCCACCGTCACGTACACGGTGTTGCCTGTGGGGTCGTGAGTATCGATGACGACACTGGAAATATCGAAGTTTTCGGAATTTAGCGAAGAGGAATCGTTGACAACCGGATTCAGAGTGAGATCGTGCCACACCGGCGCGGTGCCGGAAGAGAGATCGACGGTCGCGCTCAGAATGTGGCCCGGCAAGTTACTGCCATTGCTGGCGGCGCCTTGCATACCTACGTAGACAACCTCACTGGTGGGTGGGAGCGCCATAGCGGCGATGGAGCGGATGAGTCCGTCGCCATTGCATGGAACGCCGGTGGCTCCGCTGGAGAGGATGGGGCTGATCGCGTTGCTGGCGCTCCAATTGCTGCCATTAGCCGGTCCGCGCCACACGCGGCAGGTTCCAACGAGCAATTGAGAGTCGTCGAACGGGTCTACCAGGAATGGCGCCGGAGTGGTCATGGTATCGCCGTCGCCCCCGACGTCCGAATCAGAGATCACCGGACTTGCGCCGAACGAGTCAGGTGTGCAAAGAGCTGTCTGCGAGCACCGGTAGATGGCAACTCCAGGCTCGTTGTTCACATACCAATTCGTGTCATTGTTAAGGTCGATGGCCACTGGGCCACCATAGCCCGATAGAATTTGCGGCCAGTCACCGGTGGGGATGGAACTCTTTACGCCGGCTGCGCCGTTGACACCCAAGCCAGCCATCATGTCGTACTGCGAATCGGTAACAGGGGAAAGACTGACCACCTCAGCGAGCGACCCAAGGCCGCTATTCAAGTTCTGGAAGTGCGTGGAGTCCGTGGGCGCGCACGGCGACCCAGTTTCGCCAATGTCATCCGTTGAGCGCCAGAGACCGCTATCGTTGCCCAGGAATATCTCCAAAGGGTTCGCGGTATTCCAAGCCAAAGAGTGTTGGAATTCAGCCACCTGCGCACTCATGCAGGTGGTGGAGTTCGTCGTATTGCGCCAGACGCAGCCCATGGCGAGGCTGCACTTCCACAGGTCATCAGCGCCGGCCAGCACAAGCGTGTCCTGCTCAGATGGGACCGCGGACAGGGTGAGGTCATAATCACCATCGACGATGGTGGCAGCGCCCTGAAGAGTGCTCGCCTCGAGTGCCGCGGTGTTCCACGCGGTGGCGAAGGCGATGGTTGGATTGCCGCACGCCCCCGCGTTGATCGCACATTGATCCTGCCATAACCCCTGGTCCTGATTGTTCAGGTCGACGGTCCACGCAAACGTGTCTCCGGTTTCCGGATTGACCGCAAGCTCGCCGCGATAGATGGGACAGGCAATAGAGCCAACCTGCCCGGGGTCGGTAGGACACATTTGCACGGTGAGCCCAGTGCCGGGCTGCGCGGTCATGCGCGTCCAGGTAACGCCGTCCGGCGATTGATAGTAGCCGTGATAGCGCACCGCGGCCACAAACACCCGACGCACAGGGTTCCACACCACCGCAGTTGCGGCGTTCGCTTGCGAGCCGGGAAGGCTGAGCGGACCCTGGACAAGATTGCCGCCGCCGTCGCTGATCGTGGCCAGGTGCCAGGTGGCTCCACTGTCTGTGGAATAAAAAAGTCCTTGAAATGTGGTTAGCGGCCATGTGGCATTCACCAGCGTGCCTTCATACGCTTCGGAAACCGCCGCGACCACAATCTGCGGATTCACGGTACTCCAGGCGAAGCCGGCAAAGCCCTCGCCCAGGAAGCTGGCGTCCGCGATGCTGATGCCGTCTTCCGCGTCAGCGGTCTCCTGGATCAGGCTCCACGTGTTGCCACCGTCCGTGGAGCGCAGAATGCCGGCGCCGTAGTAGGAGTCGAGCACGTCGTTCGGGTCGCCGGTGCCGGCGAGGATTACGCCGGTTTCGCCCGGCTGCACCGTCAGAGCGCCAATACTGATGGAGGCGTCAGAAGCCCCGCCAAGCGCGGCTAGCGTGTCAGTGAGCGGAGTGAAGACGATGGTTGAAGGTGTGGACGCGGCTGCGTTGTTGGCCACCCAAACGCCGCCGCCCGTGGTGCCTGCATAAAGGCGGTTGCCGGTCGCGTCAGAAGGATCGAGAGCCAGCGCGGATACTCGGCCGGTTACGAGGCCAAAGTTCGGGGTTTGGACCGCCATGGGGCCGAGCGGCTGCCAGGTGCTGACCGATGCGACGGCGGCAATGCTCTGGGTACCCAGCGCCGTGCCGCTCGCAGAAGCGCCGAAGGTTGTAACTCTGAAGTGACGGACGGCCCCCGTTCGAGGCGCCAATCGATGACCCGGTGTCCAGCCGCGCTCTTTGAGGAAACGCCGCGCTTCAAGAACGCGAGGTGGGACGCGCGCAGGCCCGGGCGCTTGCTGGGTCGAAGGTTTAGCCGGCGGAACCGGAATCTGCCTTTGGGCTGCGGCCAGAGCAACTGAGAGATGCACGAGGAGGCATGCGACCGTTGCGGCGCCGGCCCATGCGACACAGCAAGCATATTGCCCGAACTGCTGGACTCGATTCCCGGCGTTGCCCTTTCGGGCGCGGCGCTTGCACTTCGGATCGAACATGGGATTCGTCACGCGTTTCCAGAATGGCTTTTCGGCTTCCCCTATTCTGAAAATCTTCCAATGGGGCTGCGCGCGAAATCCATCGGATAACGCTCAACGAAACAGGCAGTTTCCGGGAATGAGATTGCGGCCCATTATAGGACAGCTGCAATTGCTGCCGGTTGTGATGCCGGATACAACTGCGGACTGAATCAGCGAGCAGCCTCTGCCGTGCGGAAACCGAAGTCGCCGAATTTACGAATGTAGGCCTCGGCATTGAATTTGCGGGAGAATGATGCCCGGGTCATGGGCCGAATCAGGCCAAATATAGGCCGATTGAACCAAGGCCGATCGAACTTGCCAACGATGGCCCAGGCAATCCCCGCGTAGCCATTGGGATCGCGACCGTCGAGTTCATATCGATCATTCAGGATCACCGCCCAATCAAAGGCGGTGGCAGGATCGGGCGCCCATTCAAGGATTTTCTTGGCCCAGTACATGCGCATAGCGTTGTGCATCCAGCCCGTGACGATCATTTGGCTCTGGGCCGCATTCCACAGATCGTCATGCGTTTCGGCGCGCTCCAATTGACGAAAAGTGTAGCGATATGGGCGCGCATCAGAGGCATGCTCAAGAAGCGTCTTGCGAGCCCAAGGCGCGGCGCATTCCCAATTGTCGTAGTTCGACTCGTGGCGAACGAACAGCACCGCGAGTTCGCGCCAGCCGATCAGCTGCTCAAGGAATTTTTCACTGGTCTCGGAAGAGATTCCGGACTCGCCCACGGCTCTCCGCACCGCAAGAGCAATCGTCAATGGTGAAATATTGCCAAAGTGCAGATAAGGCGACATGCGGCTCGTGCCTTCGTTCTCAGGGTGGTTGCGCAGTTCGTCGTACGACGCGAGATCGTGTTTGATGAATGCCTTCAGCCGCTTCAGTGCGGCGTGCGTTCCACCTGTGAAGGTGTCGACAGGACCGACCGAGCGGTCAAGCTTGGCGAATCCAACGGTGATGTCCTCAGCAAGCGCGAAGGACGCGATCTTTTTGCGCGGCTGCCAACGGTGGAGGGGGTCAGTTTTCTTTGGAACAACAAGGAACCTCGGCAATTCAGCCTGGAGTCGCGGGCGAAAGTGGTGCAGAAGCACGAAGCTGCGGTTGAAGACGCGCGAAGGAACCACGACGTCGGCATCGACCGTCCAGTAGGGGATTCTGAGGCGGCGGGCAAGCACTTTGCGCCAGCGCTCCGGCTCGCGGCAGGGGTTTTCGTCGCCGATGAGGAGCGCGGCCTGGACCTCTTCAAGAAACGCCGCCAGCGAGGCTTCAGGCGACCGGCGAATGATGAAACCGATGCCTCGCTCTTCCGCGTCCTCGGCCGCATCGTGCAGACCCTGCTGAAGAAAGTGATAATGGCGGAGGTTGGCGCCGGGGTAGTTGGAAACCAAGCCGAAATAAACAACCACGGGCAGCTCGAGAATGTTGGCGGCCTCGATGGTTACGTCGAGGGCGAGATTGTCCGCGATTCGCACGGCGCGCTGCATCCAGTAGACAACCGAGCGCGCGGCCTTTCGCGGAGCACCGGCGCGACGCACCAAGACGCGCGGCTGATCGGCCAGCCGGGCGAGCTCCATCGGAACCTCATCGCGTTCGAGCATCGATTCTCACCCGACCTTTTTGCTGAAGATTATTGCAAGGGACGCAAGATTGCACCGGCACAGTTCTCGCAGAATCATCATGCTAATGCCCGGGCGCCCCGGTTAGGATGAGTTGAATGCGCTTGACCTGTGCAAGACCGTCCCGGTTTCTATCATGCTTATTTCAAATTGCGGAGTTTTTGATGAGACGAATTCTGCTCACACTGCTGCTGGTTTCTTCATGCAGCCTCTGCCTTGCCGAGGACTACACTCTCGGCCCCGACTCGCAACCGCATGACGGCGTGCCAAAAGGAACGGTGACCAAATTCACGCTTGCGCCGGGCAAGGATTATCCAGGCACGCCGCATAACTGCGCTGTCTACGTGCCTGCCCAGTACGACGCCAGCAAACCCACACCATTCATGATTTTTCTCGACGGCAGCCAGGCGCTCGGCAACAGCATGCGCGTGCCGGTGGTCCTGGACAACCTGATCGCCAAACACGATTTGCCACCGATGATCGCGATCTTCGTCGATCCCGGAATTCTGCCCGCGGTTTCCGATGCGGACCAGAACCGCTACAACCGCATCTATGAATACGACTCGCTGACGCCGCGGTTCTCCGACTTTTTGCTCAACGAGTTGATCCCCGAAGTGGCAAAGCAGTACAACCTGTCGAAGAATCCAGACGACCGCGGGTTGAGCGGCGTGAGCACGGGCGCTGTGGGAGCATTCATGGCGGCGTGGAACCGGCCCGACCAGTTTCACCGCGTACTCTCGCTCATCGGCACCTATGTTGCGATGAAAGGCGCCGATGGCCTGTCGGCGCTGGTGCGCAGGACCGAGCCCAAGCCAATTCGCATCTTCATGCAGGATGGGACCGCCGATCACATCACCGCTTCCGAGCCCTACGGAACTTCATTTGCCGGGAGCTGGCCGATCAACAACGAGGTGATGTACGAGGCGCTCGAATTCGCGGGCTACGACGTGAAGCTCGTGATGGGCACAGACGGACACAGCACGAAGCAGGGCGGCGCGATCCTGCCCGATGCGTTGCGCTGGCTTTGGCGGGATTACCCTGCGCCGATCGTAGTGCATGAGCCCGCGGCGGCGCAGCAGCCGGGATACGATTCGACAGACCGGGTATTTTCAGCAATCTACGCCGACAAGCCGTGGCAGCAGGTGGGCGGCGATCATGATTTCATCGCGAGCCTGACGTCCGACCGAGAGGGCAACGTCTACTTCACGGCCTTCGATGCAGGAACCATTCTCCGCGCGGACCCCGACGGAAAGGTCAGCCAGTTCACCACGCCTTCCGATCATGCGATTCTCCTGCGCACCGGACCCAATGACCGGATCTACGCCGTCGACGCTTTCAAGGATCGCATCGTCTCCTGGAGCACAATCGCTGCAACAGCAAGCGACCCGAAAACATTAGCCAAAACCTCCACCGGCCCCGGCGATTTCGTCGTCACCGCCGCCGGCAACATCTACGCCATTGAATACACCAACGGCGCCATCGAGGTCATCGACCCTCAAGGACAGTCGCGGGCCGCGATTCAATGGGCAGGGCAGGAGATCGGACTTTTGGAGCCCTCGAACCTCGCTCTTTCGCCCGACCAGTCCATGCTCGTCGTCACTGACGCCCACTCGCGCTACAGCTGGTCGTTTCAAATCGCGGCGGACGGCACGCTCATCAACGGCGAGCCGTTTTACCGTCTAGAAGTGCCCGAAACGGCAATAAGCTCGCAAAGCGGAGCGCGAGCCTCAAGCGAAGACGCCGAATTAACCCTTTCCAGCCGGCAAGGCGGAACGCGCGGCGCGGTGGAAGACGTGAACGGCAATGTTTACTTCGCAACGACGCTTGGCATTCAGGTCGCCATGCAGAACGGGCGCATCATGCAGATTCTGAATCCGCCGGATCCCAGCACACCCGATGCGCTGCTGACTGCCCTGACCTTTGCCGGCGCAAACGGCAACAATTGGCTCTACGTTGCGGAAAACGGAAAGCTGTTCCGTCGGCCGGTAAAGGTGACCGGGGCGAATGCGTGGACGGTGGTAAAGCCGCCGAAGCCGACGCTGTAGAGAGACTATCTAAATGGAATGAGAAGGGCCGCCCTTTCGGCGGCCCGTAGACTTAAGGCTAAGAGCCATTACTAATAGCTGTTTCTCTACCAGCGTCCCCAGGCGCGCGTGAAGTAGTCGGTCATCGTCATCCCGATGAGCACGATGAAGACGAAAAAGCCGGAAGCCACGGTGAGCTTGGTCAGCTTGGTGGTGTACTTCACGTGCATGAAGAACAGCACCACCAGCGTCATCTTGGTGCATGCGATGGCCAGCGCCACCACCGGGTTCCAGAACAGCGTCAGCCCCGGGGCGATCTGCCATGCGCCGAGGTCAATAAAGGACATCCAGACCGTCAACCCGGTAAAGATCAGCAGGGCCAGCAGAATCGTTCCATAGATCACCGGGCTGACGATGTGGTGTTCCTGATCGTGCTCGTCGTGTTGGTTGTGCTGGTCTTGTTGGTTGTGTTCACTCATTCCAGTTTTCCCCTCAATACCGGCTAATCAAATAGAGCAGCGGGAACAGAAAGATCCAGACAATGTCGACAAAATGCCAGTACAGGCCGAAGTTTTCGACATAGGTCACGTGTCCTGTTGTGTAAGCCCCTTGTCGCGCCCGAAAGATCATGAAGGTCAGGAGCGAGATGCCGATGATCATGTGCAGCGCGTGCATACCGGTCATTGCGAAATAGAGGAAGAAATACTCCGCGGTCTTCTGCGCCATATCGGGAGCCAGCGGCTTGTCGTGGTATTCCTTGTAGACCTCGGGATCCGATGCCGGGTTCAGGAATGACGATTCGCTCCAATGCAGGCCGGGGACGTGGTGCTTCACCCACTTCTCGTGATACTCGATCGACTTGATGCCAAGGAAGGCCAGGCCCAGGATCCAAGTGAGCGAAAGGAACAGAATCAGCATTCCCTTCTTGCGCATCTCCGCCGACCAGACGCTCATGGCCATGGTGAAGCTGGACAGGATGAGAACCGCGGTGTTGGCTGTGCCCCAACCGACGTTCAACTGGTGTGAACCTTCAACAAAGGCCGGATAATACCAATTGCGCATGATCATGTACGCCGTGAAGAGCCCGCCGAAAAACATGATCTCCGTAAGCAGGAAGAGCCACATTGCAAAATTTGTGGCATCAAACTGCTGGTCGACCGTCTCGAAGTGGTGGCGCTGATAGGACGGATGCTCGTGATGAACCTCCGCTATGACGCCGCTGGCTGTTGAGGTGCTATCCGACACTCGCCACCTCTTTCTCTTGCTGCCTTTCGAGCCACTCGTAGTCGTAGGCTTCGTGATCCACGATGGGAATCTCAGGGAAATTCTCAGTTAGCGGCGGCGACTGTGTCTGCCACTCAAGTCCCGTCGCCTGCCAGGGGTTGTTGCCGGCAATTTCGCCGTACTTCAGCGACCAGGTGAGGTAAAGAATCGGCAGCAGGTAACCCACGCCAAGGATGGTCGCGCCCGCGGTCGAGAAGACGTTCAGCGCCTGGAACTCCGGCGGGTAAGCGGCGTAGCGCCGCGGCATGCCCAGCGTGCCCAGAATGAATTGCGGGAAGAAGGTGAAGTTGAAGCCGATAAAGGTGACGACCGCTGCAAACTGTGAAATCTTCTCCGGATACATGCGCCCGGTCCACTTGGGCCACCAGAAGTGAATACCAGAGAGAAATGCCATCAGCATGCCGCCCACCATGACGAAGTGGAAGTGGGCAACGATGAAGTAGGTCTCGGTCAGGTGAATGTCGGTTCCCGTCGAGCCGAGGAAAACGCCCGTCATGCCGCCGATGGTGAACAGGCCCATGAAGCCGAAGGCGTAGAGCATGGGCGTCTCAAACGTGATGGAGCCTTTGTAGAGCGTGAAGGCCCAGTTGAAGATCTTGATGGCCGAGGGCACCGCGACGAGCATGGTGAGCAGCGAAAAAACCAGCGCCGCGTAATTGGAAATGCCCATGATGAACATGTGGTGCGCCCAGACAAAGAAGCCGAAGACAGCGATGGCCACAGAGGAGAACGCGACCGCCGTGTAGCCGAAGACGCGCTTGCGGCTGAAGGTGGAGACGACCTCGGAGATGACTCCCATGCCGGGCAGAATCATGATGTAGACGGCGGGGTGTGAATAGAACCAGAACAGATGCTGGAAGAGAATCGGGTCGCCGCCATAGGCGGGATCGAAGACGCCGATGTGCACCGTGCGTTCAAGCACAACCAGCACCAGCGTGATCGCCAGCACCGGGGTTCCCAGCACCATCAAGATGCTGGCGGCATAATTCGACCAGACAAAGAGAGGCAGCCGGAACCAGGTCATGCCCGGCGCGCGCATCTTGTGAATGGTGACGATGAAGTTGAGCCCGGTAAAGATGGAGCTGAAGCCGGCTACGAAGATGGCCAGGCCGGTGGAGATGACGTGCGTATTCAGATAGTGAGTGGACAGGGGGCTGGTGAAGGTCCAGCCGGTGTCCACACCGCCTGCGGCCATGGTATAGATGACCATGACGCCGGCGATGACATAGAGATACCAGCTGAGGAGGTTGATCTTGGGCAACGCCAGGTCCCTGGCCCCAACCATCAAGGGAATCACGAAATTCCCGATCGTAGCGGGCACAGAAGGCACGAGGAACAGGAACACCATGATCACGCCGTGCATGGTGAAGACCTTGTTGTAAGTGTCGGCGGCCATCAGTGAAGTCTGCGGCGTCAGCAACTCCAGGCGAATGAGTCCGGCCAGCGACCCGCCGATAAAGAAGAAAAACGTAATCGAAATCAGGTAGAGCGTGGCGATCCGCTTGTGGTCGCCAGTGAGCAGCCAACTGAGCAAGCCGTTTTCCTTGGACAGGAAGTTCATCTTCGGAATCGTGGCCGTGGACTGATCGGGAAGACTGACGATAGTGGCAGCACTCATGGCTTGACCTCCTTCTGCGGCGCGGGCGCCTTGCCCGGCGTCGCTGCTTTGCCGCCCTCAGTCTCAGGAACCAGATCGGTGGTATTGAGAGTCTGCTGAACGCGGTAATCGGAATCGAGATTTTTAATGTATTCGACCAGTGCGATGACGCCTTCCTCGCTTACCTGGCCCTGGTAGGTGGGCATGATGGGCGCATAGCCCTGCGTAATGTGCTGCGACGGGTTCAGAATCGCCTGGCGCAGATAGGCATCGTCGGCGGTGATGGTTTCTCCTGTGGAGAGTGTGAGCCTCGAGTTGTAAACATTGGCCAGGCTGGGACCGCGGGCATCTGGCCTTGTGTTGTGGCACGCGATGCAGCTCAGGCTGGCGAAGAGCCGCTCGCCGTCCTGCGCCAGCGAGTTGCCGCTCGTCGAGCTATCCAGCCATTTTCTGAAGTCGTCGGGAGTCATCACCACCACGTCGCCGATCATCTGCGAGTGGTTGGTCCCGCAATATTGCGTGCAGAAGAGGTGATAGGTGCCAGGCGTAGTGGCCTCAAACCAGACCGTCGTGTAGCGGCCCGGAATCGCCTCGCGCTTCACGCGGAAAGCGGGGATGGAGAAGCTGTGAAACACATCCTGCGAGATCAGTGTCAACTGGACTGGACGGCCCGTGGGCACGTGCAGAGCATTGATCTCGTGCTGGCCGCCGGGATGCTCCACCTTCCACATCCACTGCTTGCCCACCACGTAGATGTTCATGGCATTGGCCGGCGGCGTGTAAATGCGGAAGTAAAGCAGGGCTCCCCACACGAACATGATGAGGAACAGGCCCAGCGGGATGATGGTCCATGTGGCCTCGAGCACCGTGGAACCTTCAATCTGGACTGCGTGCGGATGGCGCGTCTTGCTGTATAGGATCGAGAACCCGACAATCAGCAGAACGACGAGCGTCAGGCCCACCAGGCTGACCAGCACCATGAAGAAATAGAGCGCATCCATTTCGGGCGCAATTTTGGATGCTTCGGGCGGAAAGAGCGCGAAGTGGGTCAACCATTTTTGGAGAAACTGCCACAATACTGGGCTGATGTGGTCCATTCCCTTATCCGTTCACTTTC
>Ga0326728_10006183_pt1 | contig 32547 bp, 25 predicted proteins | sample MB3enrmetagenome_FD_207602 | JGI IMG/M metagenome (GOLD analysis project Ga0326728, IMG submission 207602) | Lab enriched peat soil microbial communities from McLean, Ithaca, NY, United States - MB31MN | ecosystem: Environmental > Terrestrial > Soil > Wetlands > Peat | place: USA: New York... | reverse complement strand
CGCAATTGCCGGGGCGCAAACCCTTTGGCGGCCAGATTCTGAGCCATGATTTCGTCGAGGCCGCCTTGTTGCTCAAGGCCAACTGGGAGGTGTGGATGGCTTACGATCTGGAGGGCAGCTACGAAGAGGCCCCGCAGACGATGATCGAGAACGCCCAGCGCGACCGCCGCTGGTGCCAGGGCAACTTGCAGCATTTCATGGTGGTCTGGGCCAGGGGCCTGCGCGGCTTGAGCCGTCTGCACCTGGCCCAGGGCATCTTTGGCTACCTGGCCAGCCCGCTCTGGTTGTTTTTCCTCTTGACATTCTACTGGATGCTCTGGTACGAGGGCCACACCGGCCTCTCCAAAATCACCGTCCGCGCCTTCACCCCCTTTCTTCACGTCAACGCCACGGAGCACGCCTTCCTCATCTTCGTCATTTGCATGGGGATGCTCTTCCTGCCCAAGGTGCTGGCCCTGGTGGATCTGGCTTTCGACAAGGAGCGCCGCCGGGCTTTTGGCGGCCTGACCAACGCCACAGTCTCCGCCGTCGCCGAAACGGCCTTTTCCGCCCTGCACGCTCCTTTGCAAATGCTGTGGCACTCCAAATTCGTCGCCGCCGCGCTCCTGGCGGCGGGCGTGCAGTGGGGGCCGCAGAAACGCACGGCCGACGGCATCGCCTGGTCTGAGGCGGTGCGGCAACATTGGGCCCATACGGTCGTCGGCTTGATCTGGGGCGGGGCGATCTGGCGCCTGGACCGGCCGACGTTCTGGTGGTTCATGCCGGTGGTGGTGGGAATGGTTGTGAGCATTCCCTTGAGCGTACTGACCAGCCGCGTCAGGCTGGGCGAACACGCCCGCCGCCTCGGTCTCTTCCTGACACCGGAGGAAACCTCGCCCCCGCCGGAACTGGCCGCCTTGCGGGCGCGCATGGCGGCGGTGGAGGAGAATGGGCAAACCGCTGCCCGCGCCCCGGATTCCGGCCTGGCGGATGTGGTTCTCGACCCGTACGTCAACGCCATTCATGTTTCGCTATTGCGGGAAAAACGCCAAAACCCGGCGTTTGCGCGGGCGCTGTCGGACCTTGGGGTGGGGCAACCGCAAGTGCGGACGTTGTGCGAAAAACTGCTGGCGGAAGGTCCGGCACAATTGCGGCGGGACGAGAAGCTGCTCATCATGAGTGATGCTGATCAATTGCCGTGGCTGCATCGCCAGGCCTGGCTCCGTCCGGGCGCGACGCTGGCCCGTTGGTGGCAAAGCCAGATCAGGCAATACGCCCGTTAGTCTGCTTGACAGCGTCCCACCCCGCCAGCGTGGCCGGCAGCGCGTCGGACAATTGCGCATCGCCATGTTCCGTCATTTATAACCCGACTCAAATAACCCGGTTCAATCAGAAAAGCCGGGCAGACGCATCTAAATCCCGTCGCAAAAACCCAACAGCAACGAATTGTTTGCAGAAATTGAAATTGGCGCTACCCTCATTGAAAGCCGCAAGGAGGGTAGCGCCAATTTATAGTGCATATTTAATTGATCCTCCATGTCAAGGAAAAACAATCAAAAAATGTAATGCGTCAGTGTGGGGTGGCAGGTCGCGCAGCCGCGTCACGGCTCAATCACGGCCTTCCCCATCACGGCGCGCTGCCGCAAGGCCGCGCAGGCTTCGCCCGTCCCGGACAGCGGATAGACTTTATGGATCACCGGTTTGATTTTGCCCTCCGCCGCCCAGTCAAGAATGGCAATGATGTCTTTGCGATTGCGCCCGTAACTGCCCACGAGCTTTTGCTCCTTCACAAAAAACGGCCAGAGTTTCAGCGGCACTTCCCGGCCGCTCGTCGCGCCGCACGTCACAATGGTCCCGCCCCGCGCCAGGCAGGTGAAACATTGCCCCAGCACTTCGCCCCCCACATGCTCCACCACCAAATCCACGCCGCGCTTTTGTGTTATCTTGCGCACTTCCGCCGGCCAATCCGCCTGGCTCGTGTCCACTACATGGCGCGCTCCAAGACCCGCCGCAAAACGCCGCTTGGCCTCCGTCGAACCGGTGCTGATGACGCGCGCGCCCAATTGCCTGGCAATTTGAATCGCCGCCGAACCCACGCCGCTCGTTCCCCCGATCGCCAGCACCCAGTCCCCCGGTCGAACCTGCGCGCGACAAGTCAGCATGTGCATAGCCGTGCTGCCGGCCAGCGTCAGGGCGGCGGCTGTGGCAAAATCAACCTTCCCCGGCAATCGGACCAGCGCCGACGCCGGCACGGCCACGCGCTCCGCAAACCCGCCGTTGCGTTGAATGCCCAGCAATTCGCCGTTCAGACAGAGCGACTCCTCCCCCCGCGCGCAAAATTCGCAGTGACCGCAAAAAAGATTGGATTGAACGGCGACCCGCTCGCCTTCGCGCCAATTGGCAACGTTCTTGCCGAGCGCCAGAATCTCGCCGGAAATTTCGCAGCCGGGAATGCGCGGCAAGGGGAGCGGGATGGGCAAATTGCCCTCTTCGAACCAGAGATCGAGCCGGTTCAACCCGCAGGCCCGGACGCGCACGACCGCTTCATCCGGACCAGGAACGGGATCGGGGACATCGCCGTATTGCAATTGCCCCGGAGCGCCATGAGCGATGAGTTGGACCGCTTTCATGGAGGAAGGTCAACCGGGCAGGGATGCCATCACGCGCGCCATCTCCAGCGCGGTTTGGGCGGCTTCCGCGCCGCGATTGTGCTCTTTGTCAAGACAACGGACTATGGCCTGCGCTTCGTTCTCCAGCAGCAAAACTTCGTGGATGACCGGGATGGCGCGCTGGATTTGCAATTGGGCAAGGGACAGGCTGACGGCGTCGGCAATCTGTTGGGCGTGGCTGGTTTGACCGCGCAAGATCACGCCCAGGCAGATGATGGCGTTCCAGGCGGGCGTTGACTGGGCCAGCCGCGCCGCCACGGCCGGTATCTCAAAGGCGCCCGGCACTCGCAGGACGCGTATCGTTTTTGCGCCGGCCTTCTTCAATTGCCGCCGCGCCGCCTTGACCATCGCATCCACGTAGCGGGCGTTGTAGCGCGAGGCAATGATGGCGAAGGAGCCGCGGGAGGCGCGGATTCTTGATTTCCTGGCAGGGGTGAGCATCGGGTTCCTCTTTGTAATGGGCGCGCGGCATTCTCAGAGCCAGTGCCCCAGTTTTTCGCGTTTGGTGCGGAGATATTTTTCGTTGTGCGGATTGGCGCGGATTTTGATGGGGAGCTGTTCGACGATCTCCAGCCCGTAGCCTTCGAGGCCGACCACTTTTCGGGGGTTGTTGGTCAGGAGGCAAATCGTTTTCAAACCCAAATCCACCAGGATTTGAGCGCCCAAACCGTACTCGCGCAGGTCCATGCCGTAGCCCAGCTTGAGGTTGGCTTCGACGGTGTCGTAGCCGCGTTCCTGCAACTTGTAGGCCTTGATTTTCGAGGCCAGTCCGATGCCCCGCCCTTCCTGCCTCATATAAACAATGACCCCCTGCCCCGCCGCCGCGATCAAGCGCATGGCCTGGTGCAATTGCGGACCGCAATCACAGCGGCGCGAACCAAAAACATCGCCGGTCAGGCATTCGCTGTGGACGCGAACCAGAACGTTCTTTTTCCCTTCCACCTGGCCCTTGACCAGGGCGAGGTGATGCTGGCCGTCGGTGTGGGAACGGTAGAGGTGCAGATTAAAATCGCCGTAAGCGGTGGGGAGCTTGACCACCTCGATGCGCTCGACCAATTTCTCGCGCGTGCGCCGGTAATAAATCAACTCTGCGATCGTGCAGATTTTCAGCCTGTGGCGGCGGGCAAAACGTTGCAGCTCGCCCAATCGCGCCATCGAACCGTCCTGGCTCATGATCTCGCAAACGACGCCCATGGGGCGGCGGCCGGCCAGCTTGACCAAATCCACCGCGGCCTCGGTGTGCCCGGCCCGTTGCAGAACGCCCCCCGGCTTGGCGCGCAAGGGAAAGACGTGCCCCGGTTGCACCAAGTCTTCGGGCACCGTGGTCGGGCCGGCCATGGTCTTAATGGTCAGCGCGCGGTCGGCGGCGCTGATGCCGGTGGTAATGCCCCGGGCGGCATCGACGCTGACTTGAAAATCGGTGCGAAAATTCTCCGAGTTCTGCACCACCATTTGTTCGATGCCCAGTTGTTTGAGCCGCTCGAAGGTGGTGGGAACGCAAATCAGACCGCGCCCTTCCCGGGCCATGAAATTGATGGCGGCGGGAGTCACGCACTCGGCGGCCATGACCAAATCGCCCTCATTTTCCCGATCGGCATCGTCCACGACAATGACCATCCTGCCCTTGCGCAGATCGGCCGCGACCGATTCAACCGAGTCGAATTTGCGTTTCATGGGTGAATATTACTCTTACTCTTAATCTTAATCTTAATCCTAATCCTAATCCTAATCCTAGCCCTAATCCTAATCTCTGAGGATTAAGATTAAGATTAGGATTAAGATTAGGAGCAAGAATTAGCGGAAGCAAGCAGATGCCTCGTGCGCCATAGCCTTGGCGACGGCGCATGCCCGCCGCGTCACGCACTGGAAAGCCGGCGGGCCTTACGTCGTCTTATGTTTCTTGTGCTTTTTGTGTGTTTTCTTGTGTTTGATGAGGGTCATTCCCGGTTTGGAAATTTCTCTCGCCTGGACGGGAGTGCCGATCAAAGCCCAGGAAACCATCCCGAGCAGCGCCAACGCAAATAGCTTTTTCATTGTATTCAATGTCAATCCGTTACGAATGCTGTGCGGATGACTTTTAACACAGGGGGAGGGGAAGGTGTCCAGCCTTTTTTCGGCCTTATTTCGGGTCGGGACGCAAATCGCGTCAACTTGCCATCACGTGATAGGCGGCTCTTTTCACCGCTTTTGCGAACCCTTTTCAAACTTTAAAACCGCCGCTACCCCGCGGCATAATGATGCTATGGAACAGACAGAAGAATTGAAAGCAGCCGCAAGAAAGGCAGGCGCCGACCTTGTTGGCGTTGCCGATCTGGGGCCTTTCAAGGCAGAGCGGTCCATCCTGTCGCCGCACATACTCGATCGATTCACAAACGCGGTGTCAGTCGCGATTCATCTGGACGACACAATCGTTGATGGCATTGAAGGGGCTCCAACGCCCGATTACGTGCGACATTACCGGGCGGTGAACGCGACCCTGGACGTTATCACAGCCCAGCTTGTGAAATGCATCAGCCAGCGGGGATTCTCAGCGTTGGCCATCCCGGCATCGCAGATCGTGGATGAAACCAACCTGTTGGCCAGCATCTCCCATAAAGCAGTCGCGCGCCTGGCCGGCATCGGCTGGCAAGGCAAGAGCCTCCTGATCATAAGCCCGCAATACGGTCCCCGTATCAGGCTCTCGACCTTGCTGACGGACATGCCGTTGAGTGCTGACGCGCCTCTGAAAAACAGGTGCGGCACATGCAATGAATGCACAAAGGCTTGCCCGGCTTCCGCGATAAAGAACATCGGCACCAAGGATCGCTATGAAACCCGCGACGATGCGCTCTACTTCAGCCGGTGCGTCAAACAGACACTCCAATTCAAGGCCAGTCCCGGCATCGGCGCACAGGTGTGTGGGGTATGCGTCAAAGTTTGCCCATTCGGCAAGTGAAAGGGTTCTTGGAATAGAGTATGCTGCATTCTTCACTATTCCTTCTCGCTGATTTGTTCCGGCACCGATTTCATTTGTTTCAGTTTCCGTGCCCCTTGGCTCACGTTCCCGCAGTGCCTCATCCTTCAATGTGCAAGGTTTCAAAAACTGACGTGCGCCTTTCCCGTCGGCCTGGGATCTAATTGTTTTCAGCCGTTGTCTCCTCGGTTACTTCGGAGAGATGCTCTTTTTCCCGCAAGCCCATGTAAACCACGCCGCCGATCAGGCTCCAGAAAATTCCCTGCGCCGAGGCGAGCAGGGAAAGCGACAGGGCGGGGGTCCTGGGAACCGCAATGACGGCCAGCATGAGCACAAACAGATTCTCACGCACCCCCAGCCCGTTTGGGGTGATGGGCAACGCGGAAATGCAGAAAATAACCGGCACAATCACGAGCAAAGCCGTGAAGGGAATGCTCAAATCCAGTCCGCCGCCCAATACCGAAATTTGCAGCACCCATATAATGTTCAAGACCAGTGAGAGCACGATTGCCTTGAGCAGAAACCCCTTCTCTTTTCCAAACTGCCGGCACGAATCCAGGGATCGCTCCAGCAACTCGCCCCTGGGCAGCCGGCGCAAGTAATGGCGCGCCCGCGGGAATGGCTTGGAGACTCCTCCCCAAAAGGCCAGGCTCAGGAAGAGGCTCAGCGCCGCCAGCATGGCCAGGATGAACAGGGCCGGCACGGCCAATTCACGATGTTGCCTGAGCATGGGCAAGTTGGGCAGCATCATCATGCCGGCGAAGAGCAGCATGGCCCACAAGCCGACCAGCCGGTCCACGAATACGGTCGTCACCGCCTCCGTTTTCCGGTGATGCGTCTCTCGCGCCGCGTAGTAAGCTTTGATCAAGTCCCCGCCCGTTGAACCCAGCAGGAACGAGTTGAAAAACTGCGCCACCAGGGAAATGCGCGTCGCGCGCGCCAGGGATAATTCAAGCCCTTGCGCTTCCAGCACCAAGCGCCAGCGCACGACGCCCAACCACATTGCCAGACCCACCAAAAACACGGAAAGCAGCAAGGCGCCAAGGTGAACCAGATACAATGTGTGCCACAAGTCCTGCGGCCCTTTGCTCCAGGCCAGATGCCATTGTTGCCCCCGGGACATTTGCTCCCACCGCAATCCTTCCCGCTGCGCCCACAGCCGGCCTTCATTCAGGAAAATGGAATGAAAAATCCACAGCAACAGCAGCAGGCACACCGCCACCCGCCACCCGGCGCTCCACCATGCCTTGAGACTTTTCATGGCGCACCCCACACCTGATGGATGTGCGCCACGCCCTTCGCCACCTCGTCCAAAGACAGGCTCGGGCTCAGTTCAAAGACCTTGATGTGCCCGGGCTTGACCATCGGTTTCAGCGCGGCAAAATCGAGCGTGCCGCCGCCCGGGGCGCGATGGTCCCATCCCGGAAATGCCACGTCATGCACATGAAAACCCAGCAACCGGGGCGCCAGGCATTCCAAGTGCGCGCGATGGTTGATGAACCCGAGGTTTTCCTTGATCTGCGCGTGACCGCAATCATGCCAATAGCCAATGCCGGGGCGGTCAAACTGGCGCAGCAGTGATTCAATGTCCGAATCCAGCGGAAGTTCTTCCAGGGCCTGGCGGTTCTCGATGCCCAACTTGACGCCCCGCTCTTCGGCCCGCCTGGCCAGCCGCTCCAGCATTTCACTGGCGAACTGCGCATGGCGCTCTTTTTTCTTCTCCCTTTTTTCCATGACCTTTTCGCACAGGGCGGCATATTTTGAAGTCTCCTTCTTTCCGTGCTCCGCCATCTCCAGGAGTTCGCCGGTGTAATCCTTCATGTCGATGCGGCCCAGGTGCAGGACGACCACACCGGCCTTGAGCCGGGCCGCTGTTTCGATAGTCTTGACGGAATGTTTATAAGCATTTTCCCGCTCGCGCGGGTCCAGCGACGAAAAGAGATACAGATTCGGCGCGGCATGATTCACGCCCATCGGCAGCGGGCAAAAATTATGCAGCGACGAAATCTTGATTTCCCCGCCGTCCACCGCCTCGACGATGCCGGGCAGGAGACTGACGCGGATGCCGTGGCTCAATTCCGCCCACTCGAAGCCGAGCGAGCGGATTTCGCGCAGCATGGCCCGTCCGTCGCTGTGGCGGGGGGAGTTCCAGCATGTGGAGAATGAATACATAACGGCTAAAAAAAATGCCGGGCGCAGTCTTCGACCACACTCGGCGGTGAGAATTCACAAGGCTTCACATTACATGTTACATATCGGCGTAGCGGGCGCTCAACATGGCGGAAAAGCGGGCCGCCTTCATTTTGCGGCGCTTTCGCTCGCTGGGTTTCTCGAAATGCCGGTGGTTGCGCACTTCCTTCAAGGTCCCTTCGCGATCGATCTTTTTCTTCAATCGCCGCAGGGCCTTGTCAACAGGTTCGCCTTTTTTCAATCTAATTTCCGTCAAACATTCTCACTTCCTCTCTCGAGTTTACGGTGAATCCTCATGAAACACCGTCTTAAGATGAGCCATTACAATGCAATCCCCCGGCCGCGCTGTCAACCGCCAAAAACAAGCGCCCGGCCGGGCCGCAAATTCCTTTACATTCGCCCGCCCACCGGCAATTTTACGCGCTTTTATGACCGACACTGATTTGGCTCTTTGGGGGATGATTGTGGTGCCTGTTGGCGTGGCGATTTGCTTTGGCCCGGCTCTTTTGGTTTGGCTGCGCGATGAACTTCGCGCCGGCGCCGCCGCAAAGCAAAAGCAGGAGAGCAAACGCTGATCCGCCACGCTCTGGCTTTCTTCCGGCTTACGGGGGAGTTGCATCTATAATAATAGGCGGATAGTTTGTTGAACCACCTGTCTGTTCCACCGACGGCCCGTTTGTCACTTCCGGCCGTTGTACCGCCACCTGTGGCAATGGCGGTGGTGGCGGCAAGTTTGTCAGTACCGGCTCCGCCGGTTGCCGTGGCCAGAACGGCAACCCTGAACCGCTTAGAGTGATGAATCCGGCGTTGGTCCCGAACACAAAATAACCCCCCGCATTGGTCGCGCTTTGCAGCATGGCCCCGTAACCCTTGGTGGTCGAGCTTCCATCGCCGTTGCCAAAGGTGACCTGCAAAAGGCCGGTGTTCAGATTGATTGATCCAGTCAACGAATTGGCAGGGGTGTTCATCGCATTGACCAGCTTATTATTATCGTTGATTGCGACCGTGTAATCCAAGCCCAGGACGGTGTTGGAAATCGCGAGCGAATTGGAAGACGACAGGGTTATGGCGCCGGGATTGGTCCAGATCGAGCCTTCGGTTGGCAGCAGGTTGGTAAATCCATCGGGGAACAGAAGGGTCGGATGCGCCGGCACGCCTTTAATCCACATCAACCCATCCGGGGCATAGATGTTGCTCGAATTGAAGTTGAGCCAGCCGAACAAGAAGCCGGTCCTGGCATACAGGCTGACATAGACGGGCACATCATTGGATTGCGATGCCGGGACGGTTTGACTGAAGGCCGTGTCATCGGCCAGGCGGCCACCGAGGGTGACCATTCCCCCATGATCAGCGATCAATGCGTAGCCGATGCCGGCCGGACTCGTCACGTTGGTCGGCGATAGGTTGGTCGGAAACATGAGCAGGGTGTAATTGGTTGTGCCGGGCGTGGCGGCGGCCAGGTCGGCCCACAGAAAAGCATTGGTCGCCCACGCGGTGTTGCTCACGGTGCCGGGGATGTTGCTCACGGAGCCGGTGATGATGCCGTCGCCATTTGTGTTCAGGTCCATGTCAATAATCAGCGGGCCCAATTCCTTGGAACGGGCCACGACGTGATTGGTGACATGACCGAAAGCATCGAAGGCGCCGCTTAGACCGTAATTGCCCCCGGCCAGGAGCAGCCTGCCGCTGAAGGAGCCTTGCCTGCCGACGACCAGGTTGTCGAGCATCCCGGCGGATTCGAACGCGACTTCGCTCGTCGGGATCTGGTTAGTGGTGAGAATCTGGTTCGTGCCAACCAGATTTGTGAAAACTTCGTTTGTGACAAGTTCGTTGGTCACATAAAAGAGGCCGTTAAAGGTTCCGTGGTTTCTCGCTTGCAGAAAAATATTGCTGACAAAGAAGGCCTGGATGGCCGTATTGGATTCCATGATGAATTTGAGGGTGTTGCCGTTGGTGCTGACCATGTTGGTCCCGGAACTGCTGGTCCATGTGTTTGTCCAATTGCCCAATAGCGAGGTGGCGTTCGGCCTGGCCACGAGGGAATACCCTTCCCCGATGTTCAACGACGCGTTATTGGACGGGGACGCGTCCCCTTTGATGAAGGCGTGGTTGGTCACCGTGCCGCCGCCGCCATTGCTCCAAATAGTCAGTTTAAAGACGGACGGAACTTGGTAAAAAAAGCGCCGGGTGACAACGGATGAAACATTGCTGGAATAATCCACGCTTTGCACGGCCAGAATATTCGTGCCCGGCAACAGCAGGTTGGGGATGGACCAATGCCATGTGGTGGGGCCATTGAGGTTGGTGGTGACATTGGTCAGGGCGGCATAGCCGGACAGGACGTTCGTAACGGGGCTCAGGCCGGCATTGAAATTCGTAAACCAATACATGACATTGGTCACTTGCGCATTGTCCTTGGCGGTTCCCCAGATGACCAGCGTGCCCGGCGTATTGGTCCGGGAATTGGCCAGAGGAGACGCAATCGTGACGGTGGGACGCGCATGGTCGGGCACGATGGTTAAACGCACCTTGACGCTCTTTTTGACACCATAGTCAACGTTATTAAAGCCATTGGAGACGATCACTGAATAAGTGCCTTCGTCATTCGTCAGCGCAGGGTTGATGGTCAGGACATTGTTGGTGATGAAAATGTTGCCGCTCTCGAGGTTGGTCAGGGAAACGGTGCTGGACGAGTTGCTGCTAAAGAGCCATTGATAGTAGTAACCTTGCGGGTAGGGCCCGACGTTCACAGTGAAGGTGACGATGGCTCCCACAGGCCGGTTGAGCTGGCTGACGGGTTGCGCTTTAATGACGGGCGGATTGGTCAGGATCAGCAGCACCGGCGGCGTGCTGGTGACGGCCCCTTCCAACAGAGTGGGGCTGACGATGACGGTATATTCTCCTTCATTGGCAATGGTGGCTTTCTTGACTGTCAGGATATTGGTCGTCGTGCCGGAATAATTGGCGTTGTCGGAGATGTTGGTTCCATCGAACTGCCATTGGTAGCCGAGAGACGAGGGATTGGAATAAATCTTGAAGTTAACCGTGTTGGTAAACGCCACGGTGTCTCCGGCGCCCGTCAGATTTGTCCCGGGAAGAGTGCTGGTGATCAGATTCGTGGGCACCGCGTTGGCCAGGATATTTGTAATGGGGTTGAGTTCGAAGGCCCCCGCGCTGGTCGGCGTGCTGCGGTCTTGGAGGACCTCGTCCGTGGCCGGGAACGTGACGCCGGGAACGCCCGGCACGAAGCTTGCGGCAGGGCTGCCGCCAAGAATCTGCAGCGTCACCATCGGCTGCGATCCATTTGTTCCCCCGATTATCGCCGCACTAAAAGGGGTAGGCCTGGAGTTCAGATCAGGATTGGTGTTGAGCTTCGTCGTCGTAATGATGGTGCTCTTGGTCGGGCTGGCGTCGGAACTGATGTTGTAGCCGGCATCAGTCACCCCGACCACGTTCGGATAATTGGTGCCGCTGTAGTCGTAGGACAAAATGCTGGCGCTGAGATTGAAAACCCCCGCCGACCGATAAATAAGATAACCTGATGCGGCGCCTATCCCGTTGGTTACCCCGGCGGTGTTCGTGCCGCCGACCCCTCCATACAAAAGATTGGTTGCCAGGGTGCAAAAGCTCATTTGCGTCAGCGCTGCGCCGCTCCACACTCCGCCGCCCTGGACTTCGCCGCCAGCGCCCCCGATGGCGTTGGTCAGCGCGGTGGCGCCCCCGTTGCCGCCGTAGCAGGCATTGGTAAAGAAAATGCTATTCTCGATCCAGGCGCCAACTGCCCCGTTTGTAATAAACAGGGCGCCGCCCAAGGCCGAGCCGCCGGGGCTGCCATTGGCGCCGAAGCCGTCCGAGTCCATTTGAACCGCCCCCGTGCTGCCGGCCACCGCAAAATTGGCGGCAAAAAAACAATTGGTCATATAGAGCGAGCCTGTCACAAAAGCCGCGCCGCCCGCGCATGACCCGCCGAGTCCCGCCGCGCCGCCAGATCCCTCCTCCGGGGGACCGTTGGTGGCAAAAAGTCCTCCCGATCCGCCAAAGCCGGCGAAGATTTGATTGCCGACGAATTCGGTCATGTAAAAGACATTGCTGATCCCCGTGCTGTAGAGCGCCCCGCCATAAGCGTTCCCGCCGTTGCCAGCGTTCCCGCCGTTGCCGACCACGCCAAAAGCGTTGCCGCCATTGCCCCCAATGCCGGCTTCAGCAATGTTGTTACTCAATATCGAATACGAAATAATCAGCTGGCCGGTGCTGTAAATGGCCCCGCCCGCCGCGCTGCCGCCGGACGTGCCGTTGGTGCCGTTGACGCTTTGGCCGGTCGTTCCGCTGCCGCCATTGATGCCGTTGGTGTTTGTCGCGTAATTGCCCGTGAGCAGGCAATTGCTGATGATGAGCGTTCCTTCATTATAAATGGCCCCGCCATTGGTGCTCCCGCCGCCGGTCAATTCAAGATTGTTCAGCGTCAGCGTCGCGTTGGGATGGACATAAAAAAAGCGCGTCCCGCCGTTGGTCCCATTGCCCTGAAAGATGACGGAGTTGGTCCCGGCATCGATCGTGACATTGTTCGTGATCTGGATGGTGGGCGCTGCCGTCGTCGTCAGGTAGATGATAAGGGGTGTCTGAAAGTTGGTGATGTTGGTGACGCCGGCGTTGATTGCGTTGGTGAGGCTGCTATAATTGCTGATGGCATTACTCTGCGCCGAAGCGTGTTGCGCCAGACCAAAGACCAAAGCCGACACCAACGCCAAAATCCTTCGGCGCGAAAGGAATTCTTTCAAGAACATCTCCATGCGATGAGTTTTAATAACAGACTCGAGGCGTTGGATAAACAACAATTTCTTGAAAAAGATCAGCGGCGGAGAAATTTTCTGATGAAGAGGAGATAGCCCAGGAACGGCAACATGCAAAGCGACATCATCCAACTCATGCGGTTGCCGGTCAGCAAGCCGGTCTTTTGCATCTGTTCGATTTGCGCCTCGGGATAACCCATCAGGCGATACATTTCCAGCATATCATGCCGCGCAAACGTCAGGAGGGAGGACGCCATGAACACACACAATGCGATCAAGATGATCCACCAACCCCGCGGCTCGAGTTTATACAACGACCAAGCGGCATAACTCCAAAGGGCGGCCGTGGCCAGACAGAACATTGCGCCCGGCGTACCCGTGAGAAAAATTCCAAAAAATGGCATTACGCCATGGTCCGCAACGGGCATGATCAGCATCATCGGCACGGAAAACACCAACAGCAAACAAAGCCCCAACACCGGCAACGGACAGGCATCAGTCCAACGCGTTACGGGGTCGCGCGTTGCACAAGTGGCTTTCACATGCCGGCTGCTATAGAAAAAAGTCCAGACCGCCGGCAAAATGACAAAAAGGACGGCGAAGATCAGGAACATGAAGATCATTATCAGGCCCTTCGCTGCCGAGGGCAACGCCGGTTGGCCGGTCGTTCCTCCGGAGGGCATGTTCGCCAGCATTTGCGGTATGAAGAAGGCCATGCAAATCAAAACCAACACTCCCATGACGAGCCAAATCCAGGAAAAGATGAGCAACAGCGCCCTGGCCCAGCGCCGGGCCATGATGGAGCCAATTCCCAGCCACACCAACGCCACCGCCAAAATGCCGTAGATGGATAGGACCGGCAGGAGGGTCGAGAAGGGGGGCTGCGCACCCGTGGCTTTGGCAGACGCCGCCTGCCCGACCAGCATCAAGGGCACGAACAGCCCGGCCAGACAGCCCAGCAATATCGTCAGAATGCCGAAGACGACCAGACCCGCCGAACGATCCTTGTAAGGCATGGGCAGGGCAGTTGATTCAACCGGTGCGACTTCTGAATTATCTTCGTTCATAGGCATGGGGGGTGATTGCGTTTGATGTTCGCTGACCTTTGGCCGCCAACATCCAGTGTCGTTTTCACGGCGTTCTTATACTCGTGTGGTCCGGTTTCCACAAGCCACACTGAAGAAAATTCAGGGAGAGGGATGCCCCGGAGAAGGCAATAAAAAAGCCCCGCTGACGCGGGGCTTGGCTAAAATATCCTGCCGAGTTTACTTCCGGCGGCGGGAGGAAAGCCAACCTGCCAAACTCAGACCGAGGAGTGTAATGGTCCCCGGCTCCGGCACGACGGTGAAGTATTCACCGGGGGTTGAGCCAAAATTGAAGGTCCCTGGGCTTCCCAAGTTGCCCGTGCCCACCCCCAAACCCGGAAGGAATTGATCGGAAAGCCAATCATCGCCACCTCCGTTGATGTCCGCCAGAACGTTGATGGATCCACTCGTATAACCCGCCAGCGATGAGAGCGGGATGCCGATTTCCAGACCAGTGGTCGTTGACAGCATGGCGGCTGGGTTGGCTGCTGTGCCGGTAGCGCCCATGGTGGAGACGTGTGTGTCGTTAAAACCATAAAGGATGCCGTTGGGCCCCGGGGAGCCAGTGCCGATTCCGCCAGAGAGACCAATAGCCCCCACATAACCCCCATTCAAAGCTGCTCCCACATATTCTTCGATATACGCGGTTCCTTGGTAATCGTTCAAATCTATGGCCAGGTTGGCATTGAATCCGGGGCTAAATACCGAGCCATTCATGGTCTGCAACGTGGCTGTAGGGGCAACATTCAGCGTATTTTGCCCTCCAGCGCCATCGCTAACGAAGACGTTCACATGATTGCCGTTGTCTTCGAAGTTGCCGGCGAGAAAAATGTCGAGATACCCGCCTTGCATTGTGCCATAAGCCGCGTCCAACTCGGAGCCGCCTGCGGAGGTGCCGTCCCCAACCGTGCTGTCGCCAAAGCCGGTGTTGATGGTTTGCACGGCGAGGGCGCTGCCATAAGCGGGGTCGAGGGTGCCGTCCACGGTGATTTGTGCGCTTGTGCTCAATGAGAGGCCGGCGGCATTGAATGAGAGGCCGGCGGCAACGGCGCCTGCGCAAAAGATCGAGAGATAAAAACGGCTCGTACGGAAGGAATTATGTGTTCTCATAAGGTTTTCGTTTTTTTACATTAGTTTTCAACTGACTTTGACCTACTGAGTCGCTGATCAAAAGACTATCACAAATCTCTTTTGCGCTGCTACCGCATGTTTATGCGGTGAAGCTTGCCTGCCAAATGGCCTTTAAATTGCTATATTTGGATCAAAATTTGGGCCGATATAAGGAAAAAAAGCCATTGGCGCAAGTTTTTTACCGCCACTGCTGACTGATTGGCCGTTCGTTTCGATGCGTCTGCCCTGTCTTTCAGCCCGGCATTGCTTTTCCGGCGGCACTTTTGCAAAATCAGGGGCCGGAAAGGGATGGGTTTGCTCAGTGTCCAAATTCGTCCCGACGGCATTATGAACAGACTCAGGCTCAGGCGCCATTTCATCCCCCGCCGGTTGGGGCGGAATCCCGCCATTGGCGCAATGGCCCTGGCCCTCCTCGCCACGGCCACGGCGGCGCCGGCCCAAACGGACATTCGCCGCGACGCCGTCGTGCAAGCCGTCGAGAAGGTCATGCCCTGTGTCGTCAATGTCGCCACGGAAAGCGTGGTCGAGGCGCATAATCCAATCGAGGAACTTTTCTATGGCTCCCGATCTCACAGCGCCCTCGGTTCCGGCGTCATTATTTCCGACGACGGCTATTTGTTGACCAACCTCCACGTGGTCAACCGCGCCACTCGCATCCAGGTCAAGCTCTCCGATGCCGCCGGCGGCGGGGTTTATGACGTGCAGCACGTTTATGTCGTAACACCCAAACAGGATGTCGCTTTGCTTAAAATTGTTCCGAAAAAAAAGGGGCAAAAGTTCAAGGCGGTCCAATTCGCCAAGAACGATGATTTGCTCCTGGGCGAGACCGTGCTGGCTTTGGGCAACCCGTTCGGATTGGGCGAATCGGTCAGCCGCGGCATCCTCAGTTCCAAGAGCCGCGCCCCGGCCCGGGAGAATGAAGACCTGAGCATGGAAAACTGGCTGCAAACCGACGCCTTGATTAATCCCGGCAACAGCGGCGGCCCGCTCATCAACCTGCGCGGCGAGTTGATTGGCATTAATATCGCCATTTTGGAAGGCGCGCAAGGCATTGGCTTTGCCATTCCGATCAAGGAAGTGCGGGAGGCGCTGGGCGAGATGTTCAATCCCGAAACCGCTTCGCGCTGGTTTGGGGCGCGGGTGGGCGTGGATACGCCGTTGGTGGTTCAATCGGTCGAAAGCAACAGCCCGGCCGGCCGGGCGGGGCTGGAAACCGGCGACACGGTTTTACGAATCAATGGCAAGGCTCCGGGCGATTTCATGGAGTTCAACCGCCTGCTGCGCGAGGAGCCAAAATTGGACTTCGTCTTAACGGTGGAACGCGCGGGCGAACGGCGCGACCTCAACGTGCCTCTGGTTCCCTTTGCGCAATTATTCCGCGAGCGGCTGGGAGTTGACCTCCAGAACCTCACGCCCGAATTGGTGGAGCAACTGGGACTGGGACGCCTGGGCGGAACGGAATCCGGCCTGTTCGTCGCGCGGGTCGAGAAGGGCAGTCCGGCGGACGAGGCCTCGCTGTCGAAATACTGCGTCCTCAACGGAATAGGACGGCGCAGGGTGAGAAACGACTTGGAAGTCTTCATGGCCCTTTCGCAAGTGGGGAGAGGCAAAACGGTTGACCTGTCCTTCCTGGTTCCGCAAACGCGCGGGGACCTGATTTTAGGCTATCAAGAGGAACTGGCGCGGGTTAAACTGCGGTAGTCAATGGATAATGGATAATGGACAATGGAGAATGGTCAGGTTTGCCGCGAAGAATGGCAGGAAAGGCAGGATTGATACATAGGTCTGAAAAGGGGTAACATCGGTTACATCGTTGATAATCAACGACTTAGCCGTAACAAAAGGTTCCTCGCTGTTTTCAGAATAGAGTATCATTAAAAGCCTTCTTTGGCACCAAATTGGAGCGGCCAGCCGGAGCGAAGTAGCGTAGCGCACGGCTGAAGTGACTGGAATTCTGTACCTCCCCCACCCCCCCGCTACAGTGCTACAAACGTTGATTATCAATGACTTAGGGTGCTACAAGGGTGCTACAATTTGGCTTATTTGTAGCACCTGTAGCACCCTGGCATCACACCCATCGCGTCCGCTCATGGCAAGGGTGGCGTGGAGGCCAGAATCCAGGCGGCACAACCAAAGATAAATTGCCACGAAAGATCACAAGGATCACAAAAGATAAAGAATATAAGTTCTTATCTATGTGTTCTTTGCGTTCCTTTGCGGCAAAATTCTTGTCAAAAAGGGAAGACTTTTCAGGATTGCCGGACAAGATATGGATGATTGGTCTGGAAAATCGGCAACATCGGCTACATCCTTGACAGTCAACGACTTAGCTGGCAACAAAATCGGCAACAGACCCGAAACAAGCCAGTTACGTTAACGATAAAGCCGGCTTGGACTGGTTGGACGGTTTAATGACCACCGGTGTTTTAAGAATCTGACCACGGATTTCAGGGATTTCACGGATGCCCGGAAAGATTTTTGTCAGACTCAATGCCGTGCTTGCAGCGCGTCCGGCTGGTCTGCTACGCTCCACACATGGCGAACTATCACGACATTTCCGGTTTTATCTGGCAAATCGCAATCCCCCCAATCGACGAGCAGCGCGCGATCGTCGCTTACGTTTCAGCCCAAATCACAAAACTGGACGCCTTGCGCACCGCCACCGAGCGGACAATTGATTTGTTGAAGGAGCGCCGTGCTGCTTTGATCGCCGCCGCCGTCACTGGAAGGATTGAAGTCGGGCCGGGAAAACAGTAACTTGTTGGTGTGAACCGCGTCGAGATCAAACCGGAGTTGTTGCGATGGGCGTGTGAACGCGCCGGATACGCGCTCGCGGACTTGGAGCAAAAATTTCCCCGGCTGGCCGCTTGGGAGCGCGGCGAGGAAAGGCCGACGCTCAGGCAGGCCGAAGCCTTTGCCAAGGCCACTCATACCCCCGTTGGTTATCTCTTTCTCGCGGCGCCGCCGGTCGAAAAAGTTCCGATTCCCGATTTCCGAACGATTGACAACCAGCACGTCGGCCACGCGTCTCCCGACCTGTTGGAAACAATCTATATTTGTCAGCAACGACAGGACTGGTATCGGGATTATGCGCGCTCCGTGGGCGAAAAGCCGCTGTCTTTCGTCGGTTCCGCCAGCATTCGGGACGGAATCGTTTCGACGGCGGCACGCATCCGAACGGCGTTTGGTTTTGATGTCAATGAACGCCGCCGGATGCCGACGTGGACTGATGCCTTGCGACATTTCATTGAACAGGCGGAAGATTTGGGCGTTCTGGTCATGTGCAACGGAGTGGTTCACAATAACAACCACCGGCACTTGGACCCCAAAGAATTTCGGGGCTTTGCGATGGCGGACGATCTTGCGCCGCTGGTGTTCATCAATGGCGCGGACACCAAGGCCGCGCAGATGTTCACCTTGGCCCACGAATTGGCCCATATCTGGATTGGACAGTCCGCTGTTTCCGATGCTCAACCGGCCTGGGTGCCGGAACAGGCTGTCGAGCGCTGGTGCAACAGGGTTGCAGCCGAACTCCTTGTTCCGCTCGCCACGCTGCGCGAAGAATATGATGATGCTGCCGGGTTGAAGGATGAGTCCAGCCGCTTGGCGCGCCATTTCAAGGTGAGCACTCTCGTTATTTTGTGCCGCATCCATGACGCGGGCAAACTCATGCGCGAAGAGTTTGACAGAGCTTATGAGGAAGAACTTGGACATCTGCGGGCGATTCCAAAGGGAAGTGGCGGCAATTTTTATCTAACCCAGGCCGCGCGAGTCAGCAAACGCTTCGCCGCTGCGCTCGTCGCAAACACGTTGGAAGGGCAAACTCTCTATCGTGACGCCTTTCAGATGCTTGGTTTCTCGAAAATCGCGACCTTTCAAGAATTGGGGCGCAGCTTGGGGGTGGGTGTCTAATGGCGTACCTCCTTGATGCCGATGTCTTTATTCAGGCCAAAAATCTCCATTATGGCCTCGATTTCTGTCCTGCATTTTGGGATTGGCTCATCGAGTCCAACGCCGCTGGCCGGGTTTTCAGCATCGAAAAGGTCGGTGACGAAATCGCTGCCGGTGACGATGAACTATCCGACTGGGCTGCGAACCGTGGAGCCGCCTTCTTCCTCAAACCCGATGCCGCGATGCTGCCCGCGCTCGGTTCGGTCAGCGCTTGGGTCACGGCACAGAACTATGAACCCACAGCGGTGAATACGTTTCTCCAAGTGGCTGACTATTACCTCGTAGCTTACGCGCTGGCACATGGACACACCGTCGTCACGCATGAAAAAGCCCAGCCGTTGGCAAGGAAGATAAAAATTCCCAATGTCTGCATAGGTCTTAACATCAAGTGCGTTACTCCCTTCGAGATGCTGCGCCTTGAACGTGCCCGTTTTATCTTGGGGCCAACCCCATGAACCAGACCGCGTTATTCGATTGCCATGCCTCCACGCATCTTCTCAACGCTGCTCACATTATTCCAGTTGAGCATGAGCGAGGGACTGACGAAACCAAAAACGGTCTGTGTCTCAGCGCGATTCATCACCGAGCCTTCGATCATGGGTTGCTCGGAATCAAACGCAATTATTCAATCGTTTTCCACGATGAGAATTTCACAAAATTGCGAGCCATCGGCTGGGACGGTGGCGAGAAAGCCTTTCGTGACAGTTGCCGAGACGCAATCAATCTGCCATCTCGGCGTGAATTTTACCCAGATCCCGATTACCTGGTGTTTGGTCAAGTCTTGCGAGGATGGAATGCTCGTTACCTATCTTGAACTTCGTGAAATCCCCGTAGTGGCGTCTTGTGAAATGCGCCTCGTGCGTGCTGAGGAATTGGATGTCAGAATCTCCTTTTTTCCCAATAGGACTGAGAGCAAAGTGACGGCATGACGAAAATATGTCCGATCTGTAAATCAACAGCGTCTGTGGATGGGTTTCAAAGTTACGCCGAGGTCTCTTGCGTTCGATGCGGGAAATTCAGGTTCACTGCCTTGGCCAGCCAACGACTGCAAGAACTCAATCCACAGCAAATCCCTATGATTTCCGGGTGGATCAGGGAAAATCAGGGTATAACGATTAAAGAGGCGGATCTGCCAAAAGTTTACGAATTGCGGATGCCAAGCGTTGGAGAGAAGGCCGATAAGATTCTATTATGGCTCGAACGTAGATGTCCAAACCCCGGCGCGACTTTTTCCTTTTCGGATAATGATAAGCTTGAGATGCAGGGTGTCGCTTGGAGTTCCAATTTTAGCGAGGCTTACTTTTTGCTCAATGATTACCTGTGTAAAGAAAAAGAATTTCTTCGCCCGCCCACTCCTGGCCGGACGGTGTGGCAGGAGAGCTTCATTACCCCGAAGGGATGGGCTTACCTGGAGTCATTGCGCCGCGGAAATTCTGAGAGCGTCACTGGCTTCGTTGCAATGTGGTTTGATGACTCCATGAACACAGCTTTCGCATCGATTGAGCAAGGCATTCGGGCAGCCGGTTACACCGCCCTTCGCATTGACCAGAAACAGCACAATAATAAAATTGATGATGAAATCATTGCAGGCATCCGGCGCAGCAAATTCCTTGTGGCCGATTTTACGGGAAATCGAGGCGGGGTTTATTTTGAGGCAGGATTTGCGAAGGGACTGGGGCTTGAGGTAATTTGGCTTTGTCGTAAAGACGATTTAAAAGACCTCCATTTCGACACCCGGCAATACTTCCACATTGAGTGGGAAGAGAACAAATTGCCGGAACTCACGGAGAAATTGAAGCTACGCATCGAAGCAACCATTGGTCGCGGCCCGATTACGTAAGCCGGACCAAACAAACTTCGTGAAAGGGTCCCGCACAATGGCAGATTTTGATTTCCGTCGTTCGCCATTGCTTTGCCAAATCAGCGAGCAAAAGCCCGGCGTTTTGGATGAACTTGCGGCGGAGTGAAAGAAGATGCCGGAAAACGAAACTTGATTTTAGGCTATTCATCAGGCGCTGGGGAGGGTTAAACTGCGGTAAGTGGGCCGGGTGTCCGGTCTTGCTCCGTATCAATGCCCATGATGATTGAGGTTTCAAACCTGACCAAGCGCTACGCGGGAAATACCGCGGTCGAGGACCTGTCTTTTACCGTGGCGCGCGGGGAAATCGCCGGCCTGCTCGGCCCCAACGGCGCGGGCAAGAGCACCACCATGCGCATCCTGGCCTGCTTCACCCCCGCCACTTCGGGCGACGCCCGGGTGGCCGGACTGGATGTTTTTGCGGACGCGGACGAGGTGCGGCGTCGCATCGGCTACATGCCAGAGAACAATCCGCTCCATCCGGACATGCGGGTGCGGGAGTACTTGAAATTTCGGGCGCGGCTCAAGGGCTTGGGCCACAGCCGGACACGGGAGAGGGTGGAGGCGGTCATCGCGCAGTGCGGACTGGCTGAAGTCAACAAAAGAATCATCGGCCAGCTTTCCAAAGGGTACCGGCAGCGGGTTGGGCTGGCGGACGCGCTGGTGCATGACCCCGAGTTGATCATTCTGGACGAGCCGACCATCGGCTTGGACCCCAACCAGATCCGGGCGGTCCGCCAGCTCATCAAACAATTGGGCGGCCGGCACACGGTCTTGATTTCCAGCCACATCCTGCCGGAAGTGGAAATGACCTGCAACCGGGTGCTCATCCTGCGTGAAGGCAGGATTTTGGCGGCGGATTCGCCGGAGAACTTGCAGAAGACCATGGGGAAGAACGGGCAGATCATCACTGAAATTGCCGCGCCCCTGGAAGAATTGAAAACCTGCTGGGCGCAGATGCCGGAAATCGCCCACTACAATATCGCCGCGGCCGAGGGCGAATATCACCGTTGCGCCCTCACGGCCGTCGGCGGCCAGGACCTGCGCCCGCTGATTTTTTCCCTGGTCAGGAAACGGGGCTGGAAGTTGCGCGAACTGTCCCGCGCCCGCCAATCGCTGGAAGACATTTACATCCGGCTGACCCGGCCGGAAAGCGAGGAGGAAAAATTGTGATGCAGGTTTACCGGACGCTGACGCGGCGCGAGTTGGGCACCTTCTTTTACTCGTGGATCGGCTATGTCGTCATTGCCGGGGCGGTCTTTCTGATGGGCTTGTGCTTTTACACCTTGCTGGACAAATTGCAGGGCGAGGCGATTCCCATGCCCATCACGGAATTTTTCTTCAACTTCTTTTTCTGGCTGATCCTGCTTTTTGCGGCCCCGGTCATTACGATGAGATTGTTCGCCCTGGAGAAGTATTCCGGGACATTTGAAACGCTCATGACGGCCCCGGTGGGGGACGTGGCGGTGGTGCTGGCCAAGTTCACCGCCGCGCTGGTTTTCTTCATGATCATGTGGCTGCCGTTGTTGGGTTGTGTGTTTATTCTCCGTTATTTTACGCGCGGCTCGAATCTGGTGGAAGCAGGCACGCTGTGCAGCGCGTTTTTGGGCATTTTCCTGCTCGGCTCCCTTTACATGGCCATCGGTTGTTTTGCCTCGGCCCTGACCCGCAATCAGATCGTTGCCGCCATGATCAGCTTTGCCATCGGCGCCGCTTTTTTCCTCTTGAGCTTTTTGGCGGACCAGTTCGCCCTGCAACGGACGTGGGTGACGCGGGTCCTGGACTGCATTTGCGTCTGGCGGCAAATGCAGGAGTTCGCCCGCGGGGTGGTGGACACCCGCTATATTGTGTTTTACGTGACAGCCACTCTTTTCTTTTTGTTTTTGACCTGCCGCGTGGTCGAAAGCCGCCGCTGGAAATAACATGTCCGCGCCTGACAGCCCAAAACAGAGCTTTTCCAACGGCCGCCGCTGGCTGAACTGGCTGAACACCCTCCTGGCCGTGGCCGCCTTCCTGGCCCTGGTCGTCATGGCCAACTATCTGGCGGGCGGTCATTTCAAGAGATTGCAGATGGACCGCGATTCGGCCTTCAAACTTTCCGAACAGACGCTTCGTGTCCTGGACAGCCTGACCAACGATGTCGATGTCACCCTTTTTTTCGAGCCGCACGGCGCGAACGAGGAGATTTACAGGCTGGCTTCCGGTTTGCTGGCCGAATATCAACAGGCCTGCCCGCGCCATGTCCGCGTCAGGACCCTCGACTATGACCGCGAGGTCGGGGCGGCCAAGGAATTCCTGGCCAAACACAGCCTGAGCGGACTCAAGGAGAAGGATTTTGTGCTCTTCGAGAGCGGCGGCCACATCAAGCTGGTTTATGGCAAGGATTTGGCGGATTACGATTTCAGCGAACTGATTGCGGGCCGCAGCCAGTACGTCCGCCGCAGCGCCTTCCTCGGCGAACTCTATTTCACGGAAGATATTCATGACGTCAGCAATCCCCGGTTGCTCAAGGCTTATTTTCTCTACGGCCACGGCGAAAACGATCCCGAAGACAACAAAGAGAAGACCGGCTATTCCAAGCTGGCAGCGATTCTCAAGGACGAACTGGACTGCGACTGGGAAAAGGTTGCCTTGCATGGCACCAATGCCATTCCGGCGGATTGTCAGTTGCTCATCGTCGCGGCCAGCGCGCGCGAGGGAAAAATGACCGACGATGAACTGGCCAAAATCGCGGCGTATTTGAAACAGGGCGGACGGATGCTCGCGGTGCTGACCGTCCGTTCGGGACTGGAGTCTGTCCTGGCCAAGTGGGGAGTGGGGGTGGGCGACAGCCGTGTCGTGGACGTGGACAAGAATTTCAACCTTGGTGAGGGAACCTTTTTGACCGCAAAGTTAATGCCTCATTCCATCATGGATCCTTTGGTCAGTGAAAAAATGCCCCTGCTCATGGTTTTCCCCCGTCCGGTCTATGAATTGGAAAATCAGTCAAAGATGCCCGGCGCCCCGGAAATCACCGTCCTGGCGGCGACCAGTTCCCAAGGGATGAATGAAGCCAGGCAGGCCGGCGTTTTTCCGCTGCTCGTTGCGGTCGAGCAAGGCGGCATCCAGGGCGTCAATTCTCCCGGCGGCCGCGGCACGCGCCTGGTGGTGGCGGGCGACTCGGATTTCCTGGACGATCAAGCCATTGACTCGGTGGGCAATCATTTTTTTGCGCAACTGGCCCTGAACTGGCTGTTGCAGCGCCCGCAAATCATGCTCAGCGGCCTGGGGCCGCGGCCCATCAAGGAATACAAGCTCTACATGACCCATGCGCAGACCCAAGCCATCCGCTGGCTTTTCCTGGCCGGCCTGCCGGGCGGCGTTCTTTTTTTGGGCGGATTGGTTTGGTTGCGGCGGCGGAGTTGATCTTGTGAGCCGATTTGTTTTGCACCCTTGCCGCGGCCAAAGGAGGCTTCAATGAATTGGAAGTCCACCTGGATTTTGCTGGCCGCGGCCGCGGTTTTGTTCGCCTTCATTTGGCTGGTCGATCGTCCCATCCGCCAGGAACGCCTTCGCCAGGCCAGCCGGGTCATCCTGCCGGGGTTTGATGCCGCGTCTGTCAACAGCATCGAAATCAAGCCGCGCGGCGCAAACGAAATTCACGCCCGGCGCACCGGCCGGAGCAATGATCTGTGGCAGATGACCCAGCCCATCTCCTATCCCGCGCAGGGCGCGCCGATCCTGGCCCTGCTGGACGCGCTGGCCGGATTGGAGTGGCAGGAGCGCATTTCCGCGGGCGAGTTGCAGGACCAGCCGGATGCGCAGGAAAAATTCGGGTTCACCCAGCCGCAATGTGAAGTGTCCCTGCAAGGTTCCGGCGCGCCCCGCCGGATTCTCATCGGCCAGTCCTCGGCCTTGGGTGACCAGGTTTTCCTGGAGGTCCTCGGCCACCCGGATATTTATCTGGTCAGCGCCGCCTGGCTGCCATTGATCCCCTCCGACAAGGACCAGTGGCGCGACCTTTCATTGCTCAATCCGGCCCGGCTCCCTTGCCAGTCCATTGAAGTGCGTTCTCCGGGCAGGGGCTTCGAATTGGAACGCGATGCCACCAACCACCTTTGGTTGATGAAAAAGCCGGTCGCGGCGCGGGCCGATACCGCCAGGATCAACGACTTGCTCCAGCGCCTGCAAGGACTGCGCGTCCGGCAATTTGTTTCCGACGACCCGCGGGCCGATTTGGAATTGTATGGCTTGCAAACCTCGCCGCAGACGCCGGACCTCGACTTGTTGTTTTGGTCCGGCTCCAATCTGGCGGCTGAATTGCAAGTCGGGGCCAGCCCGACCAATCAACCCGGCCTGGCTTTTGCCCGACGGCAGGACCCCGGCAACGTGGTGGTGATTGACCGGGAGGCGCTGCGGCCCTGGCAAGGCGCCTACACCAATTTTCTGGATTATCATTTCATCAGCCTTTCCCCGGATTCCATTGGCGCCATTGCCGTGCAGGGCGAAGGCCGGTTTGCCGTCCAAAAACAAACCAACGGCCAATGGCAGGTCCGCGCCGAAACCACTTTCCCGGCCGATGCGGGCCTGATGCGCGATTGGCTGGCCTCCTTTACCAATATCAAAACACAAATCGAGAAAACCGTCGCCACGGATTTTGCGGACTATGGATTGACGCCTCCGCTCCTGCAATACACGCTGCAAGCGGACGGCGGGGCGGCCGGACCCTCCAACACGGTCATTGCCCGGATCGAATTTGGCGCCAATAAGAGCGGCAAGATTTTTGAACGCCGGCCGGATGAGTCGTTTGTCAACCTCATCAGCCCCGAGGATTTCAACCGTTTGCCGCGCGCGGCCTGGCAATTGCGCGACCGGCGCATCTGGTCGTTCGATTCCAGCAATGTCCTCAGTCTCACCGTTCATCAACTCGGCGGGACGCGCAAATTTCTTCGCGATCCGGAGGGGGACTGGACCTTTGCCCCCGGCTATCACGCGCCGCCCGGGGTCAATTGGCCGTCCCTGGAAGAAGGGGTGCATCGCCTGGGGGAATTGAGCGCCGTCTATTGGAGCGGGGTGGGTGACGCCCATTGGCAGGAATTCGGTTTTGCCAAAACAGATTTTAGCTTGTCCCTGGAAGTCAAACGCGGCGGCAAAACCGAGATTTGCTCCATTGCATTCGGCGGTCGTTCCCCTTATTCCCATCCCTACGCCTCGGTGGTGCGGAACGGGCAGCGGCTCATCTTTGAATTTCCCGCGGATTTGTACGAAAATTTCGTGGAGCATGACATGACAATCCCTGCGGCACTGCGGTATCATCCGTAAGACATGCGCCCGCCTTTTCAACGCCCGGGGGTTCGCCGCATTTGGGTCCTGTTCCGTTGGTGCCGTATCAGTCTTTGGTTGATTCTGTTTTTGGCGGTGGCCGCCGTTTCCTATTTGCACTTGATCGGGTTGCCTGATTTTGTCAAACGGCCCTTGTTGCGGCGGCTGCTCGCGCAAGGCGTTGCGGCCCAGTTTACCAACATACAGTTGGGCTGGAGCCGGGGACCGTCCATCATCATTGAAAACGCCGCCTTTAGCCGGTCCGATCAGCCGCTCAGCCCGCGCCTCTCGGCCAGCCGGGCCGAGGTGGCGTTGAGTTGGCGCGCCCTGCTTCATTCCCAAATCGAATTGCGCTCCTTGCAGATTTCAAGCGCCCAATTGCAGCTCCCCATTTCCGAAACCAACGGCGACGCGCTTTGGCTCACCGATGTGGCCCTGGACATGCGGTTCCTTTCAAACGATGTCGTGCGACTCAACGATTGCCGGGGCACTTTTCTCGGCATCCAGATGGACCTCATCGGCGAGGCCAGCCATGCCGGCGACTTGCGCCACTGGAAGTTCCCTTTGGGCGGCGGCAACACCAATGCCGCCTTTCAAGCCCGCTTGCGGCAGATGGCGCGGTCCGTGGAAGAAATCCGCTTCACTGGGACACCCCATTTGCAGATCGAAGCGGGGGCTGATGGACGGAATATGAACAGCTTCCATGCGGAAATGACTTTCACCGCCTCTGCCGCCCACGCCCCGTGGGGTGATGTCACAAACCTGGCCATGAACGCCGCTTGCGCCCGGCTGGTCAATTCCCGCAATCAACCGTTGCTGAAAGTGGAAGCGTCCGCGGCCAGCCTGGCCACACGTTTGGCCCGGGGCCGCCAGGTTTCCCTCTCCACCACTTTTTCCCGCGGCGCGAACTCCAATCTCGACGCGGAAATCCGGCTCGATGCCGCCCGGTTCAGCGCCGCCTCGGATTCCGCCGGCAGCAATTGGTTTGGCGCGGCCCGCCTTTCCTGGAATGGCGCCGCCACTTTGGCCTCTTCGAACTTCCTTCCCCTGCTGGCCGCCGGAAAACTGCGCGCGGTGGAACCTCAATCTCCTTGGGGTTCGGCGCGTGAAATGTCCCTGGAATGCCGGGCGGCGCGCGCCCGGGACCTGCCGCCGCCGGAGACCGGATGGGGGCCATGGACCCGGATCTCTCCCTGGACCTTGGATTGGCGGGCGGAGATGACCAACATGACCAGCCCCAAACTCCGTTTCGATCACCTGGCCTTTTCCGGCCATTGGCTCGCTCCCCAACTCGTCATCGAAAATTTACAGGGCGAACTTTACCATGGGCAGGTGAACGCCGGGGCGATTCTGGACGTCGGCTCGCGCGAACTGCACTGCAACGGCGTGACCGATTTCAATCCGCTTTCCATTTCCCAATTGTTCAAACTTCCGGCCCGGAAGTGGCTGGCGCAATTTGACTTCACCACGCCGCCAAAGGTCAATGCCCGGTTGCGCGTCGTGCTGCCTCCGTGGACCAACCGGCCGGCCAACTGGTCCGCCGATATGGGTTCCACACTCCAGCTTGCGGGGGATTTCACCGCGGGACCCGCTTCTTTTTGCCGCGTGCCGGTCCGTTCGGCCTCGTCCCATGTCACTTATACAAATCGCGTCTGGAGCGTGTCCCGTTTGCACGCGGTTCGGCCCGATGGCGATATAGACCTGGATTACACCAGCAGTCCGCAAGCTTTCCACTATGTCATCAACAGCCGTCTGGAGCCCAAGGCCGCCCTGCCGTTGGTGGCGCCCGGCCAACCGCATCTCCTGGACGAATTGGCCTTCCGGCAACCCCCCAAAATTGAAGCTGAGATTTGGGGGCGCTGGCATGGGCCTGGGGTAATCGGCCTTGCCGCCACGGTCCGGGCCACAAATTTCATCGCGCGCGGCGAAACCGTGGCGGCCCTCAGCGCCCGCGTCGAGTACACGAATCTGGTCTTGACTGTCCATAACCTCGATTTGTCAAATGACCAGTGCCAGGTGCAAGCGCCCTGGCTCCAGGCTGATTTCGGGACAAAAATGGTCAGGCTGACGAACGTGACCGGCACTCTGGACCCCCCCGTTCTCCAGCGCGTCCTCCGTGGGAATTCCCCGGGCTGGCTGAACGTTATTCATTTTGACGCCCCTCCTTCCGTCTCGGTCTCCGGCTCCTTTTCCCTCACCAACCCGCTGGCGACGGATTTGCGTTTTCTGGTCAGCGGCCAGCGCCTCCATTACACCAACCTGCTCGCCGACCGCGTCACAGGCGGGGTGAATTGGACCGGGCGGACGGTCACTTTGACCAATATTTCGGCCAATCTCTACAACAACGGCGCGTTAATGGGTTGGATCGTATTTGGTGGCGGGCCAAACCGCGGTTCAGATTTTCGCGCCGATTTTGCCGCCAGGGATATTGACATTTCCTCGCTGGCCACCGGAATCACCGGGAAGACCAATCATCTGGAAGGCCGCTTGGACGGGCATCTGGCCTTGGACGGCCCCAACAACTCGGATAGAAGCAACTGGCAGGGCCGCGGCGATATCCACGTGCATGATGCGCTGCTTTGGGACATCAAACTCTTTGGCCTGTTGTCTCCCGTGCTCAACATGATTTCGCCCGGTTGGGGACACAGTCGCGTGCGCGAAGCCGTGGGGACCTTTGTCATCACCAACGGCACAATATCCAGCGACGACCTGCAAATGCGTTGCCAGGGTTTCGTGCTGAATCTTCGCGGCTCGGTGGACAAGAACAGACAAATCAACGCGCGCTTGGAAGCGATCTTGTCGCGGGAGGCGCCCCTGTTCGGACCATTTCTCAGCCTGGCCTTCAGCCCCTTGAGCAAAATGTTTGAATACCATATCTCAGGGCCGGTGCATGATCCGGTGCTGGAACCGGTCTATGTCCCCAAGTTCATCATGCTCCTGCTGCATCCCTTTCACACCTTGAAATCCATTGCCATTCCGGAATCCCCGCCCGAAACCATCCCGCCGTAAGCTCCTCCTAAATCTTAATCCTAATCTTAATCCTAATCTTAATCTTAATCTTAATCTTCTTCAGAACTCTGCACTCTGCATTCCCAACTCTCCACTGCTATTGCCATCCGCGCATGATCGTGCTAAAACGAGGCCATGATGGCGTCCTGGGAAATTCCCGGCCAAAATGAACGAATACCAATTTCCGAGGACTGACCCCTCACCGAAATCACCCTGCCGAATGGAGCGTTCATCACCAATATTTACGATAAAAACGCCCGGATGACGGGGACATCGCTGGTCAACAGCAGCGGCAGCGCCTTGGATTACAGCGGCTACTCGTACAACCAGGGCAATCAACGAACCAGCGCCGTTCGCGGCACAACCAATTATTTGTCGGGTGCAACCAACTCCAGTTATGCCAACTACACGTACGACCCGATTGGGCAGGTCACCAGCGATCTTGCGTACGAATCCGGCACCACCACGTCGCGCATGAATGAACAATTGGCATACGGCTTTGACCCCGCCGAAAACCTGAATTACCGGACGAACAATGCGCTGATCCAAAACTTTGCGGTCAACTCGGACAACGAGTTGACAACGGTCACGAACGGCGGCACATTGACCGTCATGGACACGACCACCACCCAAAACTCGAACACCGTGACCGTGAACGGCAGTAACGCGGTGGTTTACGGCGATGCCACTTTCGCCGCGGTGAATATGCCGCTGACGAACACCTACACCGCCATCGCTTCGGACAGTTATGGCCGGTGGGCGACCAATACCGTTACCGTCAGTTTGGCAACGAACATCAGTTTCCAATACGACGCCAATGGGAATCTGACCAATGACGGGTCGCGCAGTTTCGCTTACGACGACGAAAACCAGTTGATCCAAGTCTTGGTCTCGAACCAGTGGATGTCGCAGTTCGCCTACGATGGCAAGATGCGACGGAGAATCCGTCAGGAATATACATGGACGGGCAGCGGCTGGCTGCAAACCAACGCGGTTTATTACGTTTATGACGGCAACCTGGTCATCCAGGAGCGGGACATCAACTTTCTGCCGACGACCACCTACACGCGAGGCAAGGATTTAAGCGGCAGCCTGGAAGGCGCAGGGGGGATTGGCGGATTGCTTGCCAGGACGGCACGATCGTACGTGGATGCGCCGATGGCAGGGCACAGCTTCTATCATGCGGACAGGAACGGCAACATAACGATGCTCATCAACTCATCCCAAGCCATCGTCGCCAAATACCTGTATGACGCTTTTGGGAACGTTCTCTCCGCATCAGGCTTGCTGGCCAATGCCAATCTTTACCGGTTTTCGAGCAAGGAAGCGCATCTGAATTCTGGATTGGTCTACTACCTATATCGCTACTACGATCCCAATTTGCAAAGGTGGCCAAATCAAGACCCGATTGGGGATTTGGGCCGAATGACTCCCCTTGTCCGCGTTCCTTGGGGAACACAAGGCCTGTCGCTACAGTCCGGACGGGCAGTTCCATGGCAAATTCCCGATGCTCTGCGTGAATCGGGGGAGGCAAACTTATATCAGTTCGTTGGCAATAACCCTGTTAACAACCTTGATCCGTTCGGTTTGTGGACATTTCAGGTTGGCTTCACCCTTGGCTTTAACTTCTGGGGGTGGAATGGCTCTTTTTCGACTGGATTTAGTGGAGACACTCAGGGAAATTTTGGGGGATATTACACGGGTAATTTGGGCCCCGCTACAGGACTTGGGGCACAGGGATTTGCAGGGGTAACTGTCCAAGGGTCCAATGCTAAATGCAACAATAATTTGAAGGGACCGTTCGCTTATGGAAGCGTGGGTGGTGGTTTGGGTCCATACGGCTCCCTCGATGCATTTGGGGGAAGTAGTGATAATGGCCCAGTGTTTGGCCTAGGTGGAACCGTGGGGGTCGGGTTGGGTGCAGGCGGAGCGGGCGGCGGTTCATTGACAAGAATAAAGCCACTATGGTAACTATCCGTAGAACTATAATCATCCTGCTTTTCGGAGGGTTTGCAGCGTGGCTAGTATTTGCCTTCTGGATTCACCTTTCTTATGCTTCCGATTTGCCAGACGCGCCGGATGTGAAAACCGGACGCATTTATCGGATGGTAGTCAATCATGGTTCTGTTCGTTACGGCACCGAACAGAATCTTCGCACCCTAAGATGGATGGAGAATTCTCAAACGGTTGCCATGATTTTTCTTGTAATGGGAATAGTATTGGGCATAAGGTACAAGAAGGAGTTCGATCAAAGCAAAAAGCCCGTTAAAGGTGACATGGGGTCTGTTGGCGAGCGAAAATCCACTACACCTGACGCCCAATAATTACATCTTCAAAAGGGCAAACTAAAAGCCATTCCCCCTTCGTCCGTAAAGGGGTCAGTTCCTCACATTATCACATCATGGTTTGACAAAATGGGTGAGGGGCGGCATTGTTCTGGCATGGCGCGAAAGCTTCGTCTGCAATATCCGTAAAGGGGTCAGTTCCTAGCAATGCTGCATTGGTGGTTGACAGAGCGGATGGGGCGCGGTATTGTCTCGGCATGGCGCGAAAACCTCGTCTCCATTTTTTGTTGAAAGATGTATGGGCCGCGTGTGTTTGATTGCTTTGTCGCTCTTCGGAATTTCCTCGTGTTGGGGAGATGCGTCGGACAATCAACCATCTCCAAAATCGCCCTTGGAATCGTTGGATTGCATCCGTGTTCCGCCCGTAAAGGGGTCAGTTCCTCACATTATCACATAAAGGGGTCAGTTCCTCACATTATCACATTATGGGTTGACAACATTGGTGAGGTGCGGCATTCTCCCTGTATGCAGGGCAAACATACTGTTGAAATGTTGGGAACTGACCCCTTTAAGGTTTTAAAGGACATGGTCGGTCCCATGCATGTCCACATTTTGTCTGCCGCACCCCATCCGCCCAGCCCACCAACAAGCACGTGGAGAAGACGGAGCGCACAATGAACTTTATGGCCAAAAGGCGGGCGGATGAACCAGATTCATTAAACCGCGAACCACGCCGACTACGCGTAAAAGGGAAGACACGTTCAGCCACATCCGCCGTCGCCAAGGCTATGGCGGACGGGAAAGAACGCATGGAACACAAAAAATAAACATTCACGGCTCCGTCTTTGCGCTCGCCTTGCCCCGAAAGCGTTCGGGGTTGAAGTTCTTTCGCGGCCATTATCCAGCCCCCATCAATCGGTTCGCGTATTCCGGGTGTTTCGCGGTTAAAAATCCCCCTTTTTTGTGCTCTTGTCAAGAATTCATACTTGACAAAAAGGCCCCCGACACGCGTTTTGATCAATGTTTGCAGGGGTTTCGTGTTTTAAAAAAAGGTGTCACGATGGCCTGTACAATTTTCCCTGTTTATGCCATAATGGGAAGAAAAGTCTGAATTATGAAGGAAGAGTTAAGAAGGAAATCGCAGGCAGAAATGGGAAGGGCAGAAAAATCAAAAAATACCCGTTTTCCTGCCGAAGTCCTCTCCGCCAATCCTTCCGCTCCCTTGTCTCGCTGCCTCCACGCTCATTTAAGGTGATTAAAGCGGATTAAAGGTAATTAAAGCCAAAAAATAAAATATTCGACCTTCAACACCTGTAAACTTATGACCCGCAATGGAAAAATCGCCC
>Ga0326728_10006182_pt1 | contig 32548 bp, 26 predicted proteins | sample MB3enrmetagenome_FD_207602 | JGI IMG/M metagenome (GOLD analysis project Ga0326728, IMG submission 207602) | Lab enriched peat soil microbial communities from McLean, Ithaca, NY, United States - MB31MN | ecosystem: Environmental > Terrestrial > Soil > Wetlands > Peat | place: USA: New York... | reverse complement strand
CTGGGTGGAAATCAAAGATCGGCACGTTGCCTTTTACACCAACCTCAAGCCGGGCCGTTACAAATTCCAGGTCATCGCCGCCAACGCCGACGGGGTGTGGAACCAAAGCGGGGACTCGATGGAAATTGAATTGCGTCCGCACTATTATCAGACGGCCTGGTTCGATGCGCTCTGCGGCGGCCTGGCCTGCGCCGCCTTGCTCGGCATTGTTCTGCGGCGGATCCGGCAATCGCAGCGGAAACAGCGGGACTTGCAAAGGAGCCGCCAACTCCTGGAAGCGGAAGTGGCAAGGCGGACAGCGGACCTGGCTCGCGCCAACAGCTTGCTCCTGCGCGAAGTTGACGAGCATAGGCGGGCGAAGGAGACGCTGTCCTCGGAAGAGCGGTTGTTGAACAATTTGATCGCGGCCACGCCTGACCACATTTATTTCAAGGACCGGGAAAGCCGCTTCATCAGAGTCAACGAGGGGTTTGCCCGGAGAATTGGATTTGCCAACCCCTCCGCGGCCCAGGGAAAGACCGATTTCGACGTCTTCGGCAACGAACACGCGAGCCAGGCCTATGCCGACGAAAAGCGAATCATAGCCACCGGCCAGCCGGTGATTAACAAGGAGGAGCGGGAAGACTGGAAGGACGGGCATGTCGCATGGGTGTCCACCACGAAGCTGCCGATGCGCGACAGCGCCGGGAAGATCGTCGGCATCATGGGCATTTCACGCGACATTACGGAACGCAAGATGGCGGATGAGGCGCTGAGGCGGAGCCGGGAGGAATTCAAAGACTTGTTCGACAACGCCCCCGTTGGTTTTCACGAGGTGGACGCCGAGGGCCGCCTGGTCCGCATCAACAATACCGAACTGAAAATGCTGGGATACACCGCCGACGAATTGCTCGGACAATTTGTCTGGAAGATTTCCGCGGAGGAGGAGACTTCCCGCCGGGCCGCTCTGGCGAAATTGGGTGGAGAATTGCCGCCGCCACAAGGCTTCGAGCGAGTGTTCCGCCGCAAAGACGGCTCCGCCTTTCCGGTGTTGATCATGGATCGGATCCTCAAACGGGAGGATGGCGCCATCCTCGGCATTCGCGCGGCCGTTCAGGACATCACCGAGGACAAGCAGGCCCAGGAAGCCTTGCGGGAAAGCCAGGAACGCTTCTCCACCGCCTTCGAGCATGCGCCTATGGGCATGGCTCTGGTCTCGCTCGACGGCCGGTGGCTGCAGGTGAATCGGGCGCTCTGCGATTTGCTCGGCTATTCCGAAGCCGAGTTGCTCGCCCGCACTTTCCAGGACATCACCCATCCCGAGGATCTGGAAGCCTCTTTGGAGAACAAGCGCAAATTGCTCGCCGGCGGAATTCGCTCCTGCCACCTGGAGAAACGCTATCTTCACGCGCGCGGAAGCCCGGTCACCACCTTGTTAAATGTTTCGCTGGTGCGCGATAGCCAGGGCCGGCCGCGCCACTTCATCGCCCAGATTCAAGACCTCACCGAACACAAACGGCTGGAAGCGCAGTTGTTTCAATCCCAGAAAATGGAAACCGTCGGCAGATTGGCGGGTGGCATCGCGCATGAGTTCAACAGCCTCATGACAGCCATCATCGGCCAGAGTGAATTGCTGCTCGGCGATCTTCCCGCGGAGGGTCCGCTGGTCACCAGCGCCACCGAAATCCGCCAGGCCGCCGGCCAGGCCGCGAGATTGACGCAGCAGCTTTTGGCTTACGGACGCCGACAAGTTCTCCAGCCCGAAATCCTCGATCTGAACCATGTCCTGGCTGGCATGGACGACATTTTGCCCCGTCTCATGGGCACCGACGTGGCCGTGCGCATCATTCCCGCCGCCGCTCCCAAGGCGGTGAAGGCGGACGCGGGACAGATTGAGCAAGTTATCCTGAACATGGCGATGAATGCGCGCGAGGCGATGCCCCACGGAGGCGAACTCGTGCTGGCAACCTCCAGCGTCACTATCCATCAGGAGAACCTGGGCCTTGGCCCCGAATTGAGGCCGGGCGACTACGTGATGCTGGCCATCACGGATACCGGCACAGGAATGACCGAGGAGGTCAAGAAACGCGTGTTTGAGCCGTTTTTCACCACCAAAGGCGTGGGCAAAGGGGCGGGGCTGGGGCTGGCCACCTGCCACGGGATCATCAAACAAAGTGGCGGCCATATCAACGTTCACAGCAAACCGGGCGCAGGCACGACCTTCCAGATCTTCCTGCCACAAGTGGAACCGTCGGCGAGAATTCCCATCCAGGGCACTGTTGCAAATGAGTTGCCCCGCGGGACGGAAACCATTCTGCTGGCCGAAGACGATTCGGCCTTGCGTGAGATGGCGGCGGCGTTGTTGAGACGGCTGGGTTACACCGTCCTGGTGGCGGCCGGCGGCATGGAAAAGCAGCGCGACGCCGGACACATTGATTTGTTATTCACCGATGTTGTCATGCCTCACCTGAGCGCCAAGGATATGGCGGCGCGCGGGCGGGCGTTCTATCCGCACACCAAGATTCTCTTCGCCTCCACCTCCAGCGGGGATGCCATTTTCGATCAAAGCGTGTTGAACCAAGGGATGGCGCATCTGCAAAAACCGTTCACCCCGTCCGCGCTGGCGCGCAAGGTGCGCGATGTCCTGGACAAAGACAAACCCGGCGCCGCCTTGTAATGGCGGCCACATGCTGCCACCACCATGGTGTTTGGAACAGGCTTAACCTCCCGTTCCGCCTTCCAGAGCCTGGGCGGCCCAGCGGAGCAGTCGCTCCGTGACATCCCAGCCGAGACAGGCGTCGGTGATGGAGACTCCGTAACGCAAGGCGGCGAGGTTCTTCACGGGGAAGGGCTGGCTGCCTTCGCTTAAAAAGCTTTCGAGCATGAGGCCGATGAGCGAGCGGGCGCCGGCCAGGCGCTGCTCGATGACGCTGCGCCATGCTTCTTCTTGACGCGCGGGCTGCTTGCCGGAGTTGGCGTGGCTGCAATCCACCATCAAGACGCGCGGCAAGCCGGCCCGGGCCAGTTTGGTTTCGGTGTCGCGGATGCTGTCGGCGTCGTAATTGCTGCGGGCGCGGCCGCCGCGCAGGACAATGTGGCCGACGGCATTGCCGGTGGTGCGCACAATGCTGGTCACGCCGTCCTGGTCAATGCCGATGAAACTGTGCGGCCGCATGGCCGCTCCCATGGCGTCAATGGCGCTCTGGCAACTGCCGTCCGTGCCGTTCTTGAAGCCGACGGGCATGGACAGTCCGCTGGCCATTTCGCGGTGGGTCTGGGATTCGGTGGTGCGGGCGCCGACGGCGGCCCAGGTCACCAGGTCGTCAATGTACTGAGGAACAATCGGGTCCAGGAATTCGGTGGCGGCGGGCAGTCCCATGGCGGCCAGTTGCAGAAGCAGGCGGCGCGCCTGTTTCAAGCCGGATTCGATGTCGCAGGAGTCGTCCAGATGAGGATCGTTGATCAGGCCCTTCCAGCCGATGGTGGTGCGCGGTTTCTCGAAATAAACGCGCATGATGATTTCCAGCCGCCCCCGCAATTCCCGGCGGAGCGCGTTGAGTCTGCCGGCGTATTCCAGCGCGGCGGCCACATCATGGATGGAGCAAGGCCCCGCCACCACGAGCAGGCGCGGGTCGGACTGGCCGAGGATGCGGCGGATGGCTTCCCGGCCCTGTGTCACGGTCAGGCCGGCCGCATCGGTCATCGGCAATTCCGCCTTCAAGGCGCGCGGGGGCAGCAGGCGGACCATTCCTTGGACATGCAGATCCTGGGTGGCGATCATGGGGGAAAAGGAAAGCTGGACGGCGGTTGGATGGGATTAGAAGGGCCTTAACATTCGGTTTGACACAGGCTACCAGATGACGGCGCGGAGCGCGGGGGCGCGCCACAGGGGAGCGCCCTCCCGGATGCCGAAGGCGTCGTAAAACGGCTGGAAATTCTCCTCCGGGCCAATGGCCCGGAACTGGCCGGGGGAATGTTCATTGGTGGTGATCAGCCGGCGCAAGGCGTCCGCGCGCCAGTTGGTGCGCCAGATTTGCGCGAAGGAAATGAAGAACCGCTGCTCGGGCGTCAAGCCGTCCACGTTCCTGCGTTGGGAGGGTTCCTTGGTCAGCGCGCGTTCGAGCGCGTCGTACGCGAGGGTCACGCCGCCCAGATCAGCCAGATTCTCCCCCAAGGTCAGGCGTCCATTGACATGCACCCCGGGCAGGGCTTCGAAACCGTTGTACTCGTCCACGACCAATTGCGCACGCGCTTCAAAGGCCTGCGCGTCCCCGGGCGTCCACCAATCGTTAAGGTTGCCGTCGCGGTCAAATTTGCGGCCCTCGTCATCGTAGCCGTGGGTCATTTCATGGCCGATGACCACGCCGATGGCCCCGTAGTTGACCGCGTCGTCCATCGTCAAGTCAAAAAACGGCGGCTGCAGGATGCCGGCGGGAAAGACAATTTCGTTTTGCTCAGGGTTGAAGTAGGCGTTGACGGTTTGCGGCGTCATGTCCCACTCCGTTCTGTCCACCGGTTTGCCCACGCGGGCCAGTTGACGCCGGGACTCGAATTGGGCGGCGCGGCGGACGTTGCCGAGGAAGTCGCCGGGGAGAAGTTGGACGGAGGAATAATCGCGGAATTTGACGGGATGGCCGATTTTCCGGGTGAAGCGGTCGAATTTTTCTTGGGCCTTGGCGCGTGTGGCGGGGGTCATCCAGGGGACTTTTTGCAAATGGTCGCGGAAAACGGTTTGGAGGTTGTCCACCAGATCCGTCATGCGGGCGGCGGCTTCGGGCGGGAAATTCTTTTCGACATAAAGCTGGCCGAGGGCCTCGCCGATGCGCGAATCAATCGTGCGGGCGGCGCGCTGCCAGCGGGGTTCCTGCTGGGGCTGGCCGCTGAGGACCGTGCCGAAAAAGGCGAACGATTCGGTTTCCGCGGCGGCGTTCAGATAGGGCGCGGAGGCGTGGAGGACGTGCCAGCGCAGGTAAGTTTTCCATTCGTCCAGCGGGCGCTCGCTCACCAGCGTGTCCAGGGCGGCGAAGAAGTCGGGCTGGTGGATGACAACCTCGCGCAAGGAAGGGAGGCCCGAAGCGTCCAGGTAAGCGCGCAGGGCCAGGCGCGGATATTTTTCCACCGCTTCGGCCACGGTGAATTTATGGTAATTGGCGATGGGATCGCGCAGATCGGCGCGGGGTTTGCAGGCTTTGGCCAGGGCCGTTTCCAGTTCCACAACGGTGGCCGCATGAGTTTTCGCCTCGGATTCCCTTTCGCCGGCCAGGACGAACATTTTGGCCATGTGAACCGGATAAGCTTGGAGTTTTGCGGCGAAATTAGTGGTCAAATAGTAATCGCGGTCCGGCAGGCCCAGGCCGCCCTGGCTGAGTTCAAAGGCGTAGAATCCGCTGTTCTTGTCGTCCGGCGAGGCGTCGGAGCCGAACAGGGCTGGGATGTCGCGGTTCTGCAAATCGGCGACGAACCGGAGAACTTCCGCGGTGGACTGGAGCGCGGCGATGCGCGCGAAATCATCGTGGACCGGCGTGAAGCCCAATTCCTCCAGGCGGTTGGTGTTCATGGCCGAAGCGTAGAAGGCACCCACCTCGCCCAGGGGCGAGTGGGGCGGCGGCGGCTTGGCGTCGCAATCCGCGATAGTGGAAAGCAAAATGTCGTGGATCAAATGCCAGTTGCGCTCCTGCAATTCCTCGAACGCGTCCCAGCTCGATTTGTCGGCGGGCACCGGATTGGCTGCCAGCCAGGCGCCACAGGCGTAGCGGAAAAAGTCCGCGCCGGGATCCACGGAACGATCCATGTACTGGACGGAAAAGCGCGGGGCGGGCGGCGGCGGCGGGGCGGGCTGATCGGCGGCCAGGCAAGCCGCCGGCTTGTGCGCGCAGCCCGGACCGAGGACCAGTCCCGCCGAGGCCAGGAGAAGAGGCAGCTTCATTTTCTTCATGCAATGCACTTCACAACGCGCAGGCTTTGACCAGGGCGGTTTTGATGGCTCTTAATTCCGTTGCGGGCAAGACGCCGAGGCGCTTTTCAAATCGGCCAGACTTCACCGTGACGCGGGTTCATGGCCGTCGAGGATGTCCAACACTTCCTGTTCCACTTCACGCGCTGGCAGCACATCGGCCCAAGCCTCCTCCTCCCGCTGCCGGGTGAGAAATCTCAAATCGTGCCAAACCTCGCGCAACACGGGTTCGGGCTGGTTCTTGATGTCCGCAAGCAGCATTTCCTCAGTGCTCATGTGACAATTATCCGCAAAAATTCCTGGTTGAACCATTCAAAACAACCTGCATCGCCGCATTCAGACATCCTCCCGTTGCGCCGAGGTCATCTTGTTGGCCTGTTGTCGAATTCGAGCCGCGAGGCGGCCGCCCTCCGTTTCCTCCGGGTAATCCAATTTTTTCTTTTTGATCGGCGACGGCATTTGATTTGCAGACCGCAATAATTTCCCGCAACCACGCGGTTTGTCAATCTTCCGGATTGCCGGTTTTCGACGGGGTCAAAAAAAATCGCCTCCGCCCATTTGCAAAATCGGCGGGGCGGATTACGGTAAGACAAATGGCTGAACCCAAGAAAAAGCCCGCCGCCAGCAGTCCGGCGCCGAGATCCGCCCCGCCCGGCAGCCAGCCGGCGCCGGCGCCAAAGCCCGTTCCGGCTCCGCCGGAGCTGTTGCTGTCGCGCGAGGAATTGGACCGGCTTTCGCCCCTGCAATTGGTGGATATGATCACCGCCAAACTCCCCCCGCGCCATGTGGCCATCCTGGACATGGTCTATCTGCGCGACCGGGTGGCGGAGATGGAGGAAACGAACGACCAGGCGCGCCAGGCCATCGAAAAACTGGACGCGGTGGTGGAAAAACTGCGCGCCCCGGCTTACCGCGTGGGCACCTTTTTGATGCCGGTGGAACCGGACAAGGCCCATGTCTGCGCCGGCGGCGCCGATTATGTCTGCCGCCTGGATCCGCGCATCCCGCTGGCCAGTTTGCAAGTGGGCCAGCGCGTTTTGCTCAACGAAGCTTTTGCCGTCGTGCAAGGACTGGGGTTCGACCGCAACGGGCCGATTGTGCGGATTGACGAATTGCTTTCCGGCGGGCGGCTGCGCATCGGGCAGGAAGCGGGGCTGGCCTGCTCGGTCCTGCTGCGCTCGGCGCTGCTGGCCAAGGAAAAACTCAAGCCGGGCATGGAAGTGCGGCTGGACGCCAACCAGCGCGCCGCGCTGGAGGTCATCGGCGCGGGCAAACGCATCCAGCGCGCCCTGGAAACGGTGTCCGAGCTTCCCTGGGCGGCGGTGGGCGGGCAGGACGCGGCCGTGCAGGCGATTCGCGACACCATCGAACTGCCCTTTCTGCATCGCGCCCTGTTCAAGCGGTTCGAGCACAATGTGCCGAAAGGTTTTCTTCTTTACGGTCCGCCCGGCTGCGGCAAAACGCTGCTGGGCAAGGCCACCGCCTTCAATTTGCGCCGGCAAATCCGCGCCGAGACCGGGGTGGACCATCCGGAGTTTTTCCTGCATGTCAAGGGGCCGGAAATCTTGAACATGTGGGTGGGGGAATCGGAGCGGCAGGTGCGCGATCTGTTTGCCCAATGCCGCGAGCGCGCGGCGGAAGGCTCGCTCGCCTTTTTGTTTATTGACGAGGCGGAATCCATCCTGGGGACGCGCCGGGCGGGGCATTATCACAGCATGTTGAGCACGGTCGTCCCGATGTTTTGCTCGGAAATGGACGGAATCGAGCCGCTGCAAAACGTCGTCATCATCCTGGCCTCCAACCGGGCGGACCTGATTGACCCGGCGATTTTGCGCCCGGGCCGGATTGACCGGAAGATCAAGGTCAATCGTCCCGACCAGGCCGGCGCGCAGCGCATTTACGACATTTATCTCAAGGAAACCCTGCCGCTGGCCGAGCCGAAGGAAGCGCTGGCCCGCGCCCTGGCGGAGAGCCATTACGCGCGCACGCCCGAAAACCAATTTCTGGAGATCGTCTATCGCAGCGGCAAGCGGGACCATCTCTATCGCGGCGACCTGGCCAGCGGGGCGATCATCGCCGCCATCGTGGAGCGGGCCAAGAGCCTGGCCATCAAACGCGCCATCGAAACGAAAACGGACGGGGCGCTGTCGCGGGACGATTTGCTGCTCGCCTTGCAGAAGGAATACGCCGAAAACGACCTCTTCCCGCCCACCGACATCACCGAAGACTGGCTCAAGCTGACCGACTTCGATCCCGACAACGTGATCAAGCTCGGCCCCATCCGCCCGCGCCCCGACGCCGCCAAAACCAGCGGGATTATTTAACTCTTGTACCCTCCTGTTCTGTGTGCAACACAAGCCGATCCAGGACAATCCAGTCGAGGATTTCTCCTTTCTCCAACTCCAAGGCGGCGGCCAGGGGGGCCGGGCAGGTTAGCTTTTGATGTGCAGGCTGGTGGTGCAAACGCTCCGGCCGTCGGGATGGATGAATTCCAGGCGCAGGGTGTCCATGCCGGGAATGGCAGGGAACGAAGCGTCCACCGTGGAACGGGGTTTGGCGGCGACATGGCTTTCACCACTGGCGAGCACCTTCCCGCCAGCCAGCGCCTGCCAGCGGCAGGCAAGTTCGGCAAGATCGGTGAACGAGTAGCGGTTCTGGAGCGGGACGACGCACTGGCCGCCCGCCGGGGCAACCTGGCGGGCCGTGGGGTTCACCGGGCTATAGACCAGCTTGAGGTTCTCGTACAGCGGATTCAAAATGCGGCGATCCGTGGAGACGGCGTCGGGGCCGCTCGGAAAGCGCATGCCGGTCGCGGGGTCGGCGGATGGAATACCGTCAGGCGCGGTTGCAGAACCGGGCACGTATCTGTCAACACCGGGGCTGTGGACCGGCCAGCGTTCGGGGAACTTGTCAAGCATGCCCTGGCTCTGCCATTGAAAAAGGAAGGCGCCGGCCATGCCGTCAGAGGGCCAGATGACGTCCCAGGCGTAGGCTGCGCCGCCGGCGCCGCTGGGGGAATACTCGGTAAGGATGACGGGGACCTTGGCCCGGTTGGGGCTGGCGGCTATGGACTTAATAACATCTATTTTGGGATAATGGTAGTCCTCGAAGTCGCTCTTGGGGTTCCTGTCCAGGTTCTGCTGGGAGATGAAGGCCAGGCGCGTGGGGTCGTGGGCCTTCATGTAGTCGAACTCGGCCTGGTTATTGATGCCGTAGCCGCTTTCGTTGCCGCAGCTCCAGGCGACGACGCAGGCGCGGTTCTTGTCGCGGGCCAGGGTTTCCATGGAGCGGGATGTGCAAGCCCAGGTGCGGGAAGCGTTGTTGACTTCGTTGGCTATCCAGCAGGAGGGGATTTCATCCAAAATGTAGAAGCCGGCCTCGTCGCATAGCTCCAGGAAGCGTTCCGCGTGCGGGTAGTGGGTGGTGCGGATGGCGTTGATGTTGGCCGCCTTCATGAGGATGAGGTCGGTTTTCCAGCAATCCTCGGTCAGGGCGTGGCCGTATGGCGAGAATTCATCGTGACGGCAGACGCCGGTGAATTTGACGGGCACGCCGTTGACCTCAAACACGCCGTTCTTCAGCCCGACCTCGCGGAAACCGATGCGCTCCTGGACGCGCTCGACGACCTTCTGGTTGCCGTCCGACAGGCGGTAGAACACATAATACAGATTCGGCTTCTCCGCGTTCCAAAGCCTGGGGGCGGCCACGGGCGCAGTCAACTTGACAGTAGCGGAGCCGTCGGCGCCGAGGTCGCCGGCATGGCTCATGGCGGGGGTGGCAACCTTGGCGCCGTCCAGGGAATAAAGTTCCCCACTGACAACGAAATGCGCCCCGGCCGGGCCGGCGACGCGGACGGCGGACTGGAGCGTGGCATCCTTGTACTGGGCATCGAGACCGGTGACGACGGTGACGTCGTCCACATGCAGTGGCGGGAGGGCCACGAGGCAGGTCTCGCGGTAGATGCCGCCGAGGCACCAAAAGCCGCCTTTCTCCAGGTTGCTCGTGGAGGTTTTCTTATAAACGCGGACGGCGAAAAGATTGCGCCGGCCAGGCTTGAGGGCACCGGTGACGTCCATGTCGAAGGCGGTGAAGCCGCTTTCGTGGTAGCCGCACCGCTGGCCGTTGACGAAGACCTCGGCGCCGTTGTAAACGCCGTCGAAGTGCCAGAGAACACGCTGGCCAGCAAAGGAGGCCGGAACCTCCACCAAGCGGCGGTACAGCCCGATGTCGTCGGAGGTTTTGCCGCTGCGGTCCTGGAATGTGGGCATGGAGAAGCCTTCGATTTCCCAGTTGGCGGGGACAAGAATGTTTGTCCAACCGGCGGAGGCGGCATCGGAGGCGGCGGGGGTGGCAAAGTCGGGCACAGCGGCGTCGGCGGGGAGTTCTCCCCTGACGGCGGGGCTGGCGCCGTGATCGAGCTTGAAGCGCCAGGTGCCGGTCATCGCGAAAACGTTGGTATTACCCAGACGGACACGATCCACGGGGACAGGCGCATCGCCGGGGACAGGGACCGGCGCGGCGAAGACGGAGAAGAACAAGGCGGCGATAACAGGGATCAGGAGATGTCGAAGCATGGTTTTCTCCTTGGCGGCGGGGAGATGTCCCGTCTTGAGAGAGTGTTTTGAAAATGGCTCCATAGGGCTTTCGTCCGGCGTCCAACCCTGAGACGGATCATGCATAATCCATGACGCCGCCAGGCGCCGCCAGGCGCCGCGAGAGACAACTCAGCACCGCGCAAAGCACCAGGAACAATGTCAGGACCGAGTGAATTTGAAATGGAAAATCGAAGCAGGCGTGAACCAGGCATCCGCCCAAAGCAACCCATAACAGCATGACAAAATACTTGTTCCCGTAAATGCCGCCGCTCCAAAACCAGTGGGAAAGAACCAGAAGGGCCGTCAAAAAAATGGGCGTCGCGCCAAGCCGCCCGAAGGTGATCAGCGTTTCCAGCCAGTCGTTGTGCAGGTAGGCCTGCCATTCCTCTGTCTCGGAGCGGCGATAGAGTTGATACATGGTGTCAAAAGTGCCCGGACCGGTCCCAAACAAAGCATTGTCCGACGCCATGTGACGGCCTGTAATGTAGATGCCTTCGCGCGCTTCATATCCTCCCTGAATCATTTCCATTCTTGGCGCGAGGGCTTTCCAGCCCAGTAACGCTCCTCCCCCGGCCACGCCGGCCAGCAAAAGAAGAATCAAGGCCTTCGCAGTCCAATGACTTCGCCATTGCGCCATCCATAAAATTCCGACGGCCATGATCAGATTGGCTGCCAGCACGATGGCCCCGCCGCGACTGGATGAAACCAGCGGACATATTGCCATGATGAGAACACAAGGCAACAGGACGGCAAGCCGGTTTCGCCGCGCCGAATTTCCCGCGCTCTTGCGCCGTCGCAGGGAGCTCACGCCGGCCCACCAAAACCCCAGCACCGCCGGCCAGAGCAGATTGAAATACTGCGCGGCATTGGCGCGATAAGCATAAGGACCAAATTGACCTTCCGCCTCCTGTTCGTAACGGGGCACAATCAGCCAGAGCAATTTGTTTCCGCCTTCCGCGCGTTGCATCAGCCCCTCGACGGCCAGCGCGGTTCCGTTGACGGTCAAAATCCAGAACAAACGGCGCAGGCGAACGGGCAATCGGGAGCCGGCCTGATTTGCAAAACCCTCCAGCTCGAAGCGCGCCGCTTCTTTCGGCGACAAGGTCAGCAGCCAGTCGCGCAACGCCCAAAACAAGCCGGCCAGAGCCAAATACTTCCAAAACGCCGCCCAACTGCCGGCCTGATCATAACTGTGCGGCAGCCAGACAATGACGTGGCGATATTCAAAGCTCCATTGGTCGGGATGATAAATCGCGCGCGCATTCCATGCGCTGATCAGGCAATAGAGCAAAATGCAAAAAGTCCCGGCCGCCAGCATCCAAGTGAAGCCGCGTTCGGTTTCCAGCCAGCGGCCCGATTCGGTGTTGCCGGAAAATTGTGTCCAGCGAAGAGGTTGATGTCCAATGGATCGGATGAACAATTTGCCCAGCCACAGCAGTCCCAAGGCAAATCCAACCCCGTTTATGACGCGGATTGACCACGGCTGTGTCGTGCCAAAGGCCCACGGGCCGAACAGAATTGCAAAATAGATCAGCCATTCCGTTAGCCAATCGCCGGTGCGGTGCAGCCGCCGCTTGTATCCCTCGGAACTCATGGAAAAGGTTCCAGGACGGAAGCCGCGGGACGGGGTGGGTTGGCGCCCAGATCCGGCGTGTATTCCGCCAGGCTCTGCTGGAGGAGCCGCTTCAGCCGGTCCGGTTCGACCCGGTGCAGGTTGCCGCCCAGTTTCTCCACTGCGGCGTTTATTTTTCCCCAGTCCTCCGGGACGGTCGCAAACCGCATAATTCTCGGATGCTGCGTTGCACGGTAGGCTTCCCCCTTGCAGTTGATCTCCTCGAACAATTTCTCGCCGGGCCGCAATCCCACGAACTTGATCTCGATATCCACCTCCGGTTGCAAGCCGGACAATTCGATCATCTGCCGCGCCAATTCCGCAATCTTGACCGGCTTGCCCATGTCCAGGACAAAGATCTCCCCGCCCTGCCCCTGTGCGCAACTTTGCAACACCAACCCGACCGCCTCGGGGATGGTCATAAAATACCGGACCATTTCGGGATGCGTCACCGTCACCGGCCCGCCCGCGGCGATTTGCCTGGTGAAGGTCGGCACCACGCTCCCCGACGAGCCCAGCACATTCCCAAACCGCACCGCGATGTATTTGGTCCCCTGCGGGTGGCGCGCGAACAGGGCCTGCAAGTACATTTCCGCCAGGCGCTTGGTCGCCCCCATCACGCTGGTGGGATTCACCGCCTTGTCCGTGGAGATCAACACGAACTGGCCGACGCCGTGTTCCAAGGCCATATCCGCCAGGCGCGCCGTGCCGATGAAGTTGTTTTTGATGGCCTCGCCCGGCTGGCGTTCCATCATGGGCACATGCTTGTGAGCCGCGGCGTGAAACAGGACTGCCGGCTTGTGCTCCAGCAGAATGGCGCTCAGGCGCGCTTCATCCAGAATGTCCGCGATCAGCGCAATAATGGACCCGCCGTAGCCGAGGCTGATCAGTTCCTGCTCGATGGCGAACAATTGCACCTCGGATTGGTCCACCAAGAGCAAGCGTTCCGGCTCAAAGGCGGCAATCTGACGGCACAACTCGCTTCCAATGCTTCCGCCGGCCCCTGTAACCAGGACCCGCCGGTTCACCAGGATCGCCCGGATGCTCCCGGTTTCGATTTCCACCGGCTCGCGACCAAGGAGATCTTGAATCTGCACGGGACGTATTTGCGAGACTTTCAATTGCCCGGTGGCGAGTTGATCCATCGAAGGAACGATGGCAAACCTCAGATGGCTCTTCTGCAGCAACTTGACGACTTCGCCGATTCGTTTCGCCGGCGCGGTCGGCATGGCGATGATGATTTGTTCCAAATCCAGCGCGCGATTTTTCTCCAGAATCACTTCCGGCGCACCAATCACCGGCAGACCGTGAATCCGGGAACCCCACTTCTTTTGATCATCATCAAAAAACCCCACGGGGAGCAGGCCCAAGCCTCTCTTGGAGAAAAGATCGTTCACCAGGCTGGCGCCGACGTCCCCGGCGCCCACAATCCCAACCCGTTGAGCCAGGGGGTTGCGGCGACTGTAGGGCGCCAGGTATCGCTCGCGCAAAAGGCGAAATCCAAGCCGTGTGCCGGCCAGGCCCAGGAAGGAGATCAGGAAGTCGCTCATGATGACTCCGCGGGGAGGAGCGTAAGCGCCCCAGGTGGCCAGCCAGATTGCAAGAAGCATCGCGAAAGACGCAAAGGACGCCCAAAATAACCGGGTCAAGTCGGGCAAACTGAAGTAGCTCAACAACCCTTCAAACTGGCCAAAGACAAAGAGCAGGATTAACTGCAGCTCGACGACCAAAGGCAAATATCCCCAAAGCTGCAGTTTGACATTTTCGTCCATGGCGAAATCAAATCGCAACTCATAGGCGAGAAGGAAACTCACAGCCAGACCCCCGGTGTAAAGGAGCAGCAGAATCGCTTTGCGGACCAGTGGATATCGCGACCACACGGGGACGAGGCGATCCAGCTTCGATCGCTCTTGGGTGAGATTGACATCAGATTTCACCTTGACATTCATAAAAGACAAAAGCTGACACGCTGAAAAGCTGAAAAACTGAAATCAATTGCCGGCTTTGCGCAATTTGGAAACCATTGAGGTGAAGATGGCCATGAGTTCATCGGTTTCGCGCAGCAAGGAATCAATGGATTCACCTTGGATGCCGCAGTCGTCGCGCAATAATTCCAGCCAGAGTTGGGATTCGTCGGCCTCCTGAAGCAACCCGTCCAGTTTCGAGCAGAACTCAGAGTCCGAACGGGCACGAGAAGCTTCACGGGCGTGTGCCGCAACCGATGTGCCAGCACGCAACAATTGACGGCCAATTACATCCACCTCCGCGCGCTCTCGCGGCAGCTTGACGTAAGACTGGATTACGTTCGAAGCAAGCCGCTTGGTACGCTGCCGCAATTCCTCACTCAGTCGCATGTTTCGGCCTTTCAGTTTTCAGTATTTCAGTTTTTCAGCTTTTGACTTCACACCCATCCTCTCATGCGGTAAACCCGCCAGCCAATTTTCTCGTGCAGGTAAAGGGAGAGAATGCGGAATCTGGTCTGGCGTGGAAACGGCGAAAAGTCGCCTCGCACCGACGGCACGCCGTACGCTTGAAAGTCGCAGGCGACCGGGACCACGGCGATTCCTTGCGCGGCAAACACCGCAACCGCCCTCGGCACATGCAGCGCCGACGTCACCAGGATCACCTTGCGCCAGCCTCGTTGCGCGCTCAACTCTCTGAAGCGCAATGCCTCGTCATGCGTGTTGGCGCACAGACCGAGGTTGGTCACCGCCACGGTGGTCATGCCCCAGGCCAGAACCCACTTCTGCACCAACGAGGTCGCCACCACGCCGGGTTTCCCGGCGAAAGGCGCGCTTCCACCCAAAACCAGGGCCTGGGCCTTTCCCCGGCGAACTAATTCCACGGCTGTCAGCACGCGGCTGCCTCCCTCGCTGAGCGAAAACCCGAACAGGTCGTTCTCGGAGAGATAATAGCCCCCGCCCAACGCGACCACCACATCCGCCTCGGCTAGACCATTGATATCGCCCAATGCCTGCGGACGTTCCGCCCGCGCCACCACCGCCTCCACCAAAGGCGTGCTCCCTATCAGGAAAATCAGAGTTGCGGGGACGCCCAGCCAAACCGCGCTTCGCCACTGCTGGCGATAGAGCAGCCAAAGCACACCCAGGACCATCAGGCACCATGAGGCGCCAACAGGTTCAGCGAGTGGAGCAAAGAATTGGTTCATCGGGTGGCGATGGCGCGAAGGGGTGGTGACGATTTACACCGTAAATTGCCAACGATGAATTCATGCGCCTCCATCTCTTTCCGCCATCTGTTTTTTCTTTCCTCTTTCCTCCTTCTCCCGGCTTCCCGCCCCCAGCGGCAATAATGTTCGGAGGATAATCTTGACGTCTTCCCAGACATTGGCCGTTTTGGCGTAGGCAAGGTTGAGTTCAATTTTGCGCGGCACGCAGTATTCCAGGTAAAACTTCTCCGTGTCGGCTGCGGTGCGCAGCAACTCTTCCTCGTTGCGGAACTCCAGCGTGGCCAAGTCCGTGATTCCCGGCCTGAGTTCCAGGACGCGTTTCTGCCCGGTCGTGTACTTCTCGACATAGCAGGGAACTTCCGGGCGCGGACCTACGAAGCTCATATCCCCCTGCAACACGTTCCACAACTGCGGCAGTTCGTCCAACTTGGTCTTGCGCAGGAAGCGCCCCACCTTTGTAATGCGCGGGTCCCCGTCCTTGGTCACGCTCAAGCCCATTTTTTCCGCGTTCACCAACATGGAACGGAACTTGAGGATTGCGAACAGCCGCCCGCCCTCGCCGACGCGTTCTTGACGATAGAAGACTGGACCTCCATCAGAGAGCTTAACGGCCACCGCCAACAACCCGAACATCGGGCTGAGGAGGATGAGACCGACGATCGAGAACAACAGATCAAAAGCGCGTTTTTGCCTCGTATTCATGCATTGCCGGACAACGCCGCCAAATCAGTCATTCCGTAGAGAAGCAAAGCCCCATTCGCTCATTTCCTTTGCGGCTTTTTGTCTTGGCACGTTTGCGTTAAACCGGGACCTCGACTGCCCGCCTAACCTCAGCCACGATATACTCCAACTCCTCGTTCGACAATCCAGGATACATGGGCAGCGACACACACCCTCGCCAATGTCTTTCTGCATTTGGAAAACATCTTTCACTCAACTGATACCGCTCACGATAGTACGTCATCCGGTGCAAAGGTTTGTAGTGAACTGAGGTTCCGATGCCTGCCTCTCCCAGCAACTCAATCAAACGGTTCCGGGAGATGGGCGCTGACTCTTTCAACACCAGCCAGAACAGGTGACAGGAATGATCGTCCAACGAACCATGCACCGCCGGAAGATCAACGCAATCCAACCCGTCCAAATGTTTCAGGTAATACTCGAAACACCGCTGCCGCTCAATCCGCAAGGACTCGGCCCGCTCCAACTGCGCCAGGCCGATGGCGGCGTTGATATCCGGCATGTTGTATTTAAACCCGGGCGCCACGACGTCGTACTCCCAGGATGCCTTGGCGCTGGTAAACCGGTCCCAAATGTCGCGGTCAATCCCGTGCAACCGCATGGTTTTTGCGCGGCGATGGGCGGATTCATCGCCGGTCACCAACATTCCGCCCTCGCCGGTGGTGATGGTCTTGTTGGCGTAAAAACTGAAGCAAGTAATATCGCCAAAACTCCCCACCATGCGCCCATGGTGGCGCGTAGGAAAAGCATGAGCCGCGTCTTCAATCACCTTAACGCCGTGCCAGCGGCAAACGTCTAAAATGCCAGAAATCTGAGACCTGAAACCTGAGGGCTGAGTGGTGAGAGTATTGGGATCCTGAGGTATTCCTGCTTTCTGTTTTCCAAATTTCTGCTGTTCCGTCACTCCCAACATCTGCGCTGCCTGTCCGCCAAAATGAACAACCATCACCGCTTTAATCCCTGGCTGGCGGGTGAGCGCCTCGTCGAGAATCTCCGGCGTCAGCAACCCCGTCCGATAATCCACATCCACAAAGACCGGATCCGCGCCCAGGTAACGAATCACCTCGGCAGTGGCGGTGAACGTGAGCGTGGGGACCAGCACCTTGTCGCCGGGACCAATCCCGATGGCTTCCAAGGCGAGGTGCAGGGCGGCGGTGCAGGAATTGACCGCGCACGCGTGGCGCGCGCCGACAGCTTCGGCAAAGCGCCGTTCAAATTCCAAGGCCTTGTCAGCGGTCGTAAGCCACCCGCTTGCCAGCACATCCTGAACGTATTTCAGCTCATTCCCGTCGCATGTAACTTTGGCAAAAGGTATCTTCAATCGTCGTCCGTTCTCCCCGCTCCCCATCCTTCCTCCTCCGTCATCACCTTGCCGCCGGACTGTCTCAACAGTCGAAATCATAAACATAGCGGTTCATCTTGCGACCTTCCGGGGTGGTGTAGGCGGACTCCACTTTCCAGCCCAGCGAGAGATAAAACCGATTCACCGGATCGTTGTTCTCCGCATCGGTGGCTAGGTAGCAGCCATACGCCCCGCGGATCCGCGCCTCGTCCAACCAGCGTTGCACCAGGGCTTGCCCTATGCCTTTGCCCTGTGAGCCGGGCGCAACCGCAATCGAACTGAGCAAGGCGCGGACCGGTCCGGCTGGCGCTTCACCACGATAAACCAGGGCACGGGCTAGCCGAGGCGCCCTTGACGGACTTCTCAAGAGCGCTCCCAAGGAAGCCAGGCAGAACGCCCACCATCGGCGTCGGAGCAACCTGCTGAAGTACCCGCGCGGATCCAGCGGGCCGACTATCGCCCCAACCACGCCATCCCTTTCGTTTCGCGCCACAAAAGCAATTGCGACCGGGTCCATGAGGAAAGAAAGATAGAATTCGCGCAAAAAACGGGGACCGAGACGGCTCAAAAAAAAGTCTGGAAACGCACGGAGATGGAGCTTTGCCACCAAATCCACATCCTCTGACGCAAGAGGCGCGATTTGCAAATCGGCTTGCCGGTCTCTCATGATTGGTGGTTCACTTTCGCACTCATGACGACCTCCGCGAGTTTCCGGACTCCCGCCGCCTTGGAGTAATTGGCCAGACCATACGAGCGCCCCCGCTGGCCCATCGCCTCCAAAACCGCTGACGGCAGCGCAGCAACCTCGGCCATCTTCGCCGCCAGCCATTCGACGTGCTCGGGTTCGCCCACCCAGCCGCACTGTGCCTCCTGAAGGCAACGCGCGGTGTCGCTCCCGGCATCCAGCGTGGCCAGCACTGGCTTGGCCGAGAACATATACGCTATCAGCTTCGAGGGAATGGAACTCAGGCCCGCGCCTTTGCGCAACGGAAGCAGACAGACGTGGCCCAAGCTCTGGAGCAAGGGCACATTGCCGGCGTCCGGATCAGAAACAAAACGCACGCCGCTTACTCCCATCCGCTTTGCCAGATCAACACAGGCCCCTTTGGACGACCCGTCCCCGGCAATGACCAGTTGCGCCTGCTTCAAACCAGCGGCGTGAAACGCTTCGATCAGACTTTCCACCCCCGCCACCGGCCCAATGTTGCCCAGATAGAGGAATGTGAACCGGTCCTCTGGAACGCCATAGCGCACACACGCTTGCGCTCTCGAGGGCAAAGTTGCGAAACGGCGCTCATCCACCCAATCCATGATGGTGACGACCTTCTCCGCCACCAGGCCTCGGTCTTCCACGTAAGTCCTCCGCATGTTTTCCGAGATAACCACCACACGGTCCGCCCGCCGGACAATCCAGCGGTCCAAGGCGGTAAGCGCCACGGTCAGCGATCGGCGAGACCAACTGGGAACTTTGCCCAGCAATGACTCGGGGTAGATGTCCTTGACATGGATTACCAACGGGATGCCACGCCGTGCGCAATGCCGGGCGATAAGGGCCTGACTGAACAGCGGCCAAGTGTTGGCATAGACCACATCCACGTCACGAGCCTGCTTGTCCAAATAACTACAGGCATGCCCGCCAAAGCTCCAACTCTCCCTCATGCGGGCCACCAGGCGCGATTGGGGCGCAGTGAAGGAGGGCAAACGGACCACCTTCACTCCACCCTCGGCATCCACCCGCCTGGCCGACGACGGTCGAAAGTCAGGATACTCCACCCCGAGAGGGCGCGACGGATACGGACAAAGCACCGTGACGTGCGCTCCGAAATCAGCCAAGTACCCCGCCAGATCACGCCCCATCTGGGCTGACACAACCGGCTCCGGCGGATAGACCGCGTTGATGATGACGACTCTCGCCAAGGAACAATTCCGGTCTTGTTTTCGTGCCTTATTTCATCGAGCTTTTTTCGTGGCGGGAGAAGCTGCGGATCCGCTCGTTGTCAATTTTGAAGAACCGGCGCAGAACGGGATTGCCGAAGCTGCCGGGGCCACCCTGATTAACACTGCGCAACCTTTGAACACAGTTCTCTCCTATGAGTATAAAACTTGAGGGGATTACCTCCTGCCAACTTCGTGATATTACTGCTGTCCCTTTTTCTATTGGAGAGCCATGCGATCTAGCTGCAAACGTCAGGAGCTACAGTCAAATCCCTGGAGCGGGACCGTGGGCAAGCCGATCCAACCATTCTTTGGCGACGAAGTCCGGGTTATAATTTGCTTGCGCAAGCCGTTTGCCTGACTCTCCCATCTGAATTCTTAACTTCTCGTTCTTCAGCAATCTTTCCATCGCCTCCGTCAAGGCCTGCTTCTCCCGGACAACCACCATGCCAGCCTCATGCGCTGCCACATCTGCGGCTACTCCGACGGTTTCCGTCACCAGCAGTGGCAGACGCGACGCCATGGCCTCCACCGCCGCTACGGCAAAGTTCTCCGCCAAAGAGGTCAGGATGAATATATCCGCATCACGAAATGCGGCCAGCCGATCCACCCCGGTCAAGAGCCCGACAAACGTCACCCGTTTTGCCACTCCCACTTTGCGGGCCACCTTTTTTAATTGCCGCAAATACGCATCTGCTTGCGGCCCCACGATAACGAGACGGGTCGGGCCGCAACAGGACGCGATGCTACCGAAGGCTTGAATCGCCAGATCAAGCCCCTTGCGAGGCTCAACCCTGCCCATGTAGAGAAAGACTTTTTCGTCTGCGGCCACGCTGTGGTAATCCCGAAAGCTCCCCCGCTGCGTAAACGTGATGAATTCAGAAATGTCCACTGGATTGGGAACTATCACCGGTTTGCTCTGCAGCCGCAGCCACCCGGATTGGTCCATTTCCAGCCGACTCGTGAAATGGATGGCGGCGGCACGATTGGTTAATGAGCGTTCAAACAGAAGATGGTAGCCAAGTTTCTTTAGAAATGCTGCCGCCCACGTGGCACGCATAAACGCGGTCCTGGGGGAAATGACATAAGGGATGCCAGCCGCGGCTGCGGCCCGGACTGCGGGAATAAACGGGTAGGTCCAGCAAGAAACAACATAGACCAAATCAAAGGCACGAATCTGCTCAACACATGCGCGCTTGAGGGTGGGCGAGTAGAACAGAAACGGACCTTTTTCATACGGATGATAGAAGACCTTGACTCCGCCCACCACGCATGGTGTTCTGGTATCCACGTCAAGTTCACTGTCGCCATTCGCGTTAGTGGTGAAGACCGTTACCGCGCAGCCCAGCCGCGACAATCCTTCACAGAGGGCCGGAACACTCCGGACCGGTCCGCCATAGACATAAGCGGGCCTGTAAAAGGGCACGACGACTAGAATCCGAAGCCCGCTTGGCCCATTGTTTTTACCCGGCATAAGCTTGATGCGATCTTTTTGAATGAATATTGCTCCGGCAACGCTTTGCACGCATAAAAACCCCCTGGCTGGCTCGATATCCGCCAAAGGCATTCGTTGCGCCTCGTATCGCGCTGCGGCAAATGGAGCCCGACGAGGCAGGCCTTTGCCTGCCCGGTGCGCCGATTATCAACGCCATCTTCATCCGCGCGAACAAACGCGACTGGGGAGCGGTGAAGGATGGCAAGTGAACCGCCTCTACCGCAACCTCGTTATCAACCCGGGCGGCCGACGACGGCCGAAAGCCCGGATACTCCATCCCGAGAAGGCGCGACGGATAGGGACAAAGCACCGTGACGCGCGCTCCAAAATCAGCCAAGTACCCCGCAAGATCACACCCCATCTGGGCTGACACAACCGGCTCAGGCGGATACACCGCGTTGACAACGGCTGCTCTCGATGCAACATTGCCAATCTTCGTTGGCAGCCCTTCGGTGCCAGGGCTTTGCAGGCCAAGCCGCCGCGAAAGAATCAGCAACCCGCAAGCAATAGCTATTTTCTATTTTCGCGTCTACCGTGGACGCCCCTTGACTCGGAGGCCACAGATCGGAAGACCTCGGCGGTCTGCCGGGCACACTCCACCCAAGAGAAGCGGCTGGCGTTAAGGCGCCCTTTGTCAATAAGTTGCGTGCGCAGTTCCGGTTCATTGACCAAGCGCACCAAAGCGGCGGCAATGGATGACTCGCTCCGTGGATCAAACAGGAGCGCGGCGCCCCCCGCGACTTCGGGCAGAGAAGCGGCATTCGAGCAAGCCACTGGCAACCCGGCGGCCATTGCATCTGCCACCGGCAGCCCGAAGCCCTCATACAACGAAGGAAAGACAAACGCATTGGCTTGGTGGTAGAGACCGGCCAATGCTCCATCGGACACGTAACCGAGACAAGTAATGTTGGACTTCGCCGCCCCAGCCGATATCTGGCGATTCAATTCTGGAGGGACCTTGCCCACGAGCACCAGTGACCAAGGTTTGGCAAAGGCCGCTTGGGCTGCCGTGTAGGCACGGCACAGACGCTGAATATTCTTGTGCGGGCTGCTGCCAGACACGCACAGGATGAACCGCTCCGGCAGTCTGGATCCATTCCAAGGCTGGACATTGTCGAATAGGAGCGGTGCCAAAAGAATGGTGTGAACGCGTTCCGGGGCCACGCGCAAATGTTTGATAATCTGTTGCCGCGAGAATGAAGAGATGGTGATAATCGCGGCGGCCTGACGCGCGGCAATAGGAATGATCGCGCGATAGGCCGCCCGTTGGCCAGGTGCCATCATGTCCGGGATATCACAAAACTGAGTGTCGGGGATCGTTACCACGACGGGCAGCCTCGGAGCCATCGGCGAAAGATAGCCGGGGCAAAACAGCAATTCCGCCCCTTTACGACGCGCGTAGTGACTAAGCCACGTCTGCTCATAGAGCGCGCGCGCCAACCGATTGGGCAGAGGAATTCTTGGCGTCCGGACCTCGCAGCCCACAAGCGGGCACAAATGGCCCGCCACTGCGGGTGTGCAGAGGATGGTCAGGCGCAACCCTGGCGCCCGGCTTAGTGGCCTGAGCAACTCTCGACAGTAAGTCTCGACGCCGCCGGACCGGACCGGCTGAACGCCCAAAAGATTGATCCAGACGTTCATGGGTTGCAGACCGTCAGAAAATCACTGAAATGTGGCAGGCTCACTGTTCAGATCTCTGCGATGAACTGGCAGGAATAACGGGGGATCGAAGCCAAGCACGCAAGTCCAATCCAGATTTCTCCCCCGGAACCGCTCGCTCGGCCTCGACCATCATTCTGACAACAAAGTGCATGTCGTGACGAGCTTTCCATCCGAGGTCGCGGTTGGCTTTGACGGGGTTTCCTCGCCCGAAACTAATTTCTGTGGGCCTGATCAAAGAATGATCGCTCTCAACGTGGTTCTTCCAAGTCAGACCGACCGCGTCAAACGCCGCGGCCACAAAAGCCTCAAGCGAATGGCACTGGCCGGTGGCGATGACAAAATCAGAAGGTTGGTCCTTCTGGAGCATAAGCCACATGGCTTCGACATACTCCGGCGCCCAACCCCAGTCCCGCTGCACACCGGTGTTGCCAAGGCGTAGCACCTCACCGCTGCCTGCGGCGATGCGACAAGCCGCCGCCACAATTTTTCGAGTCACGAACCTGGCCGGTCGGAGTGGTGATTCGTGATTGAACAGAATTCCAGAACAGGCAAATAGATTGTAGGCTTCCCGGTAGTTGGCAACCTGCCAAAAGGCTGCGGCTTTGGCCACCGCGTAGGGGCTTCGCGGCCGAAATGGATGCTCTTCGGTAGCGCCTTCACCCTGAGTATCTCCGAAGCACTCGCTTGAACCCGCGTTGTAAAACCGGATCGGGGCTCCCAGGAAGCGGATGGCTTCCAGCAGGTTCAAGGTGCCGACGCTGATGCTTTCAAGAGTCTCAACCGGCTGCTGAAATGAGAGAGCAACGGAGCTTTGGCCGGCCAGGTTGTAAACCTCCTGTGGCGAAGCTTTTCGCATCACACCAACCACGCTGCGGAAATCATTGATCGCCATCGATTCCAAGGAAATCCTCTCGTAGATTCCCAATTTCTTCAAGTTGTCAAATGATGCCATTTGAGCATCGCGCGATGTTCCTATCACCTCGTACCCGCGATCCAGCAGGAGCTTGGCGAGATACGCCCCATCCTGTCCTGACACACCGCAGATTAGCGCGCGTGGTCTGGAGGAAGCAGAGGACATAAGACGGGAGAAATGGCGTTCATGAGTTGCGGACTGCCAGAACAATAGCGAAATGCAGATTGTGTGATTGCCACTCGGAAATCCGGGTGTGGAAAGCCAAAAGAACTATGCGCGTAACAATCGAGTGTCGGCTGGCATCTCAGCTGCGTGGCAGAGTGTTCCTCTCGCGCGTTCTTTCGCATGGACTCCAAAATAATGATGCGCGCGCCAGATCCGCCGCTGGCCGCGGCTTTATTGTTGCCGATAACTTAGCATGATCTTGGCCACGGTTGTGGCCACGTTCCGCCGCTGATATTCTTCCGGAGCCGGCCAATTCCCCGGGCATTTCAGCGCCAGCTTCATGCCGCCTTCCAGCATCTCAGGAAAAGCCCCCGCAAGGATATTACTGCCACACTCCGTCGTCTCCGGACGCTCGGTCACATCCCGAGTAGTCACATTGGGAATGTTAAAAATGCACGCCTCCTCCTGCACCGTGCCGCTGTCCGTCACCACACCGAATGCGTGTTTCTCCAAATGGATGAAGTCAAACAAACCGAATGGCTTCTCCAGGCGCAGCCTGGCCTCATTCACGGAGATCCCGGACTTATGGATGCGATCGGCTGTCCGCGGATGAACGCTCACCACCACGGGCTTCCCATAGGCTTCCGCCAGCCGGGTCAATCCGCAGAGAAGCGCCCGCAACCTGTCCGGGTGGTCCACGTTTTCGGCTCGATGCATGGTCGCTAGGAAATACCCTCCCTTTTTGAGGCCCAACCGGCTGAGGACCTGGCTGGACTGGATCTGTGGATCGAAATGCTCCAGCACCTCGAAGATTGGGTTTCCTACCACAAAGATGCGCTCACGATGGATGCCTTCGGCCACCAGGTTTGCGGCGCTCCGGTGAGTATAGGGAAGCAGCACGTCACTGCTGTGGTCAATAATGCGCCGATTCACTTCCTCGGGCACTCGGTCGTCATAACACCGGTTTCCGGCTTCCATGTGATAAACCGGGATCAAACGGCGGGCGGCCACGATCGCAGCCAATCCGGAGTTTGTGTCCCCCAGTATCAGCAACCGGTCCGGTCTTACCGTAGCGAGCAACTCGTCCATCCGGCTAAGAATCAATCCCGCCTGTTCGCCAAATGTGGCGGCGCGGATGCCGAGATGATGGTCAACCTTCCGAATCCCCAGTTCATCCAGGAAGACGTCGCTCAAGTTTGGGTCGTAATTTTGACCCGTATGCACGAGTACCTGTTCCGCGTGCTGATCAAGCAGGGGAATGATCCTGCTCAACCGGATGATTTCGGGCCGCGTGCCAATGATCGTGATTATTTTCACAGCCGGGATTTCCGGTTAGGGCCGTTCGAACTGCCACCGGTAAGCCGCCAGTTCCTCAACCATCTGTGGCACGGACGGCGCCAGGGTATAGCCGGCCGCCGCCCACGCCTCCTGGTTCAGCTTTGCGTTCCGGGTGGCAAGGGTCCGGTCAACGACGACGGCCGCTTCCGTCGCCCCAATAGTGATGTCTTCCCGTCCGTAGTGCCGGGCGTAACACTGCAGAAGCTCGCATTTGTTAATGTCCCCGGTTGGGATGATGTGCAGTGACGGGGACAGGTCGAGTTCTTTTGCGATGACGCCCAGGCATAGCTTTGCATAGTGCAACGTGGTCACGCCGTTCCAGCGATGATTGACAAACCCGTTCACTTTCGCGCCCTGGGGTTGTCCCAGGAACCAGTCCAGCAGGGACAGGTGCGCTTTCAACTCGGGGCCGATAATTGAGCAGCGCAGATGAAACACCTGCTTTGACGTTACCTCCCCGAGGCTCTTGGTTTTGCCGTAGGCGTCCAAAGCGTCATGTTTGTCCGTTTCCACATAGCGACCCTTCTGTCCCGAATAGACGCAGTCCGTCGCAATCTGTAGCACACGACTGCCGGTCTTCTCCGCAGCGCGGGCCAATAAATGGGGGAACAGGGCGTTAATCCGGACGGCCCGCTCAACTTCCGCCGCGTTATCGTCGTGGATATAGGGTTTGATGACGCCCACCGCGTTGATCACCCATGCCTGGCCTTCCAGCGTTTGCTCAATCCGAGCCGGATCCAGCGCGGCGGCATCGAATAGGCGCCAGCTAACCGCGGGCAACGCCTGCTCGCATCGTCGTTTTAAGTCCTCCGCCCGCACCGTCGCGCTCACTCGCAGGCCGGGCTGGCGCGCGAGGAAATCCGTCACCATCGCGCCCAGCATGCCCGATCCGCCCAGCACCAATACATTTGTCGGCATAAATAGACCTGTTCTTTGATTGTTTACGATTATCGCTCAACCACGTCCCAAGGGTTCCAGTAACGCGCGTCGAAACGAATGTCATCGCCCCGGCTTTCCTCCAAGGACGAGGTGGAAAAGAATGCCAGCACGGCGTCATCGCTCAGGGACATGAAGCCGTTGGCGTAGCCCGCAGGAATGTAAAGGACAGCCGGCTTCTGTGCCGAAAGAACATAGCGATGAACCTTTGCATCTTTCGAGGGTTTATCCCAATTGTCAATTTCCACGGCGCCGACGATCGCTGACCCCGCCACCAGGGTCACATACTTGGCCTCCTGGCGATGCGCGTGCCACGCGCGGACGAAGCCTTGGCGGTGATTGGTGAGGCGGTAGAACCGCTTCACTCCCGCGAAGTTGAAATCGTTGACAAAGCCCACGGCACCCCGGTCATCCACCGCCAACGCGCCCTCTATCAGTCTCGGTTCGGTTTCCATACGTTTATTCTTTCTGTGGTCATTTCGGCAAGTGGCTGTTGAATTTCGACAAAAACGCTGAATTGGTGTAGCGCGGGTTCTCCAAATCTTTCAAGCGATCTTGCTCCAGGAGTCCCTTGAGTTCCTCAATGCCGTCGTCAATCGAGTATTCTGGTTTGAATCCAAGGACTTTGGCCGCCTTGTCCCCACTCACCCGGTAATTGCGCGCATCTTGGAACTTCATTTCCGTTGCTTCGACCCGGAGGTCCGGATAGTGGTTTCGAACCTGGTAAGCGAGATCAATGATCCGGACATTCTGCTTGTTCAGGTTGAACACCCCCATTTGCTTCGATTCCAGATTCTCCACAATGGCCCGGGCCGCGTCTTTGACATGAAGCAGAGGCCGGAACTGGTCCCCGCCGTAGACTGTGACCTGGCCGAGGCGGTGAGCCCGAACGGTGAGCGTGTTGACCACCAAGTCGAGACGGATACGCGAGAACAGGTCGCCGACGCCGAACAGCGTGCCCAGCCGAAAGATCAGCGCATTCTTGTTCGCAAGGTGCTTCTCCGCCTCCAGTTTGGTCACGGCATAGACCGAAAGGGGGTTGGTTGGCGACGATTCGTCCAAAACACCGTCTTGGGCGCCGTAAACGGAACAGGTGGACAAAAAGATGATTCGACCGTTGAAAATCTCCGCCAGCCATTGCAGCGAGTCTTGATTGATCTCGATGCTGACGTCGGGATGCAGCGCACAAGCAGGATCGCCCACCAACGCCGCCAGCCATACCACTGTATCCGCCCACCGCAGGTGCGGCAACAGCCGCTCGCGCTCGCGCACGTCACCGTAATAAAAGTCAACCGGCTTGCGGTACGACTCCTCGTACAAAAGCCCGTCGTAAACGCGCACGGAATGTTGCGCGCCCTGCAGCAGGTCGGTGACTGCACCGCCCACATAGCCCGCCCCGCCAACCACCAATATCTTCATAACCTGTCCTTTTTCGCTTTGCTTGCCTTGGGAGTGCCCTCAACGGGATCACCCCATCGGCGGCATGTTGCGACACAAAAACGCCCGTGTCAACATCGAACATTCCAATATCAACCGGCGCGCTACCCGCAACGCAGACGCCCACCCGCCTCAGCGTCTCCGGGCGCACCGCCAGTTGCCCGATGCAGACTGAGTTAATTCCATAGTCACTAACGCCTTTGCCGACTCAATGCAAGACCTTCATGCCGCATGTCGTCCTGCTTCTTTTCGAGGCGCAAAAAGATGCGGATTTGGACAATATCAGTTTTCAAGAATCGGCGAAGAACGTCATTGCCAAGACTGCATGCGCCGACGGTAATGAGTATTGCCATATGTTTTGAACATATTCAGTGCGCCTTGAAAATCGTGTCCGCCTGATTGCGCCGCCTATTTTGCGTCCGATTTCCCAGTTCACTTGCGATTCGCAACTGGTTTCACCCAATCCTCACTCTGCACGGCAAGCGGGCTTCCCTTGCCAAGCGACCGGAATCGGTACATAACAGACCTGAAAACAATTTTACCCAAAGAGGCAATGCTCAAGTCAAGGTAGCCTTGATACAAATACTGCGCCGCATATGATGCGTCGAAGATATTGTGGATATTGTATTTATCCGCATCCAGAAGAAAGGCTCTCGCATTAATGCCAGTGCCTTCAAAATGCGATCGCTTCCGGTGGCGATTCGTTCCACGGACTTTTTCCCGATAAAACTCGCCCAACCCGTGCTTCTCCGCAATTTGATTCAGTATGGCCAGCTCGCGGGAGATTCTCTCATCGCCATACATCCCATGGGCCAATTCCTTGATTCCATTTGTCAACACTTGCCTGTAATCTATCGTGGGGAATTCTCCAGGCCAGCCGGGCAGGTCTTTCGCAGTGAGCAAATAATCGGCCGTCATCAATGTGATCAGCGGAGAATACGGCTGTTCCGCCAATTCCCTGTGCATCGGCTTGATGGCGGTGTCTTCATAGAACTTCTCGGATTGTGTTTTTGCTTTTTCGCTATTGGACAAGTAGGCCAATCCTTGGGACGCGGGCGAGAGTCCGTAAATGGAAAAAGGCCTCCCGGAGAAGGCGTAGCCGGCCACCTCGCCGGCAAGCACGATTCCCGAATACCCATCCGGCGTTGGACAGGAATAAAACCGTTTGTCGGGAGAGCGTTCACGAACTCTGTCTATTAGCAATGTGGAGGCAACTCCCTTGACGTAAAGCATGGGCGATTCCAAATCAGTTATATAGTGAAGATTCTTCGCCTGACGATGCAGGAATTGCCGGGAATCAACAATTTTTAATCCCCTTCTGCGGCGGATGATCAATTGTCCTTTCGGTGCGAAGACGCCCGGATAGCAGAATGTAGGCGCCGGCCAGGCAAGCAATTCCAGGCCCGTCTCCAGCAAGATGTCACGCATGCCTTTGATCCCATCGGGCAGCAATCCATCATCTCCTCCCAAGGCAATGACATATCCAGGTTTTGCTTGACGCAAAGCAAATTCAAAATTGTCCCGCATTCCAACCCCCGGGCCGAGGGGAAGAAACCGTATGCGCGAGTCACGGCCGGATGCGTCCTCAACAACCTCCCGGGCATCGTCTGTGCTGTTATCATCCGAAACAATTACTTCCAACGGCTCGTAATCCTGCATCATGCACGTTCGCAGAGTGTGATGCAAATAGGCCGCCCTGTTTTTGTTCGGAATAACTACAGTAAAAAGGGGCGCCTTGTCGTGATTGCGGTGTTCCATCATCTTAATTGCCGTCGTTGAGTTTGCGGAAAGGCTTGTGCCTTAAAATCCGTCTCCGCCGAAAAGCAAAATCCTGATCTCTATCACCGGTTGCCGCTATGATGACACTGAATTACCTGCTTATATAGACTTATGTGCCGTTGGACGCACATCGAGAATGCGTATTCATCCTCGGCAATCTGACGCGCGTTCCGGCCTAATTCACTGCGCAAATTATCATTATCCAGCAAACGCCTGACTGCCTCGGCCAAGGCCACGCTGTCCTTTGAGGGTACGGCCAGACCGCCACGGGGAGATCGAATCACCTCGGGGAGCGCGGTTCCCTCGAACACGACCACCGGGACCCCACAGGCCATGGACTCGACAGCCATAAGCCCAAAAGCTTCCTGAATGGAGGGCATCAAAAACACGTCCGCCGCAGAGAAGGCAATGGCAAGTTCCTCGCCGTCAATCCAGCCCGTCGCTGTAACCCGATATTTTGGTGACATGCCCTGAAAGTCCTTGCCGCCTTGAAATATCAGCAGGGAAACCGGTTCTTCGGGCTGGTAAATCTCCAGAGCCGCCTTCAGCCAGCGCATGCCCTTGAACCGATCATATTTGAACCCGACATCGCGAAATGCGATGACTTTGTGATCTAACGGAATGCCCAGTTTCCTCCGGCATTCAGTTTTGGATCGTGGCTTGAAGAGCTCCAGGTCAATGCCGAAAGGAATGCGATGACAGGGGAAATGACGCAACAAGGGGCTTCTTTCGATTCTATCCTGCATCCACTGAGATGCTACAACCAGGGTCACATCCGCGCGCTGATAAACGCGTCTTTTTACTCTCCAATGCAAATATGGTGTGTAATGCTGAAAAAGGGATGTGCGCCTTGGATGCGGACAGCGCGGCGAACATCCGGTCAGCCACCGATCACACTCGAAAGAATACTCGCACCCTCCAGTGCCTGCCCACGGATTGTGAACAGTCCAAACAAGTGGCTTTAAGCGAGCCAGCATCGGCAACGACAAGAGGCTAAGATTGGCGTCATTTTGAATCAAATGGAGGTGGACAACGTCCGCCCGTTTGAAGTAATCACGGGCTGGCAAAACCCAGCCGCCAAATCCAGCAAGCCCATCCAAACCCGCTCTATTGCCCAACCACATCGCCATCGTTGCAAACAACCGCAACACCCCATTGCAAGGAGGCATTCGATGCACATGAGAGCTCCTGGATGTCCTGTTCCATACCGCCATGTCCACATTGTAAAACATGTCGAGCGCCTCTTGCATATGATAGCCCGTGAACCGTCCTCCTGCCAGATCGCTGTTGCTGATATGCAGGATATTCACACCAGGGCAGTTAAACCAGATTTAAAACCATTCCGAGGCCGAAAATATAGTCTGGTAGGTTCCATAATATTCCTGATTATCAACGCCATTACAAAAGACACCCAATTCCCAGAAGGTCAAGCTGAAAAGCACAGTTAACAATAATACCCTGAGCAAAGGCGCTTTTAGATTCTGAACAATAATCGGATAGGCAACCAATGTTGCGGGCGCAAAATAGAAGCAGACGCGAGAAAGCAATTCGATAGAAAGGGTAAGCGGAGCCAACATAAAACTGATGATAGCAATCCTGCACACCAAGCTGGTACTCTCCTTCGGTGACGTTGCGTAAAACAGCGCCAAAACAAGCATTATTGTTCCATAAAGAAAACCCAGTCCCGTGCCAAGCTTACCCGGGTCCTGATAAGTTTGGTATCTCTCGAAGTAGTCCGCGACGAAATCACGCAGAAGATTGCCCAAAGATCCATTGAGACCAAAGACGAATAGAAGCACAAATATCGAGACGACGATGATTCGGGTCACCCTCTTGCTCGCCAGATTAGCATTCCAATTGGCCAAAGCGAGAAGATATAGAGGCAGCAGGAGGACAGCACTCAGATGAAAGAGCGAAGCCAGGCCGATACAAAGAAAGTACCGGATTGGCTGCTTCTTATGAATGAACTCGAGCGAAACGAGAAACAGCAATATAGCGACGGTTTGCCTCAGTGCCGAAAGCTGAATCAACATGAATATTGGATTGAATACATAGAGGCAAACAGCCACCCAATAATATGTCACAGGCACATGAGTTTTAATAAGGTGGTAATAGACGAGGCAATTAACAAAAGCGAGCGCGGCGATCATTCCAAAAAAGCCTAGAGGGCAAAACAGCTCATTTAAACATATCCACGCAGGCTCGAAATCATGTGAATTATTGAAATCAAACAAACCGTTATCGCGAACCTCGCCAAACGTTTGCAAGTACGTATTGTAGTCCCAGCCGTAATTATACCGCAATGCGGTGAAAACAAATATCACGACAAAAGAGGCTCTTAAACCCCATGAAGTGCGCCGCCATCTTGATAGGAAGGCAAATAGACCAGAGAGGAATCCTAATGTTATTATTGCTGGCATTTCTATTACTCAATCGTTTCCGGGAAAACTATCAAGGCGTTGTGCAAACATGCTTGGCGACTATTTGTACCCCGGCAATCTCCCCACGCTCGCAGCCAGAGAAGTCCGTAAGTAAAGGGCGAGCCGGCTTGGGAAACCGTGTTTCTTATTGATTTCGAGGCTTCCTCGACGTTTTCAGTGGATCCATAGGGTCCAGAAACGGCTGCACGCGCCATTCAACTTCATTAAAAGCCTGTGTTTTAGGGCCGACAGGCCCAAGCCCTTGCCTTTCAAGGCTTTCCAGTGGTGCTACCATTCCACTGAAAGCGTCGAGGAACCTGATTTCGAGGCTTCCTGCCAGGCGGGATATCGCATAGTTTCCACAAGCCGGCATTCTTATCTCCATAGCCAGGGGCTGGGCATTGTTCGTTGATTAATAGTATCGGTGGTGGAAAGTTGAAGGGGGGAAGCTGCAGGTTGATTGCCCGCCAATCTCCTGTGGCAATGTCGACATTGTGGTCTTTGTCGGTGTAGGTGGTCGTCAGCAGGTAGGTGGATCCGGTGCTCCTCATATTATCGAGTGCGGTGAATATTGCGTGAAATGAAAAGTGAACAAGGCAATCACGGCAGAAAATGAGATCAACCCTTGGTAAGTGGCCGCCGATGAGGTCCATAGGAGCAAAGCTGTGGCGTTTATCACCATACAATCTTTGGTTGGTTTCAGCCAAGTCCGGCACAATATCACCGCCGATGTATTGCAGCTCCAGTTTCACTTCCTTCATCCAAAAGAAGTCACCGCACGGAATGTCGAGCATGGAATGAATGCCCAGATCTTTGGCAAGGCTGGGTAGCTCCCTTCTGATGACTTCTGTTTGAATTAGACTAGACCCGGCGCCTGAAACGGAGTTAGGGTCCCCCCAATAATTGTCTTGGTAGATCCTTGAAAATGTCTGCTTAGAGCGCGTTTTAAAAATGGGAGATGTCAATCATAAGTAAGGTGCTTATGTTGTACAACATTGGTACTTGCCTATAAATAGAGCGGATGCAAACGCATCCGAAAAATTATCCAACCAATCTGAC
>Ga0326728_10006181_pt1 | contig 32554 bp, 35 predicted proteins | sample MB3enrmetagenome_FD_207602 | JGI IMG/M metagenome (GOLD analysis project Ga0326728, IMG submission 207602) | Lab enriched peat soil microbial communities from McLean, Ithaca, NY, United States - MB31MN | ecosystem: Environmental > Terrestrial > Soil > Wetlands > Peat | place: USA: New York... | reverse complement strand
ACGCTCTTTCCACTGGGCCGCATGACCAAGCCGGATGTGCGCGAAGTGGCGCGCCAGCACGGACTGGCGCTGGCCGAGAAGCCCGATTCGCAGGAGATATGCTTTATCCCCGGCGGCGACTACAAGCAGTTCCTGACGGCCTACCTCGAAGAGCAGGGCGAGCAACTGCCGGAGACAGCAGGCGAGCTGACCGACGCAAGCGGCCAGGTTCTGGGCCACCACGAAGGCATCTTCAACTTCACCGTGGGCCAGCGCAAGGGCTTGGGCGTCAGTTCGCCTACGCCGCTCTATGTGCTCAATATTGACCCGGCTAGCCATCGCGTCACCGTAGGCGCGGACGAGGAGCTGGCCACCCGCACGCTGCGCGCACGCGGCCTGAACTGGATTTCGATTCCCGCGCTGACCGCTCCCATGCGCGTCCGCATCAAGATTCGCCACCGGCACGAACCGGCCTGGGCGATGCTGGAACCGGCTGGCCCCGATGATGTCGTCGCCACCTTCGACGAGCCGCAGCGCGCCGTTACGCCGGGTCAGTCGGCGGTCTTTTATGACGGCGATGAGGTGGTCGGCGGGGGTTGGATTTCCGGATAAAGGAGAATACATCCTCGGATTTTCTATCCTGCTGTTGTAGATAACTCACCCAAAAACAACGAATCCCAGACCGGACATTTCCAGCCTAGGATTCATTGTTTTGATCGCTCCCATCTACTCCGGCAGCACCAGCGTGCCTTTGACCTCAAAGCCCTGCGCAAGCACTTGAGCGCCGGTCTTCGGCTGGCCGCCGCCGACCGAGAGCGTGTACTGGCCCTCGGCGACAATCGGCTGGCCGGCTTCCGTGACCATGCTCATATCGCGCGGCTTTAGCTCAAAGCGCAGCATCTGCGAGGCGCCCGCCTCCAGATGAACCCGCTGGAAGCCGCGCAGCGCAAGATTCGGTGCGCCCGCCACCTTGGGAAATTCGAGGTAGAGCTGGGCCACCTCATCGCCTGCGCGCTTGCCTGTGTTGGTGACGGTAACTTCGGCGACAACCGGGCTGCCCGCCGCCACCGAAGCGGTGGGAACGGTCAGTCCGCTGTAAGCGAATGTGGTATAGCTCAGGCCGTAGCCGAAGGGATAGAGCGGCTCACCCTGGAAGTAGCGGTAAGTGCGGCCCTTCATTGCGTAATCCTCAAAGGCCGGCAACTGATCGATGCTCTTGTAGAAGGTGACCGGCAACCGCCCGGCGGGGTTGTTCTTGCCGGAGAGGGTTTCAGCCACGGCCGCGCCGCCCTCTTCGCCTGGATACCAGGCATCGAGGATAGCGTTGGCATGGTCCTTGGCCCAGTTGACGCCCAGGGCGCTGCCGTTGGCCAGCACCACCACCAGCGGCTTGCCGACGGCGCCCAGGGCTTCAATCAGATCCTCTTCCGGCTTGGGCAGGTCGATGGAAGTGCGGTCGCCGCCCTTGAAGCCGGGCTCGTCCACCTGCATCTCCTCGCCTTCCAGTTCGCTGGTGATGCCCACCACGGCCACCACTACATCGGCCTTCTTAGCCGCCTCAATCGCCGCCGTCTGCGGCTTCATATCCACCTTCGACCACATCAGCTTCGCCGCGATCTCATCGTTTCCGAATCCGAACGCGCTATCCACCTGAAGTTTCGCCGGCTTGCCCGCTTCCAGGTGCACATGGCCCAGCTTGGCCGACTTGCCGTCGCCGCCGTAGCTCGATGTAACATTCTTGCCATCCAGCTGCATGCGGAAAAAACCCGTAGCCGCCAGGCCCAGGTTGTAGTCGCCCGTTTCCGTAGCCGTCAGCATCCCCTCCCAGTGAATAAGCAGAGGTTTCAACTCAGCAGCTTCCGCCGGCACACTGCTGGGGGATGCATCGATCGTGGCTTCCACGCGCTCGACGACCGGCTTACTGGCGGTCGGGCTGTTTATGTTGCTCATGTCCAACTTCGCGTAGCTCGCCTTGATCCCCGGTTTGCCATCCACTGTCAGCGCGCTGGCCGGTACCGGCTCCGCATCCGAACCCAGGAACTGCGTGCCCGCCACGTAGTCGATCGCCGCGCCGGGGAACTCCTTCTTGATGCCGTCAACTATCGAAACCGAGTGCGTGGGCATACCGTTGTAGTTGCCCATCAGGAACTTGGTCTGCTCGGCCAGCGGCCCGATGACCGCAATCTTCTTGACTGTGGGCTTCAGCGGCAGCACGCCGTCGTTCTTCAACAGCACCATCGCCTCTCCGGCCAGCTTCCGCGCCATTGCGCGGTGTTCGACCGAGTCCAGCAGCTTCTCGTCGATCTGGTTGTAGGGCACCATCTCCGGCGGATCGAACATCCCCAGCTTTATACGCGCCGTGAAGAGGCGGATGAGGGCGACATCGATCTCGCTCTCTTTCAGATAGCCCTGCTTCACTGCGTCCAGATAAGCCTTGTAATCGTGGTCGTCGTTCACCTTCATGCCAAAGTCCACGCACTCGTTGTCCATGCCGCGACGCAGGCTCACCGCCGAGCTCTCGGCCTGTGTGGCATTGAATTTGTGCCCGCTGTGAATGTCGAGCACCGCGCCGCAGTCCGAAACCACGTAGCCCCGGAAGCCCCACCAGCCGCGCAACTGGTCTTCCAGCAGAAACTCGTTGGCGCAGGCCGGTTGGCCGTTGATCGAGTTATAGGCGCACATCACCGATCCTGCCTTGCCCTCGACCACCGTGGCACGGAAGGCGGGCAGGTAGGTGTCCAGTTCGTCGTGCTTGCTCACTTCCACATTCGAAGTATGCCGCGTCGGCTCCGGTCCCGAGTGCACGGCAAAGTGCTTCGGCGTCGAGATCACGCGGTAGTAGCGCGCGTCGTCGCCTTGCATTCCGGTCACAAAGGCCACGCCCATGCGCGCCGTCAGGAACGGGTCTTCGCCATAGGTCTCCTGGCCGCGGCCCCAGCGGGGATCGCGTACGATGTTCACATTGGGCGCCCAGAAGTCTAAACCCGTCATGAAGTCGTTGAGCTTGGCGCGCACCGCCTGCACATGCTTGATGCGCCCCTCGGTGCCGATCACCTCGGCCATGCGATGAATTGCTGGCGTGTCGAAGGTGGCGGCCAGGCCGATCGGCTCAGGAAACTCCGTGGTTCCATCCTGCGCCACGCCGTGCAGAGCTTCGCTCCACCAGTCGTACTCCGGAACATTCAGCCGTGGAATCGGCCGCGCCTGATTCACCAGCTGGGTGGCCTTCTCCTCCAGCGTCATTCTGCCAACCAGGTCGGCGGCACGCTGTTCGGCGGACAGGCTTGTGTCCAGATAAGCGGGCTTGGGAGCGTTCTGCGCTCCGGCCATACAAGCCGCCGAGACGCAAGTCAGCGTCGCAGCCATCATCTTCAATCCAAAGCACTTCATCATATTCCTCTCTCAGGGGTCAGTTTTGCAGGCGTCAGGGATCGGAAAGCCGCATCAAGCCCCAACCTGTTCTTATACGTTTCAGGCTGCTCTTCGGTTTCCAACGCTAAGGCGCGCGGCAGGGACTGTCAAGCGCGGCGTGGGAGGGAGAAAACTTGCCGTAGACTTAGGCTATCTCCGTGTCAATCCTTGGCTCTTCTGATCTCTGATCTCTGTTCTCTGACCCCTGGTCCAAGAACGATTGCAGAATCAGCGTAGCGGCCACCTGGTCCACCACTCTCCGGTGCTGCTGGCGGGCGTGCCCGGCTTCATAGAGAATCTGATGCGCCTCGTGGCTGGTAAGCCGCTCATCCCACAAATGAATGGGCAGGCCAGTCAACTCGCCCAGTTCGGCTGCAAAGGCCTGCGTCTTGGTAGCCTGCGGGTTCACGTCGCCGGAGAGATGCACGGGATTCCCCACCACAATGCCCACGACGGCAAAGCGTCGGCAGAGCCGCGCCAGCGAGCGCAGATCCTCGCGCTGATTGTGCCGCCGCTCCAGCGTCAGCACCGGCTGCGCCGTCAGCCCCAGCTCGTCCGACACAGCCACGCCGATGCGGTGGTTGCCGACGTCGAGGCCCAGATAACGGGGATGAGGGGCAGTTTCCAGCTTCTTGCTCCTGGCTTCTAGCTTAAAGCCCACAGCGGCAACCCATGCAGAAAACGCTCTGCCGTGGGCCATAGGCCCGGTACAATCATAGGTAGGGAGTCCCGTGAGGGATTTATTCCGTCTTTTCAACAGTGAAGGGTCGACAGCAACGAATGGCGCCACGCAGACAGACGAAAAGAAGGAGAAAGAGTTCCGGCGCCGCGGGCATCTTGTGGACACTTCTCTTTATCTTGCTTTTGTTGCCGGCTGGTACGGCGGCCTGGCTGGTTTTTACGCCCTTCGGGCCGGAGTCGGAGACCTTTGTCGAGCTGGCGCCGGGCTCTTCCGCGGTGCGGATGGGCCAGCAACTGGAAGAGGCGGGCGTGGTGCGCAGCCAGTTTGCCTTCGATCTGGTGCGCTGGTGGAAGCGTGGAACACTCAAGGCCGGCGAGTACCGCTTCGACCATCCGGTTGCGGTGACCGAGGTCTATGCGCGCATCCTCCGCGGCGATGTTTACACCCGGACGGTGGTGATCCCAGAAGGCGAGAGCCTCTTTGAAATTGCCGCCCGGCTGGAGCAGGCGGGATTTGGCTCCCGGCAGAGTTTCCTGGACGGCGCGGCAAAGCAGGTGGGCCTGGTGAAGGACCTGGACCCCGGAGCAACCAGCCTGGAGGGTTACCTGTTTCCGGACACCTATCATTTTGCCCGCAAGTTTGGTCCGGCGCAGATTTGCGCGGCGATGGTGAAGCGCTTTCGCGCCATAGCCGGTCAACTGGGATTGAAAGGGAATATGCATCGCGTGGTGACCATGGCTTCGCTGGTGGAGCGGGAGACGGCGGTGGATGCGGAGCGTCCGCTGGTGGCTGGCGTCTTTGAAAACCGGCTGACCAAAAAAATGCCGCTGATGACCGACCCTTCGGTGATCTACGGGCTGGAGCTGGATGGCCGCTGGCGGGGAGCAATCTACCAGAGCGATTTGAAGTTCGACACCCCATACAACACTTATCTGCACACCGGCCTGCCGCCGGGTCCGGTGGCCAATCCCGGCCTGCGCTCGCTGCGCGCGGCAATGGAGCCGGCCAAAACCACCTACCTCTACTTTGTGGCCGCCGGAGCCAATCCCCAGGGGCGGTCCTTGTTCGCCAGCACCATCGAGGAGCACGAGCGCAACGTGGCCGATTACCGGCACGCCGTGAAGAAGGCAGGCGGACGATGAAAGCAAGCTGTCGTCTCACATCTGTCGCCGCCTTGGCTCTTCCGCTCCTCTTTGCTGGGTGCTCCCTGCTACCCACAACGCGCAAGCTGCCGATCCCCAAGGCGCCGCTGGTCACGCAGACCATTGCGCCGGATGAGCTAGTGCAACGGCTCAACCAGCGCTGGGCCGCGCTCGAAAGCCTCAACGCCAGCGTCGAAATCCAGGCCAGCGTGCTCAAAAGCAAGGAGGGCTTGGCCAAGGACTACACCTCCATCCGTGGAATCATCCTGATGCGCAAGCCGGAGATGCTGCGCGTCTACGGACGCGTTCCGGTGATCGGCACGCGCGCCTTCGACATGGTCAGCGACGGCAAGGATTTCACGCTGTGGATTCCCTCGAAAAACATGGCATTCAAAGGCGCCAACACAGTGAAAAAGAAGTCGGCCAACCAGTTGGAGAACCTGCGGCCAGGCTTCTTCCTGGACGCGCTGGTCGTGCAGGGCCTTGATCCGGATGACCTGTATTCCGTCGTGTCAGATTCGGAAACGGTGGAGGACACAGCCAGGAAGCACCTGTTCACCGTTCCTGAATACGTCCTCAGCATCAGCCGCCGCAAGCCGGAAAGCAACCAGTTGACGCCGGTACGCGTGATCACCTTCCATCGCGAAGATCTGCTGCCTTACCAGCAGGATTTGTACGACAGCGAGGGTAACCTGGAGACCCAGGTCTCCTATTCCGCGTACCAGGATTTCGGCGGGAGCAAGTATCCGTCAAAGGTCGTCATCAAGCGCCCGCTGGAGGATATCCAGGTCGTTCTCACCATCGACAAGGTCATGGAGAACCCCAAGAACCCTCCTTTGACCGTGGACGAGTTCGTCTTGAAGCCTGCCGAGGGAACCCAGATTCAACACCTGGAATAAAGAGCCAGTGCAATTGCGTCTGAAACTCCCCGGCCGCAATGCAGAAGAGAATCCGGCTGTGCTAGTATCCCTGCAAGTAAAATCACAGCATTTCCGGGGAGCCTGACATGGAAAGCAACCTCCGCCCGCTCACTCTCGGTGAGATTCTTGACCGCACCGCCCAGCTTTACCGCACGAATTTCCTGCTTTTTGCCGGCATCTTCGCCGTCTACGCCGGCGTGCTGCTGGTGCTGGGCCTGCTCCAGATCGGGCTGGCAGAAACTCTGCGCGTATTGCACACGACCCAACAGCTTCTATGGCTCACCTGGACCGCGACGGGCGTCACTTGGCTGATCACATTCCTCGTAGCCGGTATGTCGATCGCCGCCATCAGCCGCGCCGTAGCCTGGGTTCATCTGGGCGAACCGGCCACCATCCGCGGCGCTTACCGGAGCATCCTGCCCCAACTGGGCCGCTACCTGTGGCTGATGACCATCACCGCCTTCAGGGTCTGGACACCTTTTGTACTGCTCTACGCCGGTTTCTTTGGAACCTTTGCTTTCTATGGCGGTCTCAAAGGCTTGGGCGCAAACCCCGGCGCAGCCGCTCAACCCTCCTTCGCCTCCAACCCGCAGGCAGCGGCGGCTGTTCTTGTGGCTTTCGGGGTTTTCTTCCTGCTCCTTTTCCCCGTCGGCATCTACACCATCCTGATGAGTCTGCGCTACTCGCTGGCGATTCCGGCCTGTGTGGTGGAGAAGATGAAGGCCCGCATGGCGATCCGCCGCAGCATTGAGCTGGCCAAAGGGTCGTGGGGACGCATCTTCCTGCTGGCGTTGCTGGTCGGCATCATCAAGCTGGGGCTGGTCGCCGTCACCCAGTTCTTCATCTTTGTTGCGGCCATCAAGCACCCTGGCCAAATGCCGGGGCCGGGCCTGTTATCGCTGTCGCAGATCATGGGCTTCTTCACCAACACCTTCTTGGGGCCGATCTGGGCTACCGGCATCACGCTCTTCTACTACGACCAGCGGGTGCGCAAGGAGGGCTACGATATCGTGTGGATGATGCAGGCCGCCGGACTGACGCCGCCGGAGCCGGTGGTTGCGCCGACCGCTGCTGCTACGCCAACATTTGCGACCGCTGAGCCTTGGCTGGCTCTCGATGCGCACTTCGAGCCGCCTCCGGAGGCTCCGCACACCCCAGGGAGCGCACATGAATGAGCCGTTGCGCCCATTGACATTGGGAGAGATTCTCGACCGTACCACCCAGCTTTACCGCACGCGCTTTCTCGTCTTCCTGGGCATCTCAATCCTGCCCACCGGGGTGGTGCTGGCGCTGGCCTTTGTCGTCGGTCTGGTTGTCGCATGGTGGAGCTGGGCGGGCGCTTCCTCTGTTTCTGAGGCGGCGGGATACGTCCTCGTTGCCGTTTTCTCGTTAGCCGTGACGCTAGTGGCGCTGCCCATCTATCTGGCGGCGGCAGCGCTGTCCACTGCGGCCCTGAACCATGCTGTAGCTCGCACGAATCTGGGCGAGAAGACCACCATCCGCGATGCCTACAAAACCATCTGGAAGCGCGGCTGGCGCTACATCGGGCTTTCTCTTCTTTGGGCTCTATTCATCGGTGTTGCCCCCATGATCGCATGGATTGTACTGCTGCTCCTTGGCGGCGTCCTGGCTGCCCTGGGACAAAAGGCCGGCATGGGAGACTCCGCCAGCGTACTTCTCGGCCTGACTGCAGTTCTGCTCATCGTAGCACTGCTTGGCTACGTGATTTGGATGCTGCTTCGGCTCGCTCTGGCCTTTCCCGCCTGCGTCGTCGAGCAGATCGGCGCATGGCCCGCGCTCAAGCGCTCCTCCGTCTTGACCAAAGGAACCAAAGGCCGCATCTTCCTCCTCTACCTTCTGGTAGCGATCCTCAGTTGGCTGCTCATGATGGCGATCACACTGCCCTCGACGATCTTCCTGGCCCTGCTTCCCGGCATGAGCAACCCGCAACACGCGCAAGCCATGGGAATGGTGTTCTTGATCATCGTTTATGGCGCATCTTTTGCCGTCCAGACGCTCGTTAAGCCGATCTACGGCATCGCGCTGGTGCTCTTCTACTACGATCAGCGCATTCGCCTGGAAGGCTTCGACATCGAGTGGATGATGCAGCAGGCGGGGATGGCGCCCGCGCCATCGCCCGCGCCCGAAGCCGCGCCCTGGCTATCAGCCGCGCCAAACATGGCGCAATCAGCCGGGGAGGGTCACGCTTGACGGCACGGATCCAACTCGCTGGCTTGGCGCTGGCTGTGGTGCTCGTCGCAACTCTCGGCGCGTCGACGGCTTATGCCGATGCCCCCGGCGCTCAGTCCGCGAGCAACAGTCGCGAGACAACGCTCGCCGAGTACCGCCAGCACCTGGTCGAGCTGAATGCTGTGGTGGAGGCCTGCGCCAAGGCGCGCAACTCCAAAACCTGCGACCCCGCGCTCGCTGGGCAGGACGACCGTGTGCCGCTCTCGAATACGCCCAACGCCGAACGGCGTCTGGTGCGTTACAACTGGCTGCGCGCGCTGCTCGCACAAGCTCAAGAGAAGGACGCAGCCAAGACCGAAGACAAGCCCCCGGCCAAGCCGCAAGTCAAGCCTGTCGTCGGCTCGGAACAGACTCCGGTCGAGGAGCCTACGCGGCCGCCCAAGCCCACCACCAGCGAATTGTTGCAGGCGGCCGAGGCGCGCCTGGCGCAGGATATCGCCCAGGCGGACGGAGCAGCGGTCGCACCGCCCGCTGCCGCTGCCGATCACGCCCAGGAGCGCGACGCGATGAAGCAGGTACTCTCCGGTCGCGACTTCCGCAACCTGGAGGCGCCCACGGCGCGCGATTCGGCACTGGAAAAGCTGGGCGCGTGGCTCAATGGGCTCTTGGCGAGCTTCGGCAAACTACAGGCCAGCGTAGCCTGGTTGGGGCCGGTGTTGGTTTGGGGCTTCGTACTAGCCGTGTGCGTGGGGCTGGTGTGGGGATTGATGCAACTGGAACGCCGCTGGCGCATCCGGCTGGTGCCGGAGATCTACGGCCCCGCCGCCGGAGCCGCTTCGGCCCGCGATTGGCAGCTTTGGCTGGCCGACGCGCGCCGCGCCGCCGCCGCCGGGCAATGGCGCGAGGCGATTCACTTCGTCTACTGGGCGGCGATCTCCCGGCTCGAATCGAAGCGGTTATGGCCGGCCGACCGGGCGCGCACGCCGCGTGAGTACCTGTCGCTGGTGGCCGCCGAAGACCCGCGCCGCGCCGGGTTGAGTACGCTGACCCGCAGCTTTGAACGGACCTGGTACGGTGGCCGCGCGGCAGGCGAAAGCGATTACAAGAAGGCCGAAGAGCTGGCGGACGGGCTATTATTCGATTCCCACCCTAGCCGCAAAAACAACGACGCGGCGAGGGTGGGGCACCCAGAATTTATGGACCAGAGCGAAGGCGGTGCGCGATGACGTTCCTCTCCTCGCTCGACGCCAAGGATCGCAAGCTGCTGCTCTGGTGCTTGGGGATCGCCATCGCTCTGGCCGTGGCCACCGGCTTTCTGATGCCCAACGGCGACAACGACAATCCGCTGCCCTCGACTTACCTGGCCGGCCAGCACGGCGCTCGCGCCGCCTACGAAACGCTGCTCCGCTCCAATTATCAGATTGAGCGCTGGGAGCGCCCCCTGAGCGAACTGGCCGCGACGGCCGGCCCGGAGACGGTGGTGATCTTTGCCCAGCCGTTCACCCGCGAGCCGGAGGACATCAAGGCGGTGCGGAAGATTGTCGAGCGCGGGGGCCGCGTGCTCTCCACCGGCTACATGGGTGGGTTCATCCTGCCCGCAGAGGCCAGCGACACCTCCAATGAATTCCACTTTGCCGCCTGCAAGCTGGAGCCCGAAGGGTTGGACGCCCTCGCCAGTTCGGGCGAGGCGTGGATGGTTCCCGAGGCTACCTGGAAGGTGGGGAACCCCGCCCAACGCGTCGAGTACGCCTGCGCCGGCAACCCGGCGGTCGTCGAGTACGACTGGGGCAAGGGGCACATCGTCTGGTGGGCCAACTCGACGCCTCTGGAAAACGGCTCGCTCAGCCGCGCCCACAACCTTGACCTGCTGCTGGCTTCGCTGGGTCCGCGCGCCGGCCACCGCTTCTACTGGGACGAGTCGCTGCATGGGGATATTCGCTCGGTTTGGAGCTATGCAGGCGGGGTGGCGTGGAATTCGTTGTGGATAGGCCTGCCGGTGCTAGCGCTGCTGATCATCTTCAGCTTCAGCCGCCGCAGCGGGCCGGTGCGCGACCTGCCGCCGCCGCCGCGCGCCACGCCCATCGAGTTCCTGGAGGCACTGGGCTCGCTCTATCGCAAAGCCGGAGCTGCATCCACGGCCGTCTCGGTTGCCTGGGAACGCTTTCGCCGCCACAGTTTGCGGCTCTGCGGGCAAAGGGGAAGCAAGATGGACGCAACAAAGCTGGCAGCGGTGATTCGCCGCCGTTTTCCCCAAGCCGACGCCAGCCTGGAAGCCGATCTGGCCGCCTGCGAAGAGGCCGCATGGGCTGAAACTGCCAATCCCCGTCAGGCGCTCAAGCTGATCCAGACTCTGCACGGGCACTACGAAAAGCTAAAAGAAGCGGCCGGGCCGGAAGGTTTGAAGAGCAATCAAGCTCGTAAAATGAAAGTCGAACCTTCTCCGGAGGCCGGCCAATGATCCTTTCCTCGCTGCGTCGCCTGCCCTGGCTTCTCGCGCTCTCCGCGCTCATCCTCCTTCTCGATCGCATCACCAAGAGCTGGGTCGCCGCCCACGTTCGCATGGGCGAGGCCATCCCCGTTGTGCCGCACATTTTGCGCATTACTCATTACGCCAACTTTGGCGGGAACTTCGGAATCTTCGCCGAATCCGCCCAAGAATCCGCTCTGGCCCACTGGGGATTGATCGGTCTGAATTCGCTGATTCCTTTGCTTCTATTCACTGTGATGGTGCGTTGGGCCAACCGGCACACACTCTCATCGATCGGCCTTGCGCTGGCTCTGGGCGGTACGCTAGGAAACCTTCACGACCGCTTCGCATACGGCTCCGTGGTGGACTTTATCGAGGTCCACATCTTCGGCTACCACTGGCCCGACTTTAACGTTGCCGACATGACCTACGTAACCTGCTTCTTTCTGTTGCTGCTCGATTTGCTCCGAAAGAAGAAGGCCGCAACACATAGCAAGTTTTATTCTTCTGAAAACATTCAATCCCAACCGCAGGAAAGGGTTTTATGAGCCAGGATAACAACCAGGAATTCGATCAAAATGCAGAACCCGCAGAGCATTTGCGCGCAACCAGCCAGCTAATCGCCCACTCCCGCGCGGAGCTGGGCAGGGTGATCTCCGGCCAGAGTGAGGTGATCGAGGAAGTGCTGATCGCCGTCCTTTGCCAGGGCCATGCGCTGCTGGAGGGCGTTCCCGGCATTGCCAAGACGCTGATTGTGAAGACGCTCGGGAGGCTGCTCGGCCTCGGCTTCCAACGCGTGCAGGCCACTCCCGACCTGATGCCCGCCGACATTCTGGGCACGACGATTCTGCGCCCCGGCTCTGCTGACTTCGCCTTCCACGCCGGACCCGTCTTCACCGACCTACTTCTGGTGGACGAGATCAACCGCATGCCGCCGCGCACCCAGGCCGCGCTGCTCGAATGCATGGAAGAGCGCCAGGTGACCAGCGACGGCACGCGCCGCCCGCTGCCCGCCTGGTTCACCGTCTTCGCCACGCAGAACCCGATCGACTTCGAGGGCACCTACCCGCTGCCCGAGGCGCAGCTCGACCGCTTCCTGCTCAAGATTCGTGTCGCCTACCCCTCCGCGTCCGAGGAGCGCGAGATTCTGGAGCGCCACCACGCGGGCTCCGGCGCGGGTTTGCTGGAAGACGCCTCCATCGTGCCCATCCCCGCCGGATTGCTGGCAGCCGCCAGCGCCGAGGTCCGCGCCATTCGCATCGAGCCGGAGCTGTACAACTACATCCTCGCTCTTACACGCCGCACCCGCGAGTGGCCCACCCTGCTATTGGGCGCAAGCCCTCGCGCCGCCGTCAGCCTGATGCGCGTGGCCCAGGCCGCCGCCGCCTTTGACGGCCGCGACTACCTGCTGCCCGACGACGTGAAGCGCGCCGTCCAGCCGGTCCTGCGCCATCGCGTAATGCTCAAGCCCGAAGCCGAGCTGGAAGGCTTCGACGCCGACCGCGTCCTCGCCGATGTGATTGCCGCCGTCCCGGTGCCGAGGCAATGATCTCGCCCAGCCTCCATCCCGGTCCAATCAGCGCGGTATGCCAGCGCCGCCGCCGCTGGAGCTTCGCACTCACGCCGCGGAGCATAGGCCTGCTGCTGGCTGGATTTGTGTGGCTGGTTCCGGGCTTCTGGGATGGGCGACTGGCCTACGCTATGCCGGCCTGGGATGCGCTCGTGCTGCTCGCCGCACTCCTCGATGGCCTGCGTCTGCCCGCTCCAGCTCAGCTGACCGCCAGCCGCACCTGGTCCAACGCTCCCGCCCTCGACAGCGAGACCGAGATCGAGCTGACGATTGAAAACCAGGGGCGGCTCATCCTCGATTGCCGGCTGGTGGACGATCTGCCGCCGGCGTTGGTCGCGGAGTCGGAAACGCACTGGTTGACCGCCTTTCCCCGCATCCCCGTCAAGCTCCGCTACTGCGTGCAGCCCACAGAGCGCGGCGACTGGGAGACGGGCTGGCTCTATGTGCGCTACCGTTCGCCGCTGGGCCTCATCGAGCGCTGGGCCAGAGCGCCGCTTACGCAAACGGTGCGCGTCTACCCGGCCCTGCGCGCCGGCGAAGAGCAGCAAATCTTCCTTGCCCGCAGCCGCCAGATCGACCTGCAACTGCGCCGTTCGCAGCAGCGAGGGCTGGGTCGCGACTTCGAGAGCCTGCGCGACTACCGCGAGGGCGACGACCTGCGCGACATCTGCTGGACGGCCACTGCCCGCCGCGGCAGCCCCATCACCCGCCAGTACCAGACCGAGCGCAGCCAGCCAGTCTGGATCGTCCTCGACTGCGGACGGCTGATGAGGGCGCGCGTCGCCATGGCACAAACGCCTAAAGACTCCGGCTGGGCGCCAAGCCCCAGCAAGCTCGACCATGCCTGCACCACGGCGGTCGCGCTGGCCCAGCTCGCGCTCTACTCCGGCGACCGAGTGGGGCTGCTGGCCTACGGCCAAGGCATTCAGCAGCGTCTGCTTCCCGGCCGGGGCGCGGCCCACCTGCGGCAGCTTATCGAGTCGCTGGCCCTGGCGCGCGCCGAAGCAGGCGAAGCCGACCATCTGCGCGCCACCGCCATGCTCAACCGTCTGCAACCCCGCCGGTCCTTGATCTTGTGGATCACCGACATGGCCGAGACCGCGATGCGCCCCGAAGTGATTGACGGCGCGCTGCAACTGCTGCGCCGCCACGTGCTCTTGTTTGTCGCCATGGCCCAGCCGGAGGTCGAACAAATCGCCCAGGCCCGGCCAAAAAACATCAACGAACTCTTCCGTGCCGCCGCCGCCCAGGAGATGGCCGGCCGCCGCGAATTGCTTCTCGCACGCCTCCATGAGCAGGGCGCGCTCACCCTCGACCTGAACCCCGAAGTTCTCACCTCGTCGGTGCTAAATCAGTACCTGAACGTAAAAGAGCGGGCGATGGTGTAGGGGTGATAGGATTTGCTGTGAATGAATTTGGCAAGGAGAAAGACGTGGAAAAAGAAAGCAATGTGGCAATCATTCAAACCGCTCCGCCCAGCAAACTGAAGACCGCGCTTCGAGTCGCTAGGACGTTTCTATTGGGACTTTGGTTCTCTACAGTTTTCGGAGAAATATTACTGCAAAAGCGTATGTCGCATTCCCACTGGAATATTGTAGTTATGCTAATTATTTTGATTGTGACGACCGTGGGTCTGTTCCGTAAAGACGAGAACAACGGTGCCAGTCAAATATTATGGTTTGCATTCTGTCTTTGTCTCGCACCGGTGTATTACCAACGCACACACGACTGGGCCCCCGTGGTCACTGGAGCCTTGCTCGCGGTATTATTCTGGGCAAACATGAAGGTTAGCGGACGCTCCTACCCATTTATACCGCTTGGCGCTCTTTTATCGGGTGTGCTGACGCTACATTTTCCCTGGCCGAATGGACAGCGTTGTCTATTGACTTTTGTATTTACGGGGTTTGTCATCTCTCTTCAGGGAATATGGATTGTTCTGCGCTATTTGCAGGGAGATCAATCTATTCTGCCTGCAGAGCCGATCTATTCATCCGGCAAATCGTCAGATCGAGAATTTCTGCGATTGCTTCATTGGATATTCGGCACCATTGGGCATATTCAAGTCTTTTCACCGGAACTCGAACAGCGCATTCGAAGAAGGTATCAATCTGAGATTGATCAATTGCAAGGTTTGGGGTTTGATTACCAGTTTTCGGATGGAGAGACTTTTCCATTGTTTCGATTCGTTCTGATTTTCCCGGCTCTCGTCGTATTCGCGATGTGGTGCAAGCGAGAGGTAATGACCATTCACGATGGAACGAAGCATCTTGTAGGACATCCGGTCTATATCTCTAAAAACAAGACTGCTTTTGCCGAGCCGTGCGGACTTGGAACCAAGTTTTATACCGCCTTTCAGGACGGCTCCCTTCTCATATCGACGACGTACGCTGCTGTGGGTATGCCCGCAGGACCAATGATTGAGAGGCATGGCCGAAAAGCCGGCATCAGTGATACATGGTCGGCGCATCAGCAGCGGATTGCGGAGCTGGAGGCGGAGGGCAAGCGCACTGAACGCCAGACAAGTTACCAAGCCTACGCAGAGATCGAACATAAGGAAACAGCGCCCCTATGACCGCGACATTCATGCTTGAATCGGTAAGATGGTAGTTGGTTCAGGCGGAGAAAGATGTGTATACTCACTCATGCGGAATGAGTTCACGGCTGTGATGGAACAGGATGGCGAGTGGTTTGTCAGTTGGTCGCCCGAAATCCCCGGCGCTAACGGACAGGGCCGTACCGTCGAAGAGTGCCGCGACAGCCTCTGCGCCGCCATTCAGTTGATTCTGGAAGATCGTAAGGACAGCGCAGCCTGAAACGCCCGCGCCGCCCCTCGGCGAACCGGGAGGCGGCGTGACGGTGGGTTGAGAAGAGCTACTCCGCAACTTCCGTTGCGGCGGCAGGCTCGGCTACCGGCGCTTCGCCGGCGGCTTCTTCCGTGACTTCAGCCAGCACGTTGATCTTCACGTGTGCGGCAACTTCGCGGTAGAGCTTGATGGTCACGGTGTGCTCGCCAACCGTCTTGATCGACTCCGGCAATTGAATCTTGCGGCGATCGATCTCGAAGCCCTTGGCGTCGAGCGCGGCGGCGATGTCGGCCGAGGTGACGGAGCCGAAGAGGTGGCCTGCTTCGCCCGACTTGCGGGTAAAGTCGAGCACGATGGGCTCGAGCTTGACGGCCAGCGCCTCGGCCTGCGCCTTCTCTGTGGCGGAGCGGCGGGCGGCGGCGTTCTTCATCTGCTCGACCACAGCCTTGTTGGCCGAGGTGGCCTGCAGCGCCAGCTTGCGGGGCAGCAGAAAGTTGCGGGCATAGCCGTCGGCGACTTTAACTAGATCGCCGCGGTGGCCCAGATTCACTACATCATCCTTCAAAATGACTTCCATGGTTAATTCTCCTCTGTGCGGGCTGCCGCCGGCGCCGGGGGCGCTTTTGTCATCTTCGACAAGGACCCCGGCCAAGAAGCGCCGCTGGTGGTTCTAGTTCGGCATCCACAATAACGCCTTCCCCCATATCGCTCACTCCCAGTTACGAGAGAGAGTGCGCGAGCAGGCGGAACGGCAGCCGATGGTTAGTGGCGCGTGGCAAACGGCAGCAGGGCGATGTTCCGGGCCTGCTTGATGGCGCGGGTTAGACGGCGCTGGTGCTTGGTGCAGACACCGGTGAGCCGGCGGGGCACAATCTTGCCGCGCTCGGCCACAAAGCCTTGCAACAGACGCACATCGCGGTAAGGAATCGCGTCAATCTTCTCGGTGCAGAACTTGCAGACCTTCTTGCGGCGGAAGAACTTGCCACGGCCGCCTGGAGGGCTGGAGGGCCGTCCGCCGGGTCCGCCGGCAGGCCGTCCGCCGGTGCGGGGGCCTGAACTGTGGCCATAACTGTGGCCCGAACCCGGGCCGGATTCCGAGTTAGCTGCTGCGGGTGCGCTGTTTGCTTGAATTTCATCAGACATGCTGTTTCCTCTTTACTCTCTTGGCTTCCGGCGAAGAGCCGTTGGGCGACCGCCGGAACGCTGGATCGGGCCGCAACCGGCGCCACGCAATAGCGAGCCGGCAACGGCAATTCGTGACAAACCGTGCTAGACGGCCGGGACCGGCTCGGCGGCTTGTTCCGCCACAGGAGCGGGCGCTGCAACCGGAACCGGCGCAGCGGCCTGAACCGGCGCTGTCGCACTCCGGCGGACGCCGCGCAGAGCCTTGACCTTGGCCAGGCGCTTCTCTTCCTCGTCAATGCGCACAGTGATGAACTTGATCACCGGCTCGGTAACGCGCAAGCGGCGCTCCAGCTCCAACACCACCGCGCCATCGGCCTCGATCGTGAGTAGAACGTAGTTGCCGTCGTTGAACTTGCGCACCATATAGGCGAGCTTGCGCCGGCCCATCTTCTCCACCGTCTTCACCACTCCGCCACCCTTGGTGACGTTTTCAGTGAAGCCGGCGATCAGCTTGTCAACATCTTCTTCGGCCGCATCGGGCCGAACAATGAACATAACCTCATACACACGCAACATCCGGTTTCCTTTTCCGCTGGAGCCTCTTGACTCCAGCCGCTGCCGCCGGCAAATACCATAGCGGCTACTTCTCTGTCGCAGGCCTGGTCCCTAAGTCCCTAGTCCCTGGTCCCTTCATCACTCCCCGCCGGATCGTTTCGCTCGCGGCGGTTGAACTCGTTCATCGCGGCTGCCGGGCCGTCGGAGAGGATGCGCCGTGCGGCGGTCGCCACCCGGTCCAGTACCTCGTCCAGCACCGTTAAATCCTTCTGGCGCATCGGCGAGAGCAGGTAATCCCTACCAGGCTGCCTGCCGCCGCCCGCCGCAATGGCCTCGGGAAGAAGGTCGATCCCCACGCCAATGCGCAGGCGCAACCACTCCTGCGAACCCAGAGCGCCGATGATGCTGCGGGCTCCTTTGTGCCCCGCCGCCGAACCGCGCTCCCTGATCTTGATGGTTCCCAGCGTCAGGTCCAACTCGTCGTAGATCACGAGCAGATCCCGCGCCGGGTCCGCATCAAACTCCCGAACCAGAGCGGCCACTGCCAGCCCGCTCTCGTTCATATACGTCTCCGGCTTGGCCAGGACCACCTTGCGCCCCGCCACGTGGCAAGTCGCGGTAACGGCCCGGCAGCGCCGGTTCTGGACCACAACCCCTTCTTGCCGGGCGATGCGGTCGATGGCCATGAACCCCGCATTGTGCGGGGTCCACAGATATTCGAGACCCGGATTGCCCAGCCCCACCATCAAAATGGGGCCGTTGCGCACACCGGTCTGGCTTTCCGCGTCCAAGGGTTACTTCTTCGCCTCGGGCTTCTTGCCTGGTGCTGCGGCCTCAGGCTTCTTCGCCGCTGCCGCATCTTCCGGCTTGCCCTTCTTGGCAACTTCCGGCTCGGCTGCTGTCGTTGCCGCCGCCGCAGCCGCCGTGGCTGCCGCCTCGACCTCGGCCGCTGTCGGCGCTTCTTCGCGGATGGAGACGACGTGAGCCACGGTCGCATCCTCGGAGTTGAGGTACTTGATCTTCTCGGAGTGGGGCAGGCCGCTGATGCGCAGCACGCCGTGCATTTCCAGATGACTGACGTCCACCGCAATGTTGGCGGGAATATCGGCCGGGAGGCACTCGATCTCCACCTCGCGCAAAACCTGGTCGAGGATGCCGCCGGAGTTCTTGACGCCCAGCGGAACTCCCAGCAGTTTCACGCGCACGCTGACGCGCAGTGTCTTGTCCAGAGCGATACGCTTCAGGTCAATGTGGATCAACTCATCCTTGATCGGCTCGCGCTGTAAGTCGACGATCATCGCCTTGGCCGCGCTCTGGCCGGCAACTTCAACGTCGAAGATCGTGTTGTGCCCGGTCTCTGAGAAAAGGATCCGCGCAATCTGCTTGGGGTCTACCTCGATGGCCACCGGATCGTGTCCCGGGCCATACAGTACAGCGGGAATCTTGCCCGCGGCGCGCACGCGGCGAGCGGCATTTTTGTTGAACTTGCCCTCACGGGGCTTGGCTACGACAACTTCGGACATTCGCTCTCTCGTTTCCTGGTTTCGGGCACGGTAGTACAGCTTTCAGCTCCGGCGTTTGCTGCGAGCTGTATTGCTCCGCTCCCTTTGTTGTGGCCAGCAATCAGCCTTTCGCTTTCAGCTTTGAGTAAAACCCGAAAGCTGACAACTGATAGCTGATAGCTGACAGCTAGTTAAACAGCGTACTCACGCTGGTTTCCATGTGAATGCTCTCGATAGCCGCGCCCAGCAGGCCGGCGATGGAGAGCACCTTGATCTTGGGCAACTTCTGTGCCGCCTCGCCCAGCGGAATGGTGTTTGTTACCACCAACTGCTCCAGGCGCGATGCGGCGATGCGGTCAATCGCCGGGCCGGAGAGCACGGCGTGGCTGGCCCCGGCATAAACGGTTGCCGCTCCGGCGGCGTAAAGCGCGTCCACGGTTTTTACCAGCGTGCCGGCCGTATCAACAATGTCGTCGAGAATGAGGCAGGATCTGCCCTTCACGTCGCCGATCACGTGCATCACCTCAGTGACGTTCATATCCGTGCGGCGCTTGTCCACAATGGCCAGCGGCGCTCCGACCTTCTGCGCAAAGAAGCGCGCCCGCTCCACGCCGCCGGCGTCGGGCGAGACCACCGTCAGGTCGGGCAGATTCAGCTCGCGGAAGTAGCTCACCAGCACCGGGCTGGCGTAGAGATGATCGACGGGAATGTTGAAAAAGCCCTGAATCTGCGCGGCGTGCAGGTCAACGAAGAGGGCGCGGTTGGCGCCGGCGGTGGTCAACAGGTCGGCGATGAGCTTGGCGCTGATGGCCACGCGGGGACGGTCCTTGCGATCCTGGCGGGCATAGCCGTAATACGGCACCACCACCGTGATTCTGGCCGCCGAGGCCCGCTTGAGCGCATCGATCATCACTAGCAACTCCACCAGGTTCTGATCCACCGGGTAGCAGGTGGGCTGGACGACAAACACATCCACCCCGCGAACATTCTCCAGCAGTTGGAAGTAGACCTCGCCGTCGGCAAAACGCTGAATCTTGGACTCGCCCACCGGCACGCCGATGTGGCGGGCAATTTCCGCTGTCAGAGAAGGATTGGCTGTGCCACTGAAAAGCTTGAAGCGCTTGTCCTCGCTCAGGTTGCGGCTGCGCTTGCGATCCGGGGCCAGTTTGGCCTCCTTCGCTTTTGTGGCTGCATCCGCCGCGGCAAACTGCGCGGCCTCTTTTGCCGCCGACTGCCCACCGTCCTGTTGTTTGTCTTCCGCCGTCAACGTCGATCTTCCTGCTTCCATCTTCGATTGCCTCCAAGCTGGTTGGCTTTGGGCTACTGTCCACTGTTCACTGACCACTGAAACTTGGCTGGGCGACCAGGATTCGAACCTGGACAAATGCCTCCAAAGGGCATTGTCCTACCATTAGACGATCGCCCAAAACCCTACGGTAAAAGCATTTCGCGCCAGTACTTTGAACGCGGCAGAGTGCGGGTCAGCAGACTCGCCACTCCAGCCGCCTGCAATCGCTCGCGCGCCGCTTCTGCATCTCCACGGGTTCGGTACAACCCGAAGAGTGCCGAGCCAGACCCGGACAGCGAAGCATGGAGGGCTGCCTCCGGAGTGCCCGAGCCCAATAGAATGCGCTTGATTTCTGCAAGGGAAGGATGCTGGGGAAAGACGACGCGTTCAAAGTCGTTCACAATCCAGCTCGTAATCCCGGTGCGGACAAGCGCGGACTCCATCGGTCCGGCCAGGTTCTCTTCATCCAATTCTCTGGAGAGAACACCGGAGGAGCCTACTCCCTGCCGTCCTTCGGGGACTGCTCCCTGAAAGGCGCTGGCATAGGCGCGGCTCAACTTGTCTAGTTTATCTGTACTGGCCTCCGCGGTCAAACCCTCGGTTGCGCAGAGCCTGTCCCAGTCGCGAAAAGCCTGCGGCGTAGAGACGCCCAACTCCGGCGTGGCCACCACGCACCAGATCGGCTCAAGATCCGGCAGCGCAGAGACCTGCTCTCCGCGATCCAGCCCCAGAACCGTGCCTCCAATCAGGAATAGCGGCACATCCGAGCCAACCTTGGCCGCAATCTCCATCCGCCGCGCTGGCCAGCCGTTGATCTCAAGGTGCCCCACCCTCGCTGCGTCTTTGTTGTTTCGGCTAGGGTGGGAATCATCAAGCATGGGTGCTCCAGGTCCCTCGCTTTTGGGGACCTGGGAAACCACGAACCCCGGTCCGACCCCAAGCTCCACCTCCAACCCCACAAGCGCCGCTACAGCATTGGCCGACCCAGCGCCCAGACCTCCCTGCACCGGCAAACGCTTTTCGATGTGAATTTCGACCTCGGCGGTAATCCCAAGAGCCTCCAGCGCCAGCGCCACCATCTTCCAGGCCGTGTTGCGTCCGTCGGTGGGAACGCGGCTATTGTTCGAAGTCAGTCGTAACGCGGTCGCTTCGGCAGGATGCGCCGCAATCGTCACCACGTCGAAGAGCTCCAGCGTCTGGTAAACCGTAACCAGCGCATGAAAGCCATCAGCACGAGGCGCGCCGATTCCCAGGCCAAGGTTGATCTTCGCGTGCGAACGAACGGCGATAGGCATACCGATTCATTGTAGAGCTATTGCTCAAGCATTGAACGCCTCATGAGCCGCTGAAATGGTAGCGGCAACCTCCGCTTCGCCGTGCGCCGTGCTGAGAAACGCTGCTTCAAACTGCGAGGGCGGCAGCCAAATTCCCTGCTCCAGCATCGCCCGGTGAAAGCGTCCGAAGGCGGCTGTGTTGCTCCGCGCGGCCTGGGCGTAGTTGGTGACGGGTTCTGCTGTGAAGAACCAGGTCCACATTGAGCCGACGCGGTTGAGAGTGAGCGCCACGCCTGCGCGGGCAGCTTCGTCGGCCACGCCCTCGGCAACGGCCTTGGCGGTAGCTTCAAGTTGTGGATAGACCTGAGCGGCGTGCTCCTGTAAATAGCTCAGCGTGGCGATGCCGGCGGCCATCGCCAGCGGATTGCCGCTGAGTGTTCCGGCCTGGTAGACCGGTCCGAGCGGCGCCAGCAGATCCATGAAGCGGCGCTTGCCGCCGAAGACGCCGACGGGCAAACCGCCGCCGACGATCTTGCCCAGCGTGACCAGGTCGGCATCCACGCCGTAAAGCTCCAGCGCGCCGCCCATCGCCACGCGGAAGCCAGTCATCACCTCGTCGGCGATCAACAGCGCTCCTTCGCGCTGGGTGAGCGCGCGCAGGCCGGCCAGGTAGCGCGCGGCGGGCGGGATGCATCCGGCGTTACCGACCACCGGCTCCAGAATCACCGCGGCAATGGCTCCGGGATGTGCGTCAAAAGCCGCTTCAACGGCGCCCAGGTCGTTGTATGGCAGCGCGAGGGTGAGCCGGGCAATCTCCTCCGGCACGCCGGCCGAGCCGGGGATTCCAAAAGTGGCGACGCCCGAACCGGCTTTGACCAGCAGTCCATCGGCGTGTCCGTGGTAGCAGCCCTCGAATTTGACGATGATCTTACGGCCGGTGGCGGCGCGGGCCAGCCGGATTGCGCTCATTGTGGCCTCGGTCCCGGAGCTGACAAAGCGCAGCTTTTCGATGGCTGGGTAGCAGGCGACGACCCGCTCGGCCAGATCAGCCTCAGCAGCCGTGGAGGCGCCAAAACTGGCGGAGTTGCGCGCCGCTCTCTCGATGGCCTCGACCACCGGCGGAAAGGCGTGGCCCAGAATCATCGGCCCCCAGGAGCCAAAATAATCCACATAACGGTTGCCGTCGGCGTCGAAAAGGTATGCGCCCTCGGCGCGCTCGACAAACGGCGGCGCGCCACCCACCGCTCCAAAGGCCCGCACCGGCGAGTTCACGCCGCCGGGAAAGAAGCGCTCAGCGCGCTTTTGGAGGACTTGGGAACGAGTGTGGGGGCGGGCCGGCGTCTGGGAACTCATTGTGTTCAGTATAGAAGGCGGGAGGAGCAGGCAACAGCCGAATTGAATCCTCCCTTTGCAGAAAAACATCTTGAAGAATATGAGCAGTCTGCAGGAAATCGGCGACCGTCTGCTGGTGGTCTACGACGGACACTGCGGCCTCTGCAACGGCTTGGTGCGTTGGTTTCTCAAACATGATCAGCACGACCGGCTGCGCTTTGCCGCCTCCACCTCGACAGTTGTAGCACCGCTACTGGCCGGGCACTCCCGAGAACTTGAACCGGATAGAACTCCCGGAACCGTGCTGGTTTTTCGCAATCCCCTGGCGCCGCGCGAGCAGCTTTTCGTTCGCTTCGCTGCCACATTGGCCATACTACATGTGTTGCCGCAGCCCTGGCCGGCAATTGCCGCCACGCTTCGCTGGATCCCAGGTTTTCTCACTGATCCGGCCTACCGATTGGTCGCACGTTGGCGCTATAGAATCTGGGGACGCTTGCAAACCTGTCGCCTGCCCACTGCCTTAGAGCGGGAGAGGTTTCTCTAGATCACGGTCGAATCACTCCAAATCCAGTAGAATCTGCCCTCTGCGTTCGTCTCCATCCCGCCTCGCTCCGTTTGTCATACGGGGGAATCGTCTAGGCTTCCCAGCTCTCGCCCTCGCGCAGAAGAACAACCTCAGTCTTCCCTCCCGCGTTGCGCACACGCTTGCTGAATCCCTCCGCAGTATGTCCGGTCCTCAGCAACGGTGAGCGGGGAGCAATTCCGAGATGAATAGGAATGACGGTCCGGGGCCGAAGCGCTTCCACGGCGCGCGCCGCGCTCTTTTCCCCCATGGTCATCGGAATGCGAAAGGTCGTAACCGGCATCAACGCCAGATCCAGGCTGAACTTCCTGCCAATCTCTTTCATGAATCTGCCGTAATAGGTGTCTCCCGCGAAATAAACTTGCTTCCCCTCCGCCTCAATCACGAAGCCTCCCGGCAGGCCCATATGCAGCGCGGGCACCGCTGTCACGGCAACGGAGCCAAACTGCCGCTGCTCCCATCTCCCCAGGCCCACCACGTCCTTTGCTCCCTTGGCGCGGGTGATCCAGGCCGCGGCACGCCAAGTCACAACGGGAACCTCGGCCGCAAGAGCGCGAAAGTAGCGCGAATCCGTGTGGTCCCAGTGATTGTGCGAGACCAGAACCAGATCGACGGCCTCCATCTCCTCCCTGATCCTGAAAGGCGGCGCGGTCCTCTTGTAGGCAGGATTGCCCCATGTGCCAAAGTAGGGGTCGGTGAGAATCTTCGTCCCGGCAGCTTCGATCAGGACGGTACTGTGGCCAATCATCGTAACTTTCATAGCGAGCTCCAAAGATCGGCTTCTATTACTTTTCAGAATCGATGATGCTGCAGCGGCGAGCACACCGCAACCCAAAGAACATGATTGCGATGTACAGGCCGAAGAAAAAGCCCGTGAATGCGTCGAGCCAATTCCGCTCAAACTGGCTGGAAAGGTGAATCCAATTCCAACGCTCGGAGTTCCATAGCAGAATGCCAAGAATGAATGAGACGTTGGCGATGATCATGAGGCGACGGCTTTTGGGATCGAGTTGGAGATGATTGAGACACATTGTTAGTTCCTCCTTTCTGGTAGAGATGTTGTGAAGCAATTTCAATCTTGACGCGGTTGCATGGCACGTTTGGCCCAGATGCGAGCAAGCTGGAAGATCACCAAAATGTCGATGAAGGTGCCCAGTCCCGCGCACATACCCCGGCAATAGTCGTCAGGCGCAGCCGTCAGATGTAGCAGCGACAAGAGCGAATTCGGCCAGCCGTAGGCGCTGGCCAGATCGATTTGAGCAACCACAAGCAGGGCAATGAGAAGCGGCAACGATTTTTTCAGACTGCAAGTAACAAGCAGAGGCATAGAAGTTCCTTTCAGGAGCGGGAGGCGCATCCGCCGGAGCGGCGCGCGAACCAGTAAAGCAGGCAGACGGCACATCCTAGAAACAGAAAGAGCAGACCGTCGTAAAGGGCCGGGTGGCGATGGCCGAAGCCTTCGGCAAAGAGCGTGCGCGTGAGCATGAGGCCGGACGTGAGGCAGAGATTGCCGGCGATAAAAATGCGGCGGGACTTGGGATCGAGTTGGCGGCGATGCAAACACATAAGAAAATCCTCCAGAAGATTTAGTTTTTGAAGCGATACCAGAGCATGAGAGCAATCTTTGCCGCGCCCATCGCGTAGATCACCGAAATCAAATCCCAGGGGACGCGGTGCTCGACAAGCAGGTGATATTCGAGCAGGGCAAAGACAGTGACTGTACCCACGACGGCCGAGTACGAGGTGGAGCGTCGTTGATGCTCGCAGAAACGCTCGTCGGCAATTTGGTCGAGCATGAGAATGCGGCTGAGAACAGGATGGATCATGCTTTCTCCTCCAACTGAAAAATTTCATCGGTGGAACAGGCGAAGATGCGAGCAAAGACCAGCGCCAGCTCAAGGCTGGGCACGTAGCGGTTGCGCTCGATGGAGTTGATGCTCTGGCGGGAGACGCCCGCCGCCAGCGCCAGTTGCTCCTGCGTCCATTCGCGCGCCGCGCGCAGCTCTTTGACCCGGTTTGTGATGGTACGTGCCATGTAAAGTCGGCTTTCCAAATTAGAGTACGATGCAGCGAAAGAAATGTCAAGCCGGCTTTCCATTTTTTTCTCAGATTATTTCGATACATCCACAGGTAAACACCCGTAATGCACTACCACCTCAACAAAATCCTGCTAAAATTGATCTTCCCGGCCAGCAGCGCCGTCCAACAACTCCATCCGCAGAAAGCAGCACCGTGCCTGACGAACCCAATACCAAATCCGTGACCTACGCCGACGCCGGCGTGGACATCCGCAGTGCCGACCGCGCCAAGGAACGCATCAAGTACCTGGCGCAGAAGACCTTTAACCGCAATGTTTTAGGCGGGATCGGCGGCTTCGGCGCGCTCTACCGGCTGGATATGCAGCGCTGGAAGAACCCCATCCTGGTCAGCTCGGCCGACGGGGTGGGCACCAAGCTGAAGATTGCCTTCGAGCTGGGAATGCACCATACGGTGGGCGCGGACCTGGTGAACCACTGCGTGAACGACATCGCCGTGCAAGGCGCCACGCCGCTGTTTTTTCTCGACTATCTGGCCAGCGGCAAGCTGGACCCGGAGGTGACCGAGAGCGTGGTGTCGGGCCTGGCCGATGCGTGCAAGGCCAACGGCTGCGCGCTGATCGGCGGCGAGACGGCGCAGATGCCGGGCTTTTATGCCGAAGGGGAGTACGACCTGGCGGGCTTTATCGTGGGCGCGGTGGACCGCGACAAGATGGTGACCGGCGCGGGGATCAAGGCCGGCGACGTGCTGATCGGGCTGCCCTCGACCGGCCTGCACACCAATGGCTATTCGCTGGCCCGCAAGCTCTTCTTCGAGGTGGCCGGATACAAGCACACGCAATACGTGACCGCCATCAAGGAGAAGGCCGGAGCGGCGCTGATGAGAACCCATCGCAGCTACCTGCATCTGGTTCAGAAGCTGGTGACCGCGGGGCTGACCTCTGGTATGGCGCACATCACCGGCGGAGGCATCACGGAAAACCTGCCCCGCATCCTGCCCAAGAACACTACCGCGCAGGTCGAGATCGGCTCCTGGCCGGTGCTGCCTATCTTCCAGCATCTGCGCGATCTGGGCCAGGTTTCGCAAGAGGAGATGATGCGCACCTTCAACATGGGCATCGGGCTGATTGCGGCGATTCCGGCGGCCAAGTTCGTGCGCGCCAAGAACCTGCTGGACCGCTCCGAGGAGAAGTTCTACGTCATTGGCCGCGTGGTCAAGGGCGAGCGCCGGGTGCAGTACACGTAAGCAGTTCTCGGTTGTCAGTTCTCGGTTGTCAGTTCTCAGTTGTAAGAAAAAGCAGTCCATCAGCTTTGCTAACCTACGATGGATAATTGCACTGTATCAGAGCACGACTTTAGTCGTGCCGAAAAAGCGTTAATTTAGACATTGGGCTTTAGCCCCTGAGAGAATCTTTGGAACCAGCCTCGAACGATCGGCCCCTTCGCCTCGGCATTCTGCTCTCCGGCCGCGGCTCGAACTTCCTGGCCATAGCCGAATCCATCCGCACAGGCCATCTACCAGGCGTCGAGATAGCCGTCGTGATCTCCAATGTCGCCGAAGCTCCCGGCATTGCCGCAGCGCAGCAACTGGGGCTGCCGCACGCCGTCTTTGTCTCCAAGGGCCGCAGCCGCGCCGAGCACGACGCCGACGTGATCGCCTGCCTGCGCGCGCATCGCGTGGATCTGATCTGTCTGGCCGGCTACATGAGGCTGCTCTCGCCGGAGTTTGTCGCCGCCTTTCCCAATCGCATTCTCAACATTCATCCCTCGCTTCTGCCCGCCTTTCCCGGCCTTGAAGCGCAGACCCAGGCCTTCGACTACGGTGTACAGGTGGCCGGCTGCACGGTCCACTTTGTCGATGAGAATCTGGACCATGGCGTAATCGTCGTTCAACGGGCAATTCCGGTGCTGGAGACCGACGACGCGCACTCGCTCAGCGAGCGGATTCTGGCCGAGGAGCATCTGGCCTACACGGAGGCGATTGCCCGCGTGGCCAGCGGCGAATACGAGATTCGTGGACGGCGGTTTGTAAAGCTGTATCTTCCCGATTCGAGCAAAACCAGGGATACAGTAGCCTGACTAAGGATGAACCCGGTCGGCCCGATGGCCTCCGAATGCGTGGATCGTTCTGGTTCCGGCCTGCACCTCGCCACTGTGCTCGACGCCACGCGGAATGATGTATTCTTCCCCGGCACTCACAGGAATTCTCTCGCCATCGATGATCAGGGTATAGCAGCCCTGCACGACGACCATGTACTCGTCGTAATCGTGGGCGTGGGGGGCGGATGCGGCAGTTTGAGGGCAGCTCCAAAACGCCATCTGGCTTCCGTCCGCTCCATCAAACACAAAACCCTCAACGCCCGGAGTCGCCTGATTGGATTTCGCGATTTCGTTGGCGGGATGCTTCATGAATTCTGGAAAATCTTTCATGGCTACTGCGATTCTCCCCCTTTCTCATAACCTGGATGGAAGTTCTTCTGCCGTTGAACCCTGCCTCACCCGATCCACCAGCCAATCGATAGCCTCGGCCTGGTTCTCGATCTTGATACTCAGGCGGGCGGTGGTCAGCGGCATGGATTGGGGGAAGATCGAAACAAGATTTCCCAGCCGGACCAGGTCTTTTTCAGTGGTAATAATTGCCGTAACTTTTTTCTGACGAGCGTCGTCCATCAGCTTTTCCAGAATGCGCTGGGTATAGGTGAAGTGGTCTAAGAAGGCAAGCCTGAGCGCCACTTCGAGGCCGGCGTCTTCCAGCCTTGCAAAGAACTGCTCCGGGCGGGCGATGCCGCAAAATGCTGCGACCGGGCCGCTGACGGCGGGGATCTCCATCGTGCGGTGCAGCCGCCAGACTGGCCCATTCCAGCCCCATAGGTGCAAGGCAGCCTCCAGCTCCGGTTCGTTGGCTGGAATGGCGAGAACGTCAGCGCGGTGGATGGCCTCCAACGGCTCGCGCAGATTGCCAGCCGGCAGCAGCCCGTCCTGCCAATCGTTTTGATTCAGCTGCAAAATGTCCACGTCGCGTGCGAGCTGGCGATGCTGAAAGCCGTCGTCGAGTAGGTGAACGCCCTGCCCACCACCCGTCAGCGCCTCCGTCTCGGCCAGCACTCCTGCGTCGTAGCGTTGCGCAGAGACATAAACCGGCACGCCGGTCTCGCGGGCGATCAGCAGCGGCTCGTCGCCGAAGTCTTCGGCGCTCCCATCCGGGTGAACGCGAGCGGCCAGTTTGCTCTGGCGGCCGTAGCCTCGGCTGAGCACGTCCACGCGCAGGCCGCGCGCGCTGAGCGCCTGGGCCAGCGCGATGGCCAGCGGCGTCTTGCCCGCGCCGCCGGTGGAGAGATTGCCGATGCTGACCACCGGAAAGCGCAGCCGCCGCACCGGCTCCATGAGAAGCCTAAGTTCCCGGAAAGCGAGCGCCAGCCGGTAGAGCGGAACCAGCGGCAGCAGCAAACGGCGCACGGAGTAGGGCTGGCTCATGCGGGCGGCTCCGATCCCGTCTGCGCTGCAAGCAACTCCTTCAGCGCCTCGACGCAGCGGTTGGTGGCTCCCGCCTGGCTGGAGAAGACCTGCCTGGCCCGGCTCCCCATCGCCTCGGCTGCGCTCCGGTTATGGAGCAACTCGATCAGGACTGAGGCCAGCTCTTCCCTGGCGGCGATGCGCACTGCCTGATGGGCCAACAAATCCTCAGTTATGGCGCGGAAGTTGGCGTAGTGCGGACCCATCACGATGGGCACGCCGAACTGCGCCGGCTCCAGCGGATTGTGTCCCCCGGCGGGAATCAGGCTGCCGCCGACGAAAGCGACAGAGGCCAGCGAATAGACCGAAGCCAATTCGCCGATAGTGTCCAGCAGAACGATTGTTCCGGGCTTCAGCGGCTGGATGGTCTCCTCCAACTCAGCCGGCCAATCGGAGCGCCGCGCCCACACGAGGCCGGAGTTTTCCAACAGCGCAGCCACGGCGGCGAAGCGCTCCGGATGCCGCGGCGCGAGGACCATCGCCAGTTGCGGATCGGCTTCAAGCAGCCGCGGCCAGGCTTCCAGCAGCGCGGCTTCTTCGCCTTCCAGTGTGCTGCCTGCCACCACCAATCTCAGACCGCCGGCGAGCGCCTTCAGCAGTCGTGTCGCGTCGGCCTCCTCTGCGATGCGCACATCAAATTTCAGATTCCCGGCCACCGAAACCCGCTGCGGCAGGCAGCCGATGGCCTTGAGCCGCTCGGCGTCGATCTGGCTCTGCGCCAGCACCCGGCTGAGCCGGCTCAGGAAAGGCCGCCACAGCCAGCACAGCCGCCGGTAGCGCGGCCAGGAGCGGTCGGAGATGCGGGCATTCACCACAGCCACGGGGATTCCACGCCGGTAGCAGCCGCTGAGCAGATTCGGCCAGAACTCGGTCTCGGCCAGCACGAAGAGCCGCGGCCTGAGAGCCTTCAAGTAAGCCCGCACTGCCCAGGGCAGGTCCAGCGGGCAATAGAAGACGCGCTCCGCTCCGAAGCGTTCGCGGGCCAATGCCTGGCCAGTGCGGGTGGTGGTGGATACGGCGATCAAGTAGCCTGGCAGCGTAGCGTCCAGCGTCTTGACCAGGCGGCTGACGGCCAGCACCTCGCCAACCGAGACTGCGTGAACCCAGATCGTGGGGCGCTCATGGCTCAGACGGATCAGCTCCGGGCGGACCAGGCTCAGCCGCTCCCATAGCCCCTCCCGGTACTTTTGCGTGGCGGCGATGCGGAAGAGCCACCAGGGCGCGCCCACCACCAGCGCTGCCAGCAAGGTCAGATTGTAAAAAAACAGAATCATGTGGTGCGGAATTTCCTATTTCCGTGTCTAACCTCAAATGATACAGTCGAGCACGATGAAAACTTTGCGGATCATTCTGCCAATCCTGCTTTGGCTGGCGCTGCCGGCCATGGCCAGCAACCACACTCCGCCTCCCGTGCAGCCGGCCACGGCCTTTGCCGCGGTCGAAACGCACGCGGACGAGAGGGTCTCCATCGCCGTCGAACCCTACGATACGCGCGTGAAGGCAGCCATCTTTCGCGTCGATTATCTCAGTCACGGCGTGATGCCCATCCGTCTCATCGTCACCAACAACGGCAGCCGGCCGATCAGCCTGAGCGAGGCGCGGATCATCTTCTACACCGCTACCGGCGACCGGATTCAGGCCGCCGAGCCAGAGGACGTGGAGCGGCTGATGACCCGCAAGGAGCGCGAGGGCGGCAAAATTCCCTTGCCCGGCGGAATCCCTCCCATCAAGCTCAAGCCCAAGGCCGGCAACAAGGAGATTGAGCAGGACTTCAACACCTTTGAGTTCAGCTCTCTGGTGGTCGAGCCGCACACCACCCGCGCCGGCTTCCTCTTCTACGACGTCTCCGACATCGACCACCCGCTTCAGGGCGCCAGCCTGCACCTGCGCAAGCTGCGCGACGCCGACGGCAACGAGCTTTTTTACTTTGAGATTCCCTTCGACAAGTACCTCAAGTCGAAGTCCAGCCAGATGAACTGAGTGGCCGTGTGATGCACATACTGCCCGGTGTGCGCGCTACTCGTAGTAAGTAGCCGTGGTCGTATCCGTCTCCCAGATGGTCGCGTCTTTCACGCGCACGCGGCCTTCGGTCATCGCGGCAAGTTGCTCATTGGTCTGGTCGTAGAAGTACTTGGCGAGGTTCTCGGCCGAGGGGTTCAGTTCGATGAACGGCTCCAGATCATTGAGCATACGGTGGTCGATGCGCTCGATCACCGGGCGCAGCACCAGCTTGAGCAGCTTGAAGTCCAGCAGCAGGCCGGCAGGGTCCAGCTCGGTCCCGGCCAGCGTGACGCGGATCTTGTAGTTGTGCCCGTGCGGGTTCTCGCACTTGCCCTTGTAGTTGCGGAGGTAGTGTCCGGAGGAGAAACCTGCCTCCACGGTAACTTCATACATGGCCGTCTGCTCGATTCTCTGCGGGGATGCGCCCCGCTTTCTATTCTAGTCTGCCGCCGCTTCAGCCGCTCTTCTCGCCGCGCCGCTTGCGCCGCCGCTCCTCTTCGCTGCGCCGCTCCACCTGCTCAAAGAGGTGGCTCAGCATGCCGATCAGCGCCGCTCCCAAGCCTGCCAGCAACAGCAATAGCGCCACCGTCCAGCCTAGAGACCCAATGGCCGGCAGCCCCGGCTGATAGCTCGAAGGCAGCAGCGCCATCGCCGCCAAGACCAGTGCGAGGAAGAGCAGCGTGCCCGCCAGAATGTAGTAATTGCGCGACATAATTCTCTTCAGCGACAATAATAACAGCGCCTGCTGCGATTCTGAAGCAGCCGGTTCGCGTTTGCGTGTTACGCCAGCAAGGAACCCGCTAACTTGCTATCACCGCGAAGCGGTGGCTAACTTGCTAAATTGTTAACCAGTTCTCGCGGGTTTTGGCGAGAGGATGGAGAAGACCAGCTACAGTTAGTTTTATTCATTAATAGCGCGCCGCTTGCTATACTGTTAGCAAGTCCATGCGCCGCGCCATCGCCATCTCGCTGATGATGCTCTTCAGTTGGACGCTGATTGCGCCGCTCACCGCCGTTGATGCCGACGCGAATCTGCCTGCCTGCTGCCGTGGAAAAGGCAAGTGCCACTGCCGGATATGCGAAAGGGGTGATTACAACAGCCATCAGAAGGGCTTTGCCGCCGTCGCCGCAAAGTGCCCCTGCTGTCCGGCCAGCGCCAGCGCGGTCTATTCTTCAACTTATAAGCCGGAAGCCGCCGGCGCATTCACTTCCGAGACTATCTTCCGTCCCGCGTGCGCGCCGCAGACTGAGACTCATTCTCGAATCTCGTTTCTCCGCAGCCATCCCAAGCGCGGCCCTCCCGCTCCTCATGCTTGAAGCATCGCGTGCATCTCGAATGGGACTGGCTTTGCTAATCCTGTTCTGACCCTTAGCGCTCTTTCAAACAATAGGAGAACCCATGAAAGCCAAGCTGCTGCTGGCCTTGTTGCCGGCCGTCTGCCTGTGCGGGCCGGCGCAATTGACTTATGCCCAACCAAACCCCAACGGGGCTGTAACTCCCGTTGCAACCGGCCGTATCGCTGGAGTCGTCAAAGATCCAACCGGTGCGGTCGTCCCCGGAGCAAATGTTGAAGTGCGAAATCTGGCCATGGGAGTTAGAAAGTCCCTTGTTACCAATCTCACTGGCCGCTTTGTTCTCGACGGGCTTCCCGCAGGCTTCTATGACGTTACCGCTGCTTTCAACGGCTTTGAAATTGCATTCCTTCATCATCTTGCCGTTGCCGCCGGCGCTGAAACGGACGTCAATATAACTCTGAAGGTTGCCCGCGCAAGAACCGTCGTCGAGGTCAGCGCGCCGGGAATGGAAACCGCCTCCGCAACTCGCCGCGCGGTGGGCGATGCCGAGCAGGCGCGCAGCCAAAATGCAGCTGAAATCGTGGCGGAGGCGTCCGGCATCAGCCTGCGCGAGAATGGCCAGCTGGCCTCAGTACCGCTGCTGCATGGACTGGGCGACGAACGCGCCAAGTTGATAGTCAACGGAATGACAGTCTCCTCGGCCTGCCCCAACCACATGAATCCGCCGTTAAGTTATGTCGCTCCGGCGCAGGCAGGCCAGGTCACTGTGATGGCGGGCATTACTCCGGTCAGTTTGGGTGGAGATAGCCTGGGCGGAACAGTCTCGGTCGAATCGCGCGCGCCGGTCTTCGCGCAAGAGGGTGAGCGGCTGCATGAGGAAGGCG
>Ga0326728_10006179_pt1 | contig 32566 bp, 23 predicted proteins | sample MB3enrmetagenome_FD_207602 | JGI IMG/M metagenome (GOLD analysis project Ga0326728, IMG submission 207602) | Lab enriched peat soil microbial communities from McLean, Ithaca, NY, United States - MB31MN | ecosystem: Environmental > Terrestrial > Soil > Wetlands > Peat | place: USA: New York... | reverse complement strand
GGGAAGTCCATGGCGTTCGCGCCGACATTATCCCATCCTCGGAAATTGCCTCCGGCGCCCTCAAGCTGGGAGGGGACGGACGGCTCACTTACGGTGTGCAGCGCTACCGGGCGATGGTATTTCTGAACCCGGATTTTGAGGGCCCGGAGACCTTCGATTTCCTCCGGCGCATAGCGCAATCCCCAACTCAGGTGTTTGTTCTCGACGAAACCCACCGCGCTCCCGATGGCAGTGTCCGCAGTAAGGAAGAGGTGATTCCCGGTGCGGAACTGAATCCCACCCCTGCTGTTGTCGCGGAATTCCTGCAAAGCTGGTCCAGCCCGCGCCATCCCTCGCCTCCCGACCTGGTGCGATTAATTGATGGAACGCGCCTGCTCCTGCGCGGCGAGAAGGATCCCACCGGAGACAGGATTGACGAGAGTTTCTTTGTCGATTGCCGCGGCGGAATGGCCCAAGTCAGCGCCGGCGCCACTGGCGTGTTCGGCATTCGGCTGGGCTCGAGCGGCGACCTGCAAGCACTCGCCGCGTCGGAGCTTCGCTATCTGCGCATCGAATTAATCGAACCCTTCGGCGAGCCCACGCCGAAGCTCAATCTGGAACTTCACGCACCGGTCGATTTGGCGCTTTGGCAAGATGCTCATGCCAAGTGGCACGGCGTCATCCAAGGTGATAGCGAAATTCCTCAGGATTTGCTCTCGTGGACACGGGACTGGGCGCGAATGGATTTGACTCCCACCATTACTCCCCAAGAGTAAACATCCATTTTCGGCTGGGCTGGGAAGCAAGGCATGTGGGCACGCCGCTCCTCCCCTTTGAGGTATATACTTGGCATCATTTAGAACCACCTCGAATGGCACGGAGGAGGGGTGCATGAATACCACCATCAAGAATGTCGTTTTCTGGGTAGTCATGGCGGTCACAGCCTTGCTGATTTGGGCCGTCGTGAAATCCGACACCAGCCAGCCGATTACCACCCTCACCTTCACCCAGTTTACGCAGGAGATCGCGGCGGACAACGTGCGTGAAGTGACGGTCGCGGGGTCCGACAATGCCAGAATCTTCAGTGTTCGCGGAGTGCTGAAGAAAGGAAACGTGGCGTTCAAAACGGCTGCCCCCGTGAACTATGTGGACTGGCTGAAGGCGTTGAACGAAAAAAACGTAAGCATAACCTTCGATGACGCTGAGCACAACGCGTGGATGGGTTGGCTCGCCCAAGGCCTCCCTTTGCTCTTGATACTCGGCCTTTGGATTTTCATCATGCGCGTGATGAACAGGAATGCGCAGCGGTGGCGGCAGCCCCCGTCCTCATCCGAGAATAGTTAGGAATGCCCTCACGGCATGCAGGAGATTGGGGCTCTGAGCCGCGAGGGTGCATCTTCTCTGATTGCACGGCGTCGAGCACTCGAAAGAGCATGGCGGAGGGAGAGGGATTCGAACCCCCGAGCCCCTTTCGGGGCTAACGGTTTTCAAGACCGCCGGTTTCAACCGCTCACCCATCCCTCCGCGTGAAGCCTTGCCATTCCTGAGGGCGACGCCACGGGTGATTCTCTTACGAGACTACCACATTTTCTCACGTCCTCCTTTATCAGTCTGCAAAGCGCTCTCATTGCGATATACTTTCGCCCACCCTTTTTACGGAGGTTCCTGATGCGTCGTTTCGTCCTTGGTGCATTCGCTTGCCTGATGGTCGTCTGGTTGATGGCTCACGCGGTAAATCCGGCGCCGGTGGCGGCGCGCCCCGCGGGCGCAGCCAACGCCGCGCTGGGTGCGGCTGACTCCCCCGCCCCGCTCGACGGTTTTTCCGCGGACTCCGCGCGCGCGGAACGTGATTGGGAGAGTAAGTTCCGAGCCCTCCCCAACACCGACAATATGCGCACCTACATGCAACGCATCTCCGCGCGCCCCCACCACGTGGGCACGGAATATGACCGCGCCAACGCCGAATGGATTCTCTCGCTGTTCAAGCAGTGGGGCTGGGACGCCCACATCGAGAATTTTGACGTCCTCTTCCCCACCCCCAAAGAGCGACTGGTGGAACTGGTGGCGCCCACGCATTTCAAGGCGAGACTCGAGGAACCCACGGTGGAGGGCGATCCCACGTCAGACCAGCACGCCGAGCAACTCCCCACCTACAATGCCTACTCGACCGATGGCGACGTGACCGCGCCCCTCGTCTACGTCAACTTCGGCATCCCGGAGGACTACGAGCAATTGGAGCGCCTGGGCGTGTCGGTGAAGGGGGCGATTGTGATTGCGCGCTATGGCGCATCGTGGCGCGGCATCAAACCCAAGGTGGCGGCGGAGCACGGCGCCGTCGGCTGCCTCATCTATTCCGATCCGCATGAGGACGGCTATTTCCGCGGCGACGTTTTCCCGGGCGGCGCCTGGCGCCCGCTGGAGGGCGTGCAGCGCGGCAGTGTGATGGACATGGTGCTTTATCCCGGCGACCCCCTCACGCCCGGCGTAGGCGCCACCAAAGACGCCAAGCGCCTGCCGCTGGCGGAGGCCAAAACCATCACCAGGATTCCCACCCTGCCCATTTCTTACGGCGACGCGCAACCGCTGCTCGCCGCTTTGCGTGGACCCATGGCCCCCGAAGCGTGGCGCGGTTCGCTGGCCATTACTTATCACGTCGGCCCCGGCCCCGCTCAGGTGCATCTGAAAGTGAAGGCCAACTGGGACACCAAAACTCTCAATGTCGTCTCCGCCCGCATTCCCGGCGCCACTGCGCCCGACGAATGGATTGTGCGCGGCAATCACCAGGATGCCTGGGTGAATGGCGCCGAAGATCCCGTCTCCGCGCTCGTGGATGAAATGGAAGAAGCGCGGTCGATGGGCGAACTCCTGAAGCAAGGCTGGAAGCCGCGCCGCACCATCATCTATAACGTGTGGGACGGCGAGGAGGAAGGCCTGCTGGGCTCCACGGAGTGGGGTGAGACGCACGCCGACGAGCTTCGCCAGCATGCGGTGGTTTACATCAACTCTGACAGCAACGGCCGCGGCTACCTGCACGCCAGCGGCTCGCACACGCTGGAGAAGTTCATGAATGGCGTGGCGCGCGACGTCGAGGATCCGGAAACCAACCTGTCCGTTTGGAAACGCCACCAGCTTCACCTGATTGCCGAGGGCAAGCCGGAGGAGCGCCGGGAAGCCCGCACGCGTCCTGACTGGCGCCTCAGCGCGCTGGGGTCGGGGTCGGACTACACGGTGTTCATCGACCACATGGGCGTGGCCTCGCTCGACCTTGGGTACGGCGGCGAAGACGGCGGCGGTATTTACCATTCCATTTATGATGACTTTTATTGGTATACACATTTCAGTGATACTGACTTCCTTTATGGCCGGGCTCTGGCCCAAACCGCCGGCACCGCCGTGCTGCGCCTTGCCGACGCGGACCTGCTCCCCTTCGAGTTCACGGATTTTGCCGATACCATCCACACCTACGCCGAGCAATTGAAGAAGTTGCTGGCGGACAAGCAGGAGGCCGTCCGCGAGCGCAACAAGGAGATCGAGGAGGGTGTTTTCACCGCCACCCATGACCCCAAGGAGCCGGGCGTCCCGCCCGCCAAGGAAGACCCGCCGCCCTACCTGAACTTTGCCCCGCTGGATAACGCCGCGGACGCGCTCACCCGCAGCGCGGCGCGCTACCATAAGGCCCTGGAGAAGGCGCAGGCTAACGGAGCGGCCGGATTGGCCGGCGCCTCGCTCCAGCAGTTGAACCACACGCTCATCGAAAGTGAACGCCAACTGACCAGTCCCGAGGGCCTCCCCGGCCGCCCGTGGTTCCAGCACCAAATCTACGCGCCAGGGTTCTATACCGGCTACGGCGTCAAAACCCTTCCCGCCGCCCGCGAAGCAATTGAACAGAAAAAGTGGCAGGAAGCGGACGCCGCGCTGGCGGATATCGGGAAGATTCTCGACGCCGAGTCGGCCCTGATCGTGAGCGCTGCGCAACAGTTGGAGAATGCGACCAAATGAAGTCCCAGGTGCGGGCAGCGCGGGTAAGGGTGAAACCACCGGCGCTGCCCCGCATCCGCATTTCCGCTTCGAGTTTGAAGTCTGGAATTTGAAATCCGCCGTCGGCCCCCAACCCGCGCCTGCCGTACCAGCGGAATGCTAATGATGTCGTATCCATAATTAATTGACGACGGCAAAAAGTCTGAATTGGTTCCTGGCGGGAAGAGAAAATCTTTTGGATGGGTGGCTGATTGGCCGAAATCGATCGGGCGTGCAAGCCCGCGAAGCCGGCGCGGTCATGTAGCCCACGGCGAGCCAGCCGTGGGGAAAGGGCAGCATTCATAAATTTACCAGAGGAGCCCCTTCGGGGCGGCATCTGGCCCCGTTCGAACGGCGCCTGAGGTTGTGTGACCCGGAGGTGGCCACGGCCCATTCGTCTGGGGAATTGGCCGTGGGTATGTCATCGACGAAAAAGCCCACGGTCACGAAAGCAGTGGATGTGATGCTACCCGCTAAACAGCCGATTTATTACTTCGTCGATGGTGGGCTGGCGCCGCTTATTGGGTCGCCGCCGAAGGATTCGGAGACGGCATGTATTCAGGCCCGATGACTGTGAAGGCCCCAGGATGGTCAGGGTCGGGAGCTCTGTACTGGCCCCCGGACCACATCACACCATCTTCCAAGACACACATTTCGATTTGGATGTGGCATCGAGTGATTTCCGAAATCGGCACACCTGCCTTTTCAATCGCTCTTTCGATTTGGTGGTAATACGTACCGAGTTGGACTCTCGTTATTTTCCCGGGACCGAACTGCAACGGGCGGCGCGCAGCGCGTTAAGAAATGCCTCGCTCGCGCCTGCGGCCTTGAGGGTTTGGTAAAAATCCTCAGACAGGGCGAAAGCAATCCCGCGCTGCTCGATCAGCATGGCGCCCGACTCGTCTCCGAATCCGTCCCGCACCATGCTTACGACCTGCTCCTGAGTGAAGGGCTTCTGCTGCGACCAGGCAAACGGAGCAACGATCAATGCCGTTGCTAGGATGAAGAAACTCAGCGTTTTGCGGAACCTCATGGCCACCTCGCGCGGTTCGTGTGGATTGAGCAAAATTCGTGGGGGTGATTATACCGAAAATGGACAAGCGTGGTTTCAACGCGTTACGTAGCAGGCTCTCACATGAACCGGCGCCGGCGGTCGCGCCCCCGTTCGGCCAGCGGGCAGATACCAACGGGTAGATCCAAACGCCCCGATTAATCGGAGCGCGGCATCTTCTCCTGCGTGCATCTTCATGATGTGTGTTTGCCTGTATCTTGCGTCCGCATCAGCAAAATTCTGACGAAAGGCAGGATTTCTCCTTAACATCATTGGCGCGTGTGGGGGAGCATGCTGGGGAAATCCCATTAAGAATGCCGACCTGACTGGTAAGTCATTGAAAACAAATTAGAAAAGGGTGGAATACTTGCAAGCTAATGAAAATAAAATAGTTAGCATGTTGTAAGATCGGGGAATAGCGCTCATTATCGGGTATTGGTGGAATATCCACAATGGTCAGGCAAAAGTTCAGCGAAAATATGCGGTTGCAAAATTCCGAATCCCATATCTTGCATCCCCGATGCCAGCTTGCCGAGATAAACTCGCCGCTACGAAAGGGGGGAGGCCAGGGGGTTGAACTCCTGCTCCTTTTTTTCTTTCGTTAGCCAAAATGCGTGCTAGAATCGGCCTCGCAGTTTGGTAATACCGCTGTGTCTCGCAGCAGCCCATCGGCTCATCGGCATCTGCTCTCGCGACCCACGGGATTACGCGGGGTTTTCGTCTTCACGCATCGTCCCTGCTTCTCAAATTGCCATTTCAGGAACGGGTGTTGTCAGAACGGAATGGAATTGTGTTTTGGGGCTAGCGCGTGTGATGGAATCACCTCCCGCCCAGGCGAGGAGGAGAGATTTCATTCACCGGCCTGCCCATACGCGTAACGGGGCTCGCTCGTTTCGGGAAGATGAACGCCGAATGTTCGGGGTCCGCCAGGGTTCGGGGTCCGCAAACAGATAGAGTCGTGCAAATTCAAAAGGTGAAGGTGGCGGATCGAGGCCACCTCACCATCGGGAGCATCTCATGCCGCAAAAGCTGTTCGTGGGGAACCTTCCTCACGAAGTGACAGACAACGAACTCCAGGAGTTCGTGACCGGTGCAGGCTTTCAGGTAGGGTCGGCCGTGGTCATTCGCGACAAAACCACGGGACAATCGCGGGGCTTCGGATTCATCGAACTGGCGGAGGGCGAGGACATGGAGCGGGCCATCGCCGGGCTGAATGGGCAAACGCTGCAAGGCCGCCGATTGACCGTCAACGAAGCGCGCCCACCGCGCAACGACTTCGGGGGTGGAGGAGGAGGACGTCGCCCCGGAGGTGGTGGGGGTGGCCGTGGCCCTGGCCGCGGGCATTCCGGCGGAGGCGGCGGGGGCGGTCGTCGCCGCGACTGGTGAATTGCCGATTGACGATTGTCGATTGACGATTTGAAGTCGTCCGTCGCTGTGACGGGTAAATTGCCGAATGTCGATTGTCGATTGGCCTTTTCATTCAATCATCAATCGGCAATCAGCCATCGGCAATCACTCTGACCCCACCAAGCGACGGTAGACGTACCGAAGCTGCTGTTGTGTGTCATGGAGCTTCGCGGCCAGCGTTTGCCCCTCCGCGATCAAGTTCCAGTGGTGCGCCACGCTTTCGGCGGTCTCCGCGTGGGCTTCGTTTTCGGGCAAGCCACTCGGCGCCTTGCCGGTCACCAGCCTGATGATGTGGTCCACGGAGCGCAGGAATCCCGCCCCCTCGGTCAAGAGGGTGGCGTCTTCGGCGGAAATGGCACCGGCAGTTCGCAAAGCGGCAATCTGTTCCGCCATGTTTGCTCCCGGAAGAGCCGCTACCCGCCGTCCCAACCGCGTGTAGGAAACGGCAAAGTCCACATCGTAATATCCCCCGGGGGCAGTCTTGGTATTGCTGCTCGGCACCGCTACTTCCCGCTCCAACCGCCGCCGCATCTGGTGGAGTTCACCTTCAAAATCCTCATAGGTTGAAAATCGGTCGTAAATGGCCGCCTGGAGTCGATCCACTACTGCCCGGCCGAGTTGCGAATTCCCCGCCAGTGGACGAGCCTTCAAATAGGTGAGCAACTCCCACGCCTGCGCGTCTTCGGCCACGTAACGGATAAGCCCCTCCAAGGTCACCACCAACTCCCCTTCCTGCCCGCGCGGGCGCAAGCGGGTATCCACGGGGAATAACACGCCATCGCGGGTGTAACTGGAAAGCACCTCAATCGTCTTCTCGGCCAGGTGAGTCCAGTGTTCCAGATCCTCTCGCTTCGCCTCCGAGCCGGCCACAAAGACCAGGTCGGCGTCGGAAGCCAGATCAAACTCACTCAGCCCCAGGCGGCCCATGCCCAGAACGACGAAGGGCACATCGGCGCCGGTGGCCACCTTTTCGCGCATCCAGGAACTGAGCGCAATCACCTGGGCGCTGGAAATGCATCGGGCGGCGTTGACCGTCCAACGTTTCAACATCGGGAACGCGGCGCCGCCAGCCGCCAGGTCCACCGTGGCCAACTTCAGGAGTTCGGCGCGGTACTGGCGACGCAGGATGGCCATTTTTTCGCGCAGATCGAGTGCCGGTTCGGAGGCCCAGGCATAAGGTTCGGGTACGGAGAATGCTTCCAGGCCCATATCCAACTGCCCCGCCTCGCCGCCATCGGAGGGCACGAGTTCAGCAGAATAGAGAACTTCCAGGTCCTCGGGATGATGAACCACCAACTCCGTCAGGTAGGCGCTGGAGCCCACCACTTCAATGGCGCGGCGCAGCCTGGCCGGCTGGGCGCGTGCCGGGGCAAACCGCTCCGGTGAGCCGGCCATGGCCGTCAACAGGCGAATCACATTTCTCCGCGCGCGTTCCGGCAAATCTGCTTCGCGCACCAAGCGGGCTACCTCCGGGGCGTGAACATCCAGAAAACTCAGCAGCGAATCAAACGACGGGTGACCGGAATCAGGCGGGAAGGTGGGAGCAGGCGTGAGCTCAAAAGCTGTTCCCGGCACGTCCGCGCCGCCGGGATGAATCACGCGCTGGTAAATTTCATCCACCACCGCAAAGGCTTCGCGAACCTTGCGCAGTAGGACATCGCCCGGGTGCTCGCCGGGCGCGGCCTCCACGCCCGTCCGGCGCCCCAGCCGGTCGAGCGCGCCCGGCTCCGCGGGAAGCCGGTGCGTTTGCTGGCCCGCTTCCATCTGGACGCGGTGCTCCACCTTGCGCAGGAACTCGTATGCAGCCGTCAACGCGGCGTAATCACGATTGGAGAGCCAGCTTTTGTCGTTGAGTTTGCGCAGGGCGAAGAGGGTTCCTCCCGAGCGCACCCAGTGATCCTGCAAACCGTGCAACCGCTGCAAACATTGCACCAGGAACTCGATGTCGCGGATGCCCCCGCGATGACGCTTGACGTCAATCGCCTGCCCGCGGCTTTCGCGCAGTTTCTTGGAAATCCTTTCGCGCGAAAGCAGAATGCTCTCCACCGCCACAAAATCCCCGGGCGAGCGGTAAACATACTCCTCCACGCCGCGCAGGAAGTCGCGCGTCAACCTGGCGTCGCCGGCGGAATGACGGGCCTTGATGAGCATCTGCAATTCCCAGTCGCGTGCCCGGTGTTCGTAATACTCGCGGGCGGAATTCAGGGATATCGCCAGGTCGCCTTGCTCACCTTCGGGGCGCAGACGAAGGTCCACGCGGAAGACCTCTCCCTGCGACGTCACCTGGGTGATGGTGCGCGTGATGGCATGCGCCACGTGCACAAAATATTCCTTGTTGGTAATGATCGACTCGCGTTCGTTTCCCCCCGCCGTCTCGCCATCGTGGGAATACAGGAAAAGCAGATCGATATCGGAATTGTAGTTCAGCTCGTTTCCACCCAGCTTACCGAGCGAAACAATGCTGAAGCCCGCGCGCACGATGCGGCCCTGCGCATCGCGATACTGCGGTTGTCCATAACGCTTTTCCAGCTCGCGGTCGCAAAACAAGTAGGCGTCCGAAAGAATCACATCGGCAAGAGTGGAAAGCTCCAGCGTCGTCTCGCCCAGCGTCGAAAGGCCCAGCACATCTTTCAGCACGATGCGGAGGTAGTTTCTCCGTTTGAAGCGCGCCAGCAGGGCCGCCAGCCACGGGTCGGGATTGGTGGTGGAAAACCGCGCGAAGTCCTGCATCAGGTCTTCTTTGGATTTCAACTTGGTAAAATTCCGGTCGCGGGCGAACTGCACCACCAACTGTGGCTCCGACAACAAAGTCTCCGCCAGGTATCCGCTGTAACCAAAAATGGCGACGAGATAGGAGAGAGCGGTGGGATAGCGTGCCAACTCACCCAGAACCTGCGGTGGCGCGCCCTGCGCATAGCGCTCCAGTAAGTTTAGTGCCCCGTCGGGATCAGGCGACGGGGAGAGCAGCGAAGCCAAAGGGGTCAGCAGCGTGGGCGCTAACTGTTCTTCCAGGCGCTCCAGGTTGCCGGAGGCTTTGGCGCGATCTTCAAAATTTATTGCCGCGAAGTCCGGTCGCATTCGGGAGATTATAGCTTGGATTGAAAAAGTCCGTGGTCCGTTGTCAGTAGTCAGTGGTTCGTGGTCCGTGGTCAGCTATAAGTGATCGATTAATCGCTGTCCGTTGGAGGTCAAGGCTGAGTACGGGTAGACGAATAACGCGCCGCACTAAAGCAGAAATGGCCGCCAGAACGTCATCGAGTGACGTTCCGGCGGCCGGGAACTGCAACTCGCCGCTGTCACGAAACGGCGGGCGACGGGCAACTGACTACGGACAACGGACCACTGACAGTTTTCTTTAAATGTCGTAGTACAGCGCGAACTCGTACGGGTGCGGGCGCGTATTCACGGCCTGCACTTCGTTCTTCATTTTATATTCGATCCAGGTTTCGATCAGTTCCTCGCTGAAAACGTCGCCTTTGAGCAGGAAGTCGTGGTCCTTCTCCAAGGCGCGCAGCGACTCCTCGAGCGAGCCGGGCATCGAGGGGACAGCTTTCATTTCCTCGGGGCCGAGATCGTAGATGTCCTTGTCCAGAGGCTCGCCGGGATCGATCTTGTTTTCCACTCCATCAATCCCCGCCATCATCATGGCCGCAAAGGCCAGGTAGGGGTTGCAGGAGGGATCGGGGGGACGGTATTCCACGCGCTTCGCCTTGGGATTCGCCGAGTACATGGGAATGCGGCAGGCCGCGCTGCGATTACGCCGTGAGTAGGCAAGGTTGACGGGCGCTTCGAACCCTGGCACCAGGCGCTTGTAGGAATTCGTGGTGGGGGCAATCAAGGCCGCGAGCGCCGGAGAGTGCTTTAGCAGCCCTCCAATGTAATGGAGCGCCATCTGGCTCAGGCCTGCGTAACGGTCACCCGCGAAAAGCGGCTTGCCCTCTTTCCAGAGGCTTTGGTGAGAGTGCATACCGGAGCCATTATCCTGATAAATCGGCTTGGGCATGAAGGTCACCGTTTTGCCGTACTGGTAGGCGACGTTGCGAATGATGTATTTGTAAATCATCATTCCATCCGCGGATTTCACCAGGGAATTGAAGCGCTGGTCAATTTCCGCTTGCCCGCCGGTGGCCACCTCGTGGTGATGGCACTCGATGTCGAGCCCCGCCTTCTCCATCGTCAGGACCATCTCGCTGCGCAAATCCTGGTAATGATCGGTGGGCGGAACCGGGAAGTAACCTTCTTTGTAACGCGGCCGGTAGCCGAGGTTGTCCTTCTCGCGGCCGGAATTCCAGCGGCCTTCCTCGGCGTCAATAAAGTAATAGCCATGTTGCTGGGCTTGATCGAAGCGGATGTTGTCAAAGATAAAGAACTCCGCTTCCGCTCCGAAGTAGGCCTTATCCGCAATGCCCGTGTAGGCAAGGTAGGTTTCGGCTTTCTTGGCAACATTCCGGGGATCGCGGACGTAATGCTGCTTGGTGACGGGGTCAACGATGTCGCCGATCATCACCAGGGTGGGTGTATCGGTAAAGGGATCGAGCATGTACCAGCTCGGGTCAGGCACCAGCAGCATGTCGCTTTCATGAATGGCGGCCCAACCGCGGATGCTGGAGCCGTCCATTCCAAACCCCTCCTCGAAGGAGGCCTCTTCCAATTCGTGAATGGGATAGGAAACGTGATGCCACAGGCCCGGCAGGTCTGTGAAGCGTAGATCCACAATTTTGACGTTGTTGGCGGCTGCAAACTCTAACACGGCTTTCGGGTTCATTTTCCCTCCATAAAAAGATTTTTTCCCTCTTATCAGGAAAACTTATGCAGGCTGTACTGAGACGAAGCGTCAACATATCCCGCACTTTGAATTTAGTCAAGCCCCTTTGGAAGCCGCATTTTTAGCGGTTCCGAGAGGCGTGCGATGACAAGGCTCCGGCTCGGTGGAAAGTGGCGGGAGAGCACGGCGTCCCTAGGGCGGATGAGTCTTCGCGGGGGACGTTATGCCGATGCCGGGCACGGTTTAAACCGCGATTCGATCGGCGCGGCTTGAAATAGCACCCCGAAGGGAGTAAATCTGAAGGCGGCTTGCGAATTCTGAATTATAGGAAGATTACCGTGAGAGGTCTCTGGCAGAACATACCCTATACCATTCGCGTCCTGGGCAAGAATCCCGGCTTCACGGCGGTCGCGGTACTCTCGCTCGCCCTGGGAATCGGCGCGAATACCGCCATCTTCTCCCTCCTCAATGCTCTGCTCCTTCGTGACCTGCCCGTCTGGCGTCCGGAACGCCTGGTGGAGCTTTCCGTGCTTCGCCGGGGCGACAAGATCATGTTTTCCTTTCCGATGTTCAGGGAAATCGAGCGAGGTCAAAAAGTATTTTCCGGCTTAATCGGCTGGAGCTTCGGCGAGGCGACCAATGTGGAACTCAACGGCGCACTCTCGCAAGCCGAGGTCCGCTCGGTAACGGGGAATTACTTTTCCGAGTTGGGCGCCACTCCTCTCCTGGGAAGATTGATCTTGCCGGAAGACATGAATGCTCAGAGAAGTGGAGCATCTCCGGTGGCCGTGCTCAGCTACGAGTTCTGGCAGCGCCGCTTCGGCGGTGCCATGGATGTTGCCGGCAAAGAGATCTCGATCGATGGCCGGCCGTTCACCATCATCGGCGTCACCCGGAAGTGGTTTACCGGCATGGCGACCGGCGAGCCGGCAGACGTGACGATTCCCATGAAGAGCACCGATGACCGTTCACTCCTATGGGTATTCATCACCGGCAGGTTGAAGGAGGGTGTCACCGTGGCGCAGGCTCGAGCGCAACTGCAATCGCTCTGGCCTGCGGTGCTCCATGCCGCGGCTTCCACCGAGACTCCCGGACTGCGGCGTCAGTCGTTCTTGTCGATGGGTTTGGACGTGGCGTCAGCCGCCACCGGCGTTAATGCCGCGCTGCGGTCGAGATTTACGCGGCCGCTCTATGTGCTCATGGGAATTGTGGGATTGATCCTCGTACTCGCCTGCGTGAATCTGGCGAGCCTGATGCTGGCGCGCGCCGCCGCACGCAGTAATGAAATGAGCGTGCGAGTGGCTCTGGGAGCAAGCCGCTGGGCGCTCACCCGCCAGGTATTGACCGAAAGCCTGGCGCTTTCCGTCTCGGGAGGGCTGCTGGGGATGGCGTTCGCGTTCTGGGGGAGCCGCTTGCTGGTGGCTCTCATGACGCAGGGATATCTCACACCCGTCTGGCTCGACCTGAGCCCTGATGGGCGCGTGCTCTCTTTCGCCGCGGCGGTGGTCATCCTGACCGGAATGCTGTTTGGCCTCGCTCCGGCATGGCGCTGCGCGCGAGAAGATCCAGCTTCTGTCCTGCAACAAAACACTCGGGCCGTGGCAGGCGCGACGGGGAAGTTGGGCAAGGCTCTCATCGTCACGCAGGTTGCCCTTTCCCTTACCTTGCTGCTGGGCGCCGGACTTTTGGCGCGAAGCTTCCAGAAGCTGTGTTCTATCGACCCCGATCTCAAGGAGAGCGTGCTCGATGTTGGCCTTTATCCCCGGCCGGGCGGATACCAGAACCTCGACATGAACACATATCATCGGCAGCTTATCGAACGGATCGCCGGCCTGCCGGGTGTGAATTCGGTTGGCTTTTCGGACCTTTCCGTAGGTGTCGGGAGAAATTGGCAGGACACCGTCTCCACGATGTCCGATGCTTTAAGCCCCGGCGCGGGCGTGACGGCGGGTGTGGCGATGGTCTCCCCAGGTTTCTTGCGAACGCTCGGAATCAGCCTGGTTCGTGGGCGTGATTTTGACTGGACTGACGACGAGCGCCACCCGCGCGTCGCCATCATCAGCAGTGCCCTGGCGGGGCGGCTATTCCCGGCAGGCCAGGCCAGCGGGCAGCACGTTCGGTTCGGCTTCATGCCCGAACTTCAGGATCTTGAGGTCGTGGGCATCGCGAACAACGCCCGGATTTTCGATCTGCGCAATGCAGCCGCGCCGGTTATTTACCTTCCCTATCCTCAGCATCCGAAATGGACGGAGCAAGGCGATCTCCTTGTGCGGACCAGGGTGGCTCCGGAAGCACTGGCAAGGACCGTGGGACACGAGATCGAGTCGGTGGGACACGAATATCCTCTGAGCACCAAAACCATTGCCCAAGAGGTCAGCCAGGCGCTGGTGGAAGACCGTGTCATCGCCATGCTCTCCGGCTTTTTCGCGGCCTTAGCGCTCTTGCTGGCATCGGTCGGCCTGTACGGATTGATGTCCTATGCCGTTACCCACCGAACCCGCGAAATCGGCATTCGCGTGGCGCTCGGCGCGCAGCGGGCGACGGTTCATTGGCTGGTGCTGCGGGAAGCGCTGACGCTTGGACTAATTGGAATAGCCCTCGGCATTCCCTGCGCGCTGACCGGCAGCCGCCTCATCGCGAGCATGCTTTTCGGAATTTCATCGGGCGACTTGCCAACCCTCACCTCAGTTTGGGCTTTGCTGCTCGCCGTGGCCTTGTTGGCCGGTTACCTGCCAGCGCGGCGGGCATCGCGCATCGACCCCATGGACGCCCTGCGGTCGGAATGAGAGAAAGTAGCGCGGACACCACGATCAATACCTGCGAAACAGCGCAAGAACCAAAATGCGTGTGCTTCCCTTGAAGTCGGGCCGGGAAGGCGGCCTTGACAATGTAGCTTCATCAAGCTACATTGAAGTCATGAAAAGCGTGGGCCTCCGGGAATTGAAGAATCGTTTGAGCGAGTACGTTCGGGAAGTTCGGTCCGGCGAGGGTGTGCTGGTGACGGATCGCGGGGACGTGGTCGCAGAACTCATTCCGCCAGGCCAAGGGAGGGATGCGGAAGGCGTCCCTGGGGGACTGGCGGCGCTCGCGCGGCGCGGACAAATCACGCTGGGCGCGTCAAATAATGCGGCGGTGTATCCCAAGCTCCCGCGCCTCCTCAAGCGACCCCGAGCCACGGAACTCCTCAATGAGGAGCGTGGCGCCCGATGAAGCTTTATGCGGAGTCCAGCGCCGTGCTCGCCTGGCTGCTGGGGGAAGAGGGCGGCGGCCCGGTGCGCGAGGCGCTCCGCCGCGCCGAGTTGGTGACGGCCTCCGATCTAACGCTCGTGGAGTGCGATCGCGTGCTGATTCGTGCCGTCACGCTTGGAGAAATCGATGAAGCCACGGCCGCCGATCGACGCGCGCACTTGAATGCCGCGGCCGCCTTCTGGCACTTGTGGCGAGTCAGTTCGGAGATTCTGGACCGGGCGAGGTATCCATTTCCCGCCGAGCCCGTCCGTACCCTTGACGCGATCCACTTGGCGTCGGCATTGGCCGTGCGTTCCGTTGTACCCGGCGTGGAACTCCTGAGTCTTGATGATCGCATGCGCAGAGCCGGGGCGCAGCTCGGATTCCGGCTTCAGCCGCAGTGAGCTATACCGGGGAGAGGCCGGGCACGGGACGCTCAGCTCTGCTGGTTACGGCTTTTGTGATCGCGCCTCCCCCTACCCATAGGAAATTTCAGTTCCAAACCTTAAATATTCCGCCGGTTTTCGGTCATTTAGTCTACGGCTAGCGTGGTTATGGCTGGGCTATTGCAGGCGTATTACATGGGCAACCGCGCCTGGGTGAGAATACTCACCTTGGCTAGATGCCGCAGGCTAGGAGACAGATGGAAGTGGCTGAAAAAAAGAACCTCCGGTGATGTATATGAAAACATTAGGGAGCAAGCTCAGGAAAATAAGAAAGTGCAACATGCTCCGGGGATGTGTATGAAAACAAAGGAGACCATGACAATATGTCTGGCCAATTACACGTCTCTTACACGAATCCACACGAGTTTTACCGTAATTGACAAAATCGGCCGGGCTGTTTGGCCGAAGACGCACGAATTACGCGACAAATCGTGCCGATCCTCAGGATCATTAATAAGCGACTCCGGTTTTCACCGGATGTGGCGCCTTATCAATGCCTTCGCGAAGGTCCGGCAGGAGATTCTGAAAAAAAAGATGTTAGAAAAGTACGTTCGAAGTAGGAATGTGTATGAAAACAAACAAAACTAGGACTAAATGCCCGGAAATATTTCGGACATTTACGACTTAGTTTCGGACATTTTCGGCAAACCGACACGATTTTTGCAGAAAAATGCGGTTTTGTGGTGACAATTTGCCAGCTCGATTTCGAACGTACCGCCGCCATCTTGGAGGTTCAGCGCCGGCGGGTAGCCGGCCCGAAATCAGGACACCATGCGGAATCATACCGACTTGCCGAAAACTCACGATCCTGTTATTTTAGTCGTGCATTTGCCGCATATTTCATATCTCGCGAAGCGAAACGGTTCGGTTTCCTTGGGCCGTCGCATGGCTTCCGGGTGGTGGCTTGTTTAGCTCCGGCCACTGCGAAGGGGAGAAATAACGATGGTTACATTTCCGAATCGAGTCGTGTTCGTGGGCTTTGGAGCGGTGGCGCGCTGCACGCTTCCCATCCTGCTCAATCACGTGAATATCGATCCCAAACGCATCACGGCGATTGACTTCGACCAGGTCGACGAAGCCCTGAAGCCCTGGATCGCCCAGGGCGTGACTTTCGTCAAGGACCGCGTGACGCCGGAGAACATGGGGAGCCTGTTGGGGAAGCATTTATCCGCCGGAGATTTGCTGATTGACCTGGCGTGGAATATTGATTGCTGCGAAATCGTGCAGTGGTGCCACGACCGGGGCATCATGTACATCAACACTTCGGTGGAACTATGGGATCCCTACGCTGGCGCCCCCCACAAACACCCGACGGAGCGAACGCTCTACTGGCGCCACATGAATTTGCGCAGGATGATTGCCAAGTGGAGTGAGCCGGGGCCGACGGCCGTGATCGAACACGGGGCGAACCCCGGCCTGATCAGCCATTTCACCAAGCAAGCGCTGCTTGATATCGCAGAGAAAGCGCTGGCGAAAAAGAAATTCAGCGGGGCGCAGGCGGAGGAGATTGCCCATCACGCCAAGGCCGGGAGCTTTAACCACCTGGCCCGCCAACTCGGCGTCAAAGTCATTCATTGCAGCGAGCGCGACACGCAGATTACCAACCAGCCCAAACAGGTGAACGAGTTCGTCAACACCTGGAGCGTGGAGGGCTTCCGGGAAGAAGGAACGACCACCGCCGAGATGGGCTGGGGCACCCATGAAAAGGAGTTGCCCGCTTTCGCTTACGAGCACCCGGAAGGCCCCAAGAGCCAGATCTGCCTCGCGCGGATGGGCATCAACACCTACGTGGCCAGTTGGGTGCCACCGACCCACGACATCATCGGTATGATCGTTCGCCACGGCGAGGCTTTCACCATTACTGAGAAACTGACCGTGTGGGAAGACGGCAAGGCGGTTTACCGCCCCACGGTCCACTACGCTTATTGCCCGTGCGATTCGGCCATTGCCTCGCTCCATGAGCTGCGTGGCTACGACTACCGGCTGCAACCAAACATCCGCATCATGACCGATGAGATTACCAGCGGCGCCGACATTCTGGGAGCGCTGGTGATGGGACACCCCTACCAATCGTGGTGGACCGGCTCCGACCTCGACATCGAGGAATCGCGCCGCCTGGTGCCGCACCAGAACGCCACCACCATGCAGGTGGCCGTCTCGGTGGTCGCCGCCTGCCTGTGGATGGTCGAGAACCCGCGGCGGGGGCTGTGCGTGCCGGACGATCTGCCCCACGATTTTGTGCTGGGCGTCAGCAAGCCCTATCTGGGCAAGTGGGTTTCCGTGGCCTCGGATTGGACCCCGCTCAAGCACTACTCCAACTTTTTCCACGGATTTAACAAGCCACAGCTCGACACCTCCGACATGTGGCAGTTCAAGAACTTTTTGATTACGGAAGGCGATGGGATATGAAATCCGGCGCGGCGTGAGGGAACTTACGAGACTCGCAATGACGCACCCTGCGCGCCAGGATCGCGATTGACCGAAACCGATAGCCCATGGAAAAAAAGAAACTGATCCAATTGGCGAAGAAGCACGGCACGCCGCTGGTGGTGGTGGACCATAGAGTGCTGCGGAAAAATTACACGCAATTCCGCAAGTACCTGCCGCGCGTCCAGGTCTACTACGCAGTCAAGGCGAACCCCGACCCGGCGATCGTGCGAACCTTCTACGAGGCCGGAGGCAGTTTCGATGTCGCCAGCCTGGCCGAGTTCCTGACCGTTCACGAAATGATCAAGGATCTGCCGGCGAAGGAGCGGCAGGATTTCATCTGGGATCGCATCATTTACGCGAACCCGATTAAAGCGATTGAAACGCTCGAGCAGTTGGATCCCTATAAGCCCCTGGTCACCTATGATAACCGCGAGGAGGTGATCAAGATCGCCCGCCATGCGCCGCACGCGGGCCTGGCGCTGCGGCTGAGTGTTCCCAACACCGGATCGATGGTGGAGCTGTCGAGCAAGTTTGGCGCCTCACCCGGCGAGGCCGTGGACCTGATGGCCTTCGCCCACGATAACAACCTTGTGGTTGAGGGGCTGAGCTTTCACGTGGGCAGCCAGTGCACCAACCTGGCAAACTACAGCCAGGCCCTGCACCTGGCCGCGAACATTTTCGCGGAGGCCCGGACGCGGGGCTTCAACCTCAAGCTGCTCGACATCGGCGGAGGTTTTCCCGCCCACTACGACGAAGCCATCCCACCCTTCCGGAGATTTGCCAAAACGATCACCTCCGAGTTGAACCGGCTGTTCCCCGAACCAATCGAAATCCTCGCTGAGCCCGGGCGTTTCCTGGTGGCCACGGCCGCCACCGCCATCGCCCAGATCATCGGCAAGGCCGTCCGCGAAGGCAAACTTTGTTATTATCTCAATGACGGCGTCTATCACACCTATAGCGGCCAGATTTTTGACCACTGCCAGTACCGCATGAAGAGTTTCGAGAAAGGTCCCACGCAGATCTGCTCCGTCTTCGGCCCCACGTGCGACGCCCTCGATACCATCACCCTGGCGGCGCAGCTCCCGGAGCTGGATATGGGCGATCTGCTCTACTCCGAAAACATCGGCGCCTACGCCGCCGCCAGCAGCACGTCATTCAATGGCTTCCCACCGGCCAAGGTGGTGCATGTGAACCAGTGATGCCGGCGAGCCGCGTGATCATGAAAAGGGATTTCTTATGCAGGGAATAAGTTCCCCTGTTTCCTCCGGACGGAAACGAGGCCCACCTCCGTTTTACCTATCCGGAAACCTTCAGCTTCTTCACCAGAATTTTCGAGTTCCGTCCGCTTTGGTCGTATCTCTCGCGGCGGTCCAGCGGAAGGTCATCAATCGTACCTTCGGCAAAGCCACCCTTCGACTGGAAGTAGGTAAACGCCTGCGTCGAGAGGGCGATCAATTCCGTCAGGCCACTTTCGAGAGCCTTATTTTCGACGAATTGAATCAGTTTCCGGCCAATGCCCTGGTTTTCGTGCGAGGGATTGACATAAAGGCTGGCCAGTTCGCCCTTTTGTTGCGCGGGATAAATGTGCAGCGCTACGCACCCGACCGAGTTCTTATCGATTTCAAAGATGTAGTAATTTGCCAGGTTCTTTTCAATGTCGGCGCGAGTCCGCCGGACGAGCTCGCCCGCTTCCACTCCCTTCTTGGTCAACATCTGGATCGCCCGGATGTCTTTCTTCTTGGCCGGCCGGATCTGTTCGTATTCGTTGGCGTAAATCAGCGTGCCGATGCCCTCATTGGAAAACACTTCGGCGAGCAGCCCCTCGTCCTCGCGGCCATTGATAACGTGAACGCGCTGCACGCCCACGGCGCACGCGGCAGCAGCGTGCTGAGCCTTGGAAAACATTTCCGGCGCAAATCCGGCGCCGGCGGTCTGAACAAGTTTTTGCAAATCCCCCACCAGCATCTGGCGGATGATTTGATCGTTATGGCGCAACCCGTCCTGCGCAGTGATGAAAATCAGCTTGATCGCCTTCAAGGCATCGGCCACCGCGAGGGCGATGCTATCGGAGTTGGCGCGGTACGTCTTGCCATCACCATCAAAGCCCAAGGGCGGCAGGACGGGAACGATGCCCTGGTTCAGCAAGGTTTGAAGAAGTTCCGTATCGACACGCTCCACCTTTCCGGTAAACAGGTGGTCGACGCCCTGGATGATCCCCAGGGGATGGGCAATAATGGCGTTCGGGCAGGCGCCGCGGAGGTCATTGGCGGAAAGGCCTTCAAGAATCTCGTGGGTGAGACGGTTGGCAGCGTCCATAGCCAGTTCCAAGGTCGGGGCATCGGTCACGCCGGTGCCTTCGAGGTTGGATGCCTGGATGCCCTGCTTTTCGGCGAGCGCCTTAATCTGCGCCGACGCCCCGTGCACGAGCACCACACGGATGTTCAAGGAACGCAGCACGGCGACGTCCAGGAGGATGTTGGCGAAGTTTTCATCCGTGACGATGATTCCATCCACGGCAATAATGAACGTCTTTTCCCGGAATTGAGGGATGTATTGAAGAATTCCGCGCAGGTCTGTTAGCTTCACGGCAACACCTTGGGGGTTGAATTGTGGCCTTCGGCCAAATTTAAAATAGGAGACTGTTCCACTTTACACCAAAACGGAGCTTCCCCGGGCCAAACCTGCGGGGGCATGCCGTTTCACCTGGCAACGTGTAACAGACGCGTAACATCCAGCCAGGATAAGGTCCAGAAACCCGTTGACACTTTTCTAAAGTTCTTGTTACGGTAAAAACCTCCTGTAAGAGAGCGGTAATTCCCTTCCTGGACACTGATTTCAACGTTTCGGAAGGCACGGAATGAATCCATCATGTCCAGGAGAAGGCAGGCGTCGGAATGTTCGTACCGAAACGGATGTTCCTAACGAAAGGCGTTGGAAAACACCGCGAGAAGCTGACCAGCTTTGAGCAGGCGCTGCGCTCCGCGGGGATCGCCGCGTGCAATCTGGTGCGAGTCTCCAGCATTTTCCCTCCCCGGTGTAAGTTGATTCCCCGCGCCGAGGGCGTGAAGGAACTCAGACCCGGGCAGGTGACCTTTGTGGTGATCAGTGAGAACTCCACCCGCGAACCGCACCGCTTGATTGCCGCTTCCATAGGAGTGGCCCTTCCGCACGACCGGAACACCTTCGGTTACCTGTCGGAGCATCACTCGTTTGGCGAGACCGAGGAAGTGGCGGGGGAATACGCCGAGGAACTTGCCGCCGAAATGCTGGCTACGACGCTGGGCGTGGAATTCGATCCCGACCGAAGCTGGAACGAGAAGAAGGAGATTTACCAAATCTCCAACAAGATCGTTCGCACCATGCACATCACGCAATCGGCGATCGGCGACAAGCGGGGTCTTTGGACTACCGTGCTTTCCGCCGCCATCCTGCTGGGGATCGGCGAGTGATGGAAGGGCAAGCGGCGCTCGCCTTCCCACGCCGCTGACCGTTGCCGGAAGTTCCCACCGGCAAGCCGTAAACTAATGAGTCCCTAGGGGGCAAAATGCGCAAGAACGAAATTCTTTCCATACCCACCCGGCCGTTGAAGATCGATGGCAAAAAGAGTGTCGCGGCGTTGTTGGAAAAGATGCAGGGCATCTCCTTCCAGGGCCGGAATCTGGCTACGGCCTACCAGGTCTGGAAAAAGATGCTCGGTGATCGCGTCATGATCATGATGGGAATGTCCGGCGCCATGGTTCCCGCCGGGATGCGGCGTTTGGTGGTCTACCTGATCAAGAATCGCCTGATCGATTGCCTGGTCACCACCGGCGCCAATCTCTTTCACGACATTCACGAAACCCTGGGCCGGCTGCACTTTCAGTGCTCGCCCCACATCGACGATGTGCACCTGCAAAAAAACTTGATTGACCGCATGTACGACACGTTGGCGGACGAAGAGGAATTTCGCGAAGCCGACGCCATGATCGGCCGCTTTGCCGCGACCCTTGATCAAACGCGGCCTTACACCACGCGCGAGTTCCTTAATCTGCTGGGCAAAGAACTGGCCAAGCGCGGCAAAGAGGACGGCATCGTGACGGCGGCCTACCGGGCAAGTATTCCCCTTTACTGTCCGGCAGTGGGCGACTCCTCGATTGGTATTGGCATTGCCGAAAATCGCCACGAAGGGAAAAATCAGTTCACTTTTGACGTCATCGGCGACGTGCTGGAAACCGCGCACCTGGCGGGCGATTCCCCGAATAGCGGCGTGGTTTTCTTCGGCGGAGGCACACCCAAGAACTTCGTGCAGCAGACGGAAGTCACGGCCGCGTTCATGCGCAACTCCACGGAAGGGCACAAGTATGCGGTGCAGATCGTAACCGACGCCCCGCATTGGGGAGGGCTGTCGGGCTGCACGCTGGAAGAAGCTCAAAGCTGGGGCAAAATCGCTCACGACGCCAGCATGGTGACCGTGCACTGCGATTCCACCATCGCCATGCCGGTCCTGGTCTCGGCGCTTTCGGAAAGTCCCGCGCTCATCCGCAACCGTAAGAAACCCGTATTCTCCCTGGGACGGGAACTCAAGTTTTCATTTCCTAAGTGATGATGAGAAGACGAGAATTCGTCAGGAGCCTTCTGGCAGCAAGCGGGGCGCTGACCTGCCAGCCTGATTTCCTGCGCGCCCTCCCAACCGCAACGGATGCACGGGAAATCAAACGTGTGCTGGTGATGTTCAAGTGCCACCTGGACGTGGGATACAACGACACGCAAGCAGCCGTGGTGCGCAAGTACTTTACGGAATATTTCCCCCGCGCCATCGAGATGGCTGCGGCCATGCGCCAGTCGGGCGCGGACCGATATGTCTGGACCACCGGCTCGTGGCTTCTCTACGAATATCTGGACCAGGTTTCTGGTGAACAGCGCCGGCGCGCCGAGCAGGCCGTGGCGGCAGGCGATCTGGCCTGGCATGCGTTGCCCTTTACGTGGGAGAGCGAGGTCATGGACCGTTCCATGATTGAGGGGGCAATCGGTTTATCGCAGTCGCTCGATCGGCGATTTGGCCGCACCACGATTGCCGCCAAGACCAGCGATGTGGTGGGCCAATCGCGCGGACTGGTGGGCCCGCTGGCCGCGCAGGGGGTGAAGCTTCTGGATATCGGCGCCAACGACATCTGCACTTTCCCGGAAGTGCCGGCGTTGTTCCTTTGGCAAGAACCGGAGGGTGCCTCCCTGGTCATCATGTACCACCACCGTTACGGGGATACGGTACGCGTGCCGGATTCCGACCTTGCCCTGTCCGTGCAAATGCTGGGTGACAACGTGGGGCCGCATTCGGTGGACCAGATCACCAAAATTTACGCGGATCTGCGCAAGCAATTCCCCCAAGCCCAGATTAACGCCGCGAACCTCAGTGAAATGGCGGCGGCGGTTGAACCCTACCGTAGCCATCTGCCCACGATAACGCAGGAAATCGGCGACACGTGGATTTACGGGGTCCCCAGCGACCCCATAAAAATGGCCCGCTATCGCGAGATGGCGCGGCTGCGTAAAGAATGGCTGGACCAGGGGAAATTTCGCGTGGGTGACTCCATCGACTCCGCCTTGTTACGCCGATTACTGCTTTGCGTGGAACACACCTGGGGCATCGACACGCAGCTCATGAAGGACTATGAGCACTACACTCCCCGGGATCTCTCGGCGCTCGACCTGCCGCTATTTCGCAAAGCGGAATCGACCTGGGCCGAGAAGCGGAAGAATATTGACGATGGCGTCGCCAACCTTCCCGAACCTTTGCGGATCGAAGCCCGCGATCGATTGCGTGCGCTCGAGCCCGTCGAACCCGAGCTCGCCGGGCTGCGTCCCCACGCCGCGGGCGGGGAGATAAAGACCACACACTGGGTGCTGGCGCTTGATCCCAAGACTGGCGCCATCCAGAAATTGCGCGCGAAAAGCACGGGGCGCGAATGGGCCTCTGCGGAGCACCCGCTGGCGTTGTTCACTTACCAGACGTTGTCCAAGGCGGATTTCGATCGCTACTATGACGACTACGTGCACATCCAAGCCCCGTGGTCGCGGAGGGAACTCGGCAAGCCCAACATTGAAAAGTTAGGCGCGCGGCACCGCGAGTGGACTCCGGCGCTGGCGGCAAGCTGGTCCGGGAAGGTCGAAGGCGGCTATCGGCTTCTGGCGCAACTGCGGATTGACGATGCTGAAGCGGAAAAATCCGGCCTGTTGGCGTGGCCAGGAAAAATATTTCTCGACGTACTCCTGCCTGAGGCCGAGCCGGTGGTCAGAATCAATTTCCTTTGCTTCGATAAAGTGGCCAACCGTCTTCCCGAAGCCCTGTGGCTCAGCTTCCTCCCCCAGGCCCCTGAACCCAAGGGGTGGATGCTGGAAAAAGTGGACCGCTGGGTGTCCCCGTTTGACGTTGTCCGCGGGGGCAATCGGCAGATGCACGCGGTTTCAAGCTCCGTCCGCTATCAGGATGCGCAGGGGACTTTTTCAATTGAGACGCTCGACGCACCGGTGGTGGCGCTGGGAGAGAAGTTGCCGATCTATTATTCCCCGGCCCAACCCGACCTCGCCAAAGGCATCCACTTCAGCCTGTTCAACAATGCCTGGGGAACGAACTACGTCCAATGGTTTGGCGAAGACACGCGCTTTCGCTTCGTTCTGCGGGCGTGATTTCGTTGGACTCGAGCCTGCGCGTTCGGCCCACGACTCCCTTTCTAAAATTCACCTCTAGATTTTAGGGCCATACCCAGCTTCTCCGTAACCGCGGCAACAAAACCGTCATTGCAATCACATCTCGAAAGCGCTTTACTATGGGCCGCGCCGGGGACGGGAGATGATCACCCGGTCAAATTCATAGCGGTTCACGGAGTGTGGACTCATGCGAAGACGAGATTTCGTAAAGAGCCTGTTGGCAACAAGCAGTGCGCTCGCATCCCAGCCGGATTTCTTGCGCGGATTCCCCGCTGCACCGGACGCGCCGGAGGTCAAACGTGTGCTGGTGATGTTCAAGTGCCACCTGGACGTGGGATTCGCGGACACGCAAGCAGCCATCATACGCAAATATTTTGCGGAATATTTTCCCCGCGCCATGCAGGTGGCCACCGCCATGCGCCAGGCGGGCACGGACCGCTATGTTTGGACCACCGGGTCGTGGCTCCTGTACGAGTATCTGGAGCAAGCCTCGACTGAGCAGCGCCGGCTCGCGGAGCAGGCCGTGGTGGCGGGCGATTTGGCCTGGCACGCTCTGCCTTTTACGTGGCAGACGGAATTCATGGATCGCTCCATGATCGAGGGCGCCTTGGGGTTCTCGCAGGCGCTCGACCGGCGTTTCGGCCGCACCACCACAGGCGCGAAGATGACCGACGTGCCGGGCCACTCGCGCGGACTGGTGGGCCCCCTGGCCGCGCATGGAGTGAAGTTTCTCCACATCGGCGTCAACGGCGCCAGCACTCCCCCTGAGGTACCAGCGCTCTTCGTATGGCAAGACCCGGAGGGTGCATCCCTGATCATGATGTACCACCACGATTACGGAGGGATTGCGCAGCCGCCGGATTCCGACCTCGTTGTCGACGTGGAGATGCTCGGTGACAACCAAGGGCCGCATTCGGTGGAACAAATCACCAAGATATACGCCCGCCTGCGGAAACAATTCCCTCAGGCTCAAGTGACGGCCGCGAACCTCAGTGAGATTGCGGCGGCGGTTGAGCCTTACCGCAACCGACTGCCGGTCGTTACGCAGGAAATCGGCGACACGTGGATTTACGGCGTCCCCAGCGACCCCATCAAAGTGGCCCGCTATCGCGAGGTGTCCCGGCTGCGTAAAGAGTGGCTGGCCCAGGATAAGTTGCGCGCCGGTGACGCCATCGACCGCGCCTTATTGAGCCGCCTGGCCCTTTGCCCCGAGCACACTTGGGGCCTCGATAACAAGCGGTTGCAGGACTATCAACATTACACGCCCACGGACCTGATGGCGCTTGACCTGCCGAAGTTCCGCGAAGCGGAATCAAGCTGGGCAGAGAAACGGAAGATCATTGACGACGGCATTGCCACCCTTCCGGAACCTTTGCGGAGCGCGGCCCGCGGCCGATTGCGCGCGCTCCAGCCGGTCGAACCCGCGCGCGCCGGCCTTCATCCTCACTCCGCAGGGGCAGAAATGGAGACGGCTCATTGGGTGATCGCGCTCGATCCCCAAACCGGCGCCATCCAAAAATTGCGCGCCAAGAGCACAGGCCGCGAGTGGGCCTCCCCAGCGCATCCGCTGGCGTTGTTTAGTTACCAGACGTTATCCAAAGCGGATTACGATCGCTACGCTGCGGACTACGTCACCCTCAAAGCATCGTGGGCGGTGGCGGATTTCGGCAAGCCCAAGATCGAGGATTTTGGTGCACAGAGCCGTGTGTGGACTCCCGCGTTGGGCGAATGCTGGTCCGGAAAGGTCGAAGGTGGCCACCGGCTACTGGCGCAATTGCGAATTGACGATGTCGAGGCGGAAAAATCCGGCCGGGTAGCGTGGCCAGGAAAGATGTTTCTCGACTTGTTCCTGCCCGAGACCGAGCCGGAGGTCAGGATGAGTTTCTCTTGCTTCGATAAAATGCCCAACCGGCTACCCGAAGCCCTGTGGCTCAGCTTCCTTCCTGAGGCCCCGGAGCCCAAGGGATGGATGCTGGATAAAGTGGACCGCTGGGTATCCCCATTTGATGTGGTGCGCGGGGGAAATCGGCAAATGCACGCGGTTACACGCGAGGTCCGGTACAAGGATGCGCAGGGGAGCCTTTCGATTGAGACGCTGGATGCACCGGTGGTGGCGCTGGGAGAGAAGTCGCCGATCGCTTATTCCACGGATCAACCCGACATCGCCAAAGGCCTCCACTTCAGCTTGTTCAACAACGCGTGGGGGACGAACTACATCGAGTGGTTCGGCAAAGACACGCGCTATCGGTTCGTTCTGCGGGTGTGAATTAGAGGTTTCAAGCCTGCGAACTGGCGGGCGCTCCGACCCGACGGGGCGCCAAGCCACGCCTCTGACAGCCGTGGGGCGTTTGGCCATGTATAATCGTTGTGAGGATCGGTATACGGAGTCTTCACTCCGCAGCCGACGGCCATGTCTGACAATCCGCTTCCCAATTCGAACCCTGCCGCGAACCCTCAGGAGGTTGAACGGCTGGTGCGCGATTTCGAGGAGCGCACCCTGGTGGGGCTGGGAGGCAATTTCAGTAAACTGGTTTATCTCGCCTCCTTGCGCGATTACAACACCGCCCGTTACCACCATTACGGATTGGAAACGCGTTACGCGCCGGAAGCGATTGACGAGGGCCTGCACCAGTGCCACGTGCGCGTGTTTGAAGAGCTCGTCGCCCTGCCGCTCAAGGAGCAAACCGAAGATCTATTGAATTTCTTCGAATCCCTGAAAGAAGACAAAACACGCTTGGTGGCTGTCTGGAAGCGGCTGAAGTCCTACCAAATCCTCCCTCCGGAGGACTGCCATCCCCTGGCGCGGGAGCTTTTTGACAAGAACATTGAGATTATGCTGAGAATCCTGCGCGAGACCGATCTCTGGCCCTTACTGCACGATGCGCATCGCGACGCCGACGACCTGCCCTAGCACTTCGCCATCATCGGGAATACGGATGGTCTGCGGCCCGGCGGGAGACAACGGGTGGGGAAGCAAAGTCACTTCCTTGCCGCGCTGGTAGCACCAGCAACATTCGTAGCTGTAACGCAGTTCGAGGAAATAGATGGGGCGGTCGTATTCGGTCAGCCATCCGGAGTTTACAATTTTGCGCCGCGAGTCATCAATCTGCACCACAGATCCCGGGCGCAAGATCGGAACCATCATCTGATCTTCCAAGCCAATAAAACCGTAACGGTATTTCTTCAGATCGAGCTGGCTCAGCAATCCCGCGGGAATCTCGCCCCAGGACTCAATCAAGCGGGAAAGAAAAGCGGTCTTCTCCGGCCGGAACCCCGGATCAAAGCGCACGGGAAAACGGATGGGCCGTGCGGGGTCGCCGATCTCGACGGTAAAAAGATGCGTGGAAGACTGCAATGTGGCGTGGCGGTGTTGCTCCATCTTGCCCAGATTGATGCCGTACAGCCCCATCATCTCTTCAATGCTCAGCCGGTAAATCACCGCCAGGCTGTAAAATTTGTAAATGCTGGGGAGTGAACCGTCGTTTTCAATCTGGTTGAGACGCGCGGTGGAAACCACATACTCCGAACTGCGCTCGGTGTCAGCAATTTCCAGGCTGGCTTCCTCCACTTGACGCAGAGTCAAACTTAGACGTTCGCGGATCTGCTTCAGTTTGAATCCGGCCTTCTCGCTGAGGGTAACCGTCGTGGGCGACGGTATAACGGGAAGAGATTGGGACATTGTCTGATTGTCTGTGCAAGCAATAATATTCCCCGCGCTCCGGCCCCCCCGGGTGCCGCATCTTTGGAGCAAGGAGATAGTGCAGAGTGCCGTGGGCACGAGCAGTGCCCATACCTATTCTACTATACTGTGGGGGTTGGAAATTACAATCCTTCCGAATGATATTGTTGCGCAGACCCTCTAGCCAAACCCGGCTAGCTGCTTCGGCATTCAAGAGTAAACAGCCCATCCACGAGCTTCGCACAAACCACCGACCTGCGGTCTGCAACGCCGCTGCGAACCACGCCGCGCCCCTGCACGTTTCAAAATTGTGTGTTAGCATGGGAAGACGCACAGGAGGAACGTATTCCATCTCTAACTCATAAGTTGAAAGCCATTCCGCTCGGGGGTCTGGGCGAATTCGGGATGAACATGATGGCGTTCGAGTTTGACGACGACGTGGTGATCGTCGATTGCGGCGTCATGTTTCCGGACGCCGAGCTGCTCGGCGTGGACATCGTCGTGCCCGACCTCACTTACGTGCGCGAGAACCGCGAGCGCATCCGCGCCATTCTGCTGACGCACGGCCACGAAGATCACATTGGCGGCCTGCCCTATCTGTTGGAAGAGGTTGATGTGCCCGTCTACGGCACTCCCTTCACGCTGGCGCTGGCGCAGTCGAAACTGGTCGAACACGACCTGGCCGAGAGCACCGAACTGCGGGAGATACGCCCCAGAACGCCGTTCCAGGTGGGGCCGTTCCGGGTAGAGTTCATCCACCTGACGCACAGCATCATTCAGTCCGGCGCGCTGGCCCTCACCACGCCGCTCGGCACGGTGATTCACACCGGCGACTTCAAACTTGACCCTACTCCCACCGACCAACAGGTAAGCGATTTGCATACGCTTGCCGATTACGGGCGGAACGGCGTGCTGGCGCTGTTCTCCGACTCGACCAACGTGGAACGCCCCGGCCTGACGCCTTCGGAACGCGCCGTCCGGCAGCGCCTGTCGCACATCATCGGGGACGCGGAGGGGCGCGTGCTGATCTCCTGCTTTGCCACCTCCATGCATCGCCTGCAGATCGTCACCGATCTGGCGTATGAGCACGGCCGCAAGCTCTGCTTTGTGGGCCGCAGCATGTTCAAGAACTCCGAAATTGCCATGCAGATGGGCAAGTTGAACGTACCGCCCGGCATGCTGGTGCCACCACAGGACTTGCGCAAACTGCCTCCTAAACAGGTTGCCGTGGTCATTGCCGGCAGCCAGGGAGAACCCATGTCCGCCATGGCGCGCGTGGCGGTGTCAAGCCACCGCTGGGTCTCCGTTGAGCCCGGCGATGAAGTAGTGCTGAGCGCCCGGGTGATTCCCGGCAACGAGAAGGCCATCTTCCGCATGCTCGATCACCTCTACCGGCGCGGCGCACGCGTGCACTACCATGATGGCAGCCAGCCGCCCGTTCACGTCTCCGGCCATGGCAGCGTGGAAGAATTAAAGCTGATGCTGAACATCGTCCGGCCCAAATACTTTGTGCCCATCCACGGTGAGTATCGGCAACTTTGGCGGCACTTGGAAATGGCCAAGGATTTGGCGGCGGTCTCGCAGGAATCCTTCCTGCTCGAAACCGGCGACGTCCTGGAATTCGATGAGCAGGGCGCGCGCCGCTCCGGCCGCGTGACCGTGGGCCGCATCTGCATCGACGGCGGCACGCTGGACGAGGTGGAAGAGATCATCCTTAAAGAGCGCCGCCACATTTCTGAAGATGGCATCGTGATCCCCATCCTCGCCATTAACGAGCACACAGGCCTGCTGGAAACCCCGCCGGAAATTGTCTCGCGCGGGTTTGTGCCCTTCGACGAGGCGGGCGAACTGGTGGAAAGCGCGCGGGAAGTCATCATGCGCACCATCGAGAAATCCAACCTCGAGGAAGTCAGCGACTGGGGCGTGATCAAGGAGAAAATCCGCACCGCCCTGCGCCGGCACTTCAACGAGGAAACAGGAAAGCGGCCCATGATTTTGCCGGTTATCCTTGAAGTGTGACAATTTTGGAGTCATATGCCCCTTTACCAGGCCATCGTTCTTGCCATCGTCCAAGGCCTGACGGAGTTCTTGCCGGTTTCCAGCACAGCGCACCTCTGGTTGGTCCCTTGGATTTTGAAGTGGAATGACCCCGGCTTGACGTTTGACGTCGCGCTGCACGCGGGGACGTTGGTGGCAGTGCTTCTCTATTTCTGGCGCTATTGGCTGGAAATGATCAAGATGGTGTTGGGGATTGGCGGGGGCGGCGTCGGCGTTGCAGCGAGAGGTGATGTCCCAGCCAAAACAAGAGCAATAATCCCGCTCGGCGAGAACCGCCAAATATTCTGGTTCCTCGTTATCGCCACGATTCCGGGAGGGATTGCCGGGGTGTTGTTTGAGCGCGCCGCGGACGAGCAACTGCGTTCGCCATTCGTGGTCGGCTCGGCACTGATTATCGTGGCCTTGCTGATGTGGGCGGGGGAGCGGGTGGGCAGCGAGGATCACAATCTGGGCCAAGTCAGCTTACTGGATTCCATCATCGTGGGCGTGGCGCAGGCATTTGCCGTCATCCCGGGGGTTTCGCGCTCTGGCTCGACAATGACCGCGGGCCTTTTCCGCGGCATGAATCGCGAGACGGCAGCACGCTTTTCCTTTCTCCTCTCCACACCCCTCATCGCCGGAGCCTGCCTCAAAAAAGGGTGGGAGATCCACCACTCCGGCCTTCCTGCGGGCATGCGCATGCCCTTCCTGCTGGGAATCATGGTGTCGGCGGTCGTAGGATATGCCGTCATCGCCGTGCTGATCCGCTATTTGGAGCGCCGGACCTTCGCCATTTTCGTTGTTTACCGGGTCATACTGGGCGTGATACTATTGGCGGTTGGATGGGGATTGCGTCACTGACCATCAGGTCTAAGGTCCGGGTGCAAGTGTCAGCGCCAATGATCTTCTGACACGACACGCCTGGGAAAAAAGGCCTGCCTTCATAATCGCCGGTTCGATAAAGTGAGGCAACCGATGGGTAGCCCAGCGCCGGCGTCTTCCTCGAAAACCAAAGAACCAAACTCCAAGACCCCCAAAGCACCACTGCTTGACTCGCGCCGTCTCTTTGAATTGATCGGACTGCTCACCGGCGTTGCCGGTCTGCTGATCTTGCTCAGCCTGGCATCTTACCTGCCCGAAGACCCGTCGTTAAACACCGCGGTGGCCACGGGAACTTTGCCACACAACTGGATTGGCCCCGCCGGCGCGCTGGTTGCGGACGGCCTGTTTCAAGTCTTTGGCTGGGTCGCGTATTTGCTCCCTCTGGCTCTGCTGGTGGTGGGCGGGCGCTGGCTTTGGGCAAAGCCTTTTGATGCGCCCCGGACCAAACTGCTGGGCGCCGGGATGCTGCTGGTTTCCCTGGGCGCACTGCTGGAGCTCTTTCCCTACACGCCGGCGATTCACGGGGTGTTGCGGGGCGGCGGTCTGCTGGGATTTTTGGCTGCGGCAGGATTGATCCACACTTTCAACCGCCTGGGCGCGAGCATTGTGGCCATTACACTCTTCCTCACATCTATGTTTCTGGTCACCCGATTCTCTTTCGGCTGGGCGGCGGAATTTCTGCAAACTCGCTGGAGCCGCGTGCTGACCCCAATCAAAGCGCGCTGGAGCGCCTGGCAGGAGGCGCGCGCCGCCAAAGCCGCCACCCGCCTGCGCCAACGGTTGGAGCGGCAACGCCTGACGGGCAAACCGCCGGTGCTGCTGCAAAAGGTGGCCGGCCGGCAAGCGCCGCAGGGACAACCCATCTCGGCGCTAACCCCGAGTGCTCCTGCGGGGGCTCCCGCGGCTAAACCGGAAGCCGAGGAGAAGCCCGGTTCTCCGCCCGTGGTGCGGACTCCCAAGCCTTCGCCCGCCGGCGCTCCCCCCAAGATCGTGGGGCGCGCTGCGCACGGGTACAAGCTGCCCAGCGCCACGTTGCTGCGGCCTGCCGAGGACTCGGAAGGAATCGATGAAGACGAATTGAAGGAACGCGCCACGCGGCTGACCGCCAAGTTTTTAGAATTCGGTGTTACTGGAAGCGTTACGCAAATTCACCCGGGCCCGGTGGTGACCACTTACGAATTTAAGCCGGAAGCCGGCATCAAGTACAGCCGCATCACCAACCTCGTGGACGATTTGTGCCTCGCCATGAAAGCGGAGTCGATCCTGATCGATCGCATCGCGGGCAAATCCACGGTGGGGATTGAGGTGCCCAATCTGCACCGCGAAATCATTCACCTGCGCGAACTGGTGGAGTCGACGGAGTTCATGGGGTCGCCCTCCCGCCTGAGCCTCGGCTTGGGGAAAGACGTCACGGGCAAAATCCGGATTGCCGATTTGACGCAAATGCCGCACTTGCTGATTGCCGGCTCGACAGGCTCCGGCAAGAGTGTGGCGATCAATTCCATGGTCGTTTCCATTCTCATGAAGTCCACCCCGGATGAGGTTAAGCTGATCCTGATTGACCCCAAGCGTCTGGAATTGAACCTCTACGAAGGCGTTCCGCACCTGCTGACCCCCATTGTTACCGAGCCGAAGCGGGCCGCGAATGCCTTGCGCCGGGCGGTGATGGAAATGGACGATCGTTTGCGCAAGCTGGCCGAGCATGGGGTGCGCAACATCGACCAGTACAACAAGATGTTCGAGCCGGAATCGACCCTGAACCTGTTTGACAACAATGGCGAGCGCGAGCGGCCACTGCCTTACATCGTGATTCTTATCGATGAACTTGCCGACCTGATGATGGTGGAGCCGCAGGGCGTGGAGGAATCCATCACCCGTTTGGCCCAGATGGCGCGCGCCGTGGGTATTCACCTCGTTCTGGCGACGCAGCGGCCCTCCGTGGACGTAATCACGGGCTTGAT
>Ga0326728_10006177_pt1 | contig 32568 bp, 28 predicted proteins | sample MB3enrmetagenome_FD_207602 | JGI IMG/M metagenome (GOLD analysis project Ga0326728, IMG submission 207602) | Lab enriched peat soil microbial communities from McLean, Ithaca, NY, United States - MB31MN | ecosystem: Environmental > Terrestrial > Soil > Wetlands > Peat | place: USA: New York... | reverse complement strand
CGGTGGGCGAGGTGCTGACGGTTTCGTCGGCGGACTATGAGCCCAACCCCTCGATTCTGGAGGAGCGCCGGAAGGGGTTGTTTGCCGGCGCGTACAAGCTCAAGGACAGCCTGGTGGTCATGCTGGACCCTGAGCGGCTGGACCCCATGCGGCTGGGCAAGACAAAAGCCGCGTAGACGGAATTTGCCGAGAGGTGATCATGCGAGCGCTGATTGTCGACGATTCCCGTTTTGTCAGGGGCCTTTTGCGCGGCCTGCTCGAGGAGCGAGGCATCGAGTGCGTCGAGGCCTCCGACGGTCAGGCTGGCCTCGACCAGCTCAATGCCGGTGTGTCCTTCGATCTGGCGCTGGTGGACTGGAATATGCCCGTGATGGACGGCCTGGAGATGCTCAAGCGTCTGCGCGCGGAGGGATTCCCCGAGATGAAGGTGTTGATGGTGACCACCGAGGCGGAGAACGATTTCATTCTCCGCGCTTTGGATGCCGGCGCCGACGAATATCTCATGAAGCCCTTCGACGACGAGGCGCTCAGCGAAAAGCTGGCCATGCTTGGTCTGGTGGAGAACTAGGTGATGACGCCCGGCCGCCGCACCCGAATACTGATCGTGGACGACTCGGCAGTGATGCGGAGCCTGCTGCGCTCAGTGGTTTGCGCCGATGAGAGTCTGGAGGTGGCCGGGACTGCGGCGGACGGAGAATCGGCACTGAGAGCCATTGAAACGCTTCACCCCGACCTGATCCTCCTGGATGTTGAGATGCCGGTGATGGACGGGCTGGCCACGCTGAGGCAGTTGCGCGCGCGAGGAGACAGAATACCGGTGATCATGTGCAGCTCACTTACGCAGCGCGGCGCGCGGGTAACCATCGAGGCCCTGGCCTGCGGCGCTTCCGACTACGTAACCAAGCCGGCCGGCCAGGCAAGCCGCGAGGCGGCTGCTCGCGCCCTGACCTTGGATCTGGCTCCCAGAATTCATGCTCTGACGAGCCGGCTGCAATCGCAGCCTCAACCGCTCTCGCCTGGCGCGGCGCGATTCCCGCTCACGCTGCCCATGCCGCCGGTCCCCAAACCCCAGCCCATCTCTGCGGCCCCGGTTGTCCTGGCCATCGGGGTTTCCACCGGCGGACCGGCGGCGCTTGACATCTTGCTTCCTGCGCTTCCAGCCAACTTGCCTTTGCCGGTGCTCGTCGTGCAGCATATGCCGGAGCTGTTTACCAGGTTGTTTGCCCAGCGCCTCGACGGCCGTTGCCGTTTGCGCGCCCGCGAGGCCGCGGAAGGCGATCCGGTGCGCGCCGGGACCATCTACATAGCGCGCGGCAACTGGCACATGGAGGTGCTGGCGGCCTCGAGTCCCGGCCAGGCTCCAACCCTGCACCTCAACCAGGGCCCGCTTGAGAATCACTGCCGTCCCGCCGTCGATGCGCTCTTTCGCTCCGCGGCCGCGGTTTATGGCCCGGGTGTGCTGGCGGTAGTTCTCACCGGCATGGGGTCCGATGGATTGAATGGCTGCCGCGCGATTCGCGACCACGGCGGCAGTGTGCTGGCCCAGGACGAGGCCACCAGCACGGTATGGGGAATGCCCGGCGCGGTCGCCAACGCCGGCCTGGCCCAGAATGTGCTGCCGCTTCAAGCCATCGTCCCTGAAATCCTCCGCATTGCCGGCCGGAACTGCGGCAGTGAAGCTCGCGAGCTTCTTAGATCGGTAGTCTAGTCATGGAAACATCCTCCAGTGTCGACTACGGCTACCTGCGCGAACTGGTCTTCGGCCTCTCGCAAAACGTGCTTGACCCCTCGCGCGACTATCTCTTTGCCACGCGCCTGACCAAACTCCTGCGCAACCAGGGCATGAGTCACCTGGAAGAACTGGTCGAGCGCCTGAAGGTGAGAAGGGATCAGGTTCTGGAGCGCTTGATCGCCGAGGCGATGACCATCAACGAGACCAGCTTCTTTCGCGATAGCCGTCCCTTCGAGCTGTTGAGGACCGAACTGCTGCCCAAGCTGATTGAAGCCAGGCGCCATGTGCGCGCTCTGCGCTTCTGGAGCGCCGCCTGCTCCACCGGCCAGGAGGCCTACAGCCTTGCGATGTGCCTGCTGGAGCACTTTCCCATGCTGGCCGGCTGGAACATCCGCATCGAGGGGACCGACATCAGCGGCGAGGTGGTCGAGCGTGCCAAGGCCGGCCGCTATCGCCGCATCGAGATCAACCGCGGCCTGCCCGCCCGCTTCGTGGTGCGCTACTTCGACCATACGGGCGAAGACTGGGTGGTGAAGGAGGAGGTGCGCAAGATGTGCAACTTCCGCCAGGCCAACCTGTGCGGCTCGCGACCTCCCTTCCACCGCAGCGACGACCGCTTCGACGCCATCCTACTGCGCAATGTGATGCTCTACTTTTCCCAGGAGACGCGGCGCGCGCTGCTTACCAACATTCATCGCCTTCTGGCGCCGGACGGCTTTCTAATGCTGGGTTCGACCGAGCAACCTGCCGATCCCTCCATCTGGACCGCTGTCCTGGCCGGCGGCACCTGCCACTTCAAGCCCAGGCGGCCGAGCTAGAAGAAGGGGTGAGCAAATGTTGATGAAATGGTAACTTCCGAGATGCCTGTGACTCAACCAGAAGGCTTGTAGGAACTGAAGTCGGTGCGGTTCCAGAGCTTCCGGTCTCCAAAATCCCCGATTAGCGATCCATGCCACTCGGCGCCCGACCTCACTTCAGTTCGTGCTTATAATCTAACCGAAGGTAGCCCGCCACTTGTATTCCGCACGCTGCGATAAAGGCCTTTCAAACGGCGCCTTCGCCGATTTACTGGCAAGCTATTCCCGTGTCATTGCCGACACACCGTGTAAGGAATGACACGGGTTTTCCGATCATTCCTAGAGCAAAGCCTTTGTTTTCTGTCGATAAGCTTTGGCTCGCAATCTGCAATGTCCCGGAGCATAGGAACTCCAGCTCGGAGCCAAGATGCTTTTTCCCACCATTGAATTCGGACTGTTCTTCATTTCCGTGTTGGTGATTGCATGGAGCCTGCATTGCATTAACCCTCTAACCACCGTGACGAAGCGTGTTGTGTTGCTGGTCACCTCAAGGACCTTGCTGGCGTTGGTCGTTCCTTGTTGTGCTGTATACAGCCAGGACCACGAACTGGGGCCAACCACCCCAACGGCAGGCAAAACTTCGCAACCACATGCCGCTGGCGGCCAGGTGTTTACGAGCAGCATGTACGGCGTCAGATTTGTTTACCCGGCTTCCTACAACTTTGAACCGAAGCGTTACGCCAACTATTCCGAACCGGACTTCGCAAATCAGGAAGAGGCAGTGGTTTTTGGGACTGTAGAGATACCGTCCGCCGTTTACCCTGGCACGAATTTCGAAGGCGGCGAACTCGCGGTATCGGTAAGCCCTGCCATTACTAACCGTGCTGCGTGCGATCAGTTTGCCTCCGGCGAACCTGACAGCACCGTCACCATCCATGGGATCTTGTATTCAGTCTCCAATAGAGGGACGGCGGGGATGGGTCACTACCAGAACTACGAGATCTTGCACACCTACCAGAACGGCTTTTGCTACGAGTTTATGTTCGAGATGGAAACTTATAACCAGGGCAACCTCGAAGATCCGTCGACCGTGCGAGAGTTCGACGACGCACCGAAAATCCAAACTACCTTGCTTTCTGGAATATCCTTTTCCCGGCCAGCCGCAAAGCCGCCCGCCAAAACATCGGGGCGTCCGGAAATCCTGTCTTTCTCCCCGTCATCTAAGGTCGCCGGGGTTGGCGTAGATAGCAGCATCACCTTTTCGTGGAAAAGCCGAAGTGCCGACTACGTCCGGCTACAATTCAGTTGTGCCAAAGGCGCAGTCATCGGGGTAATCGGCCCGGGTACACAAGCGGGTACGCCATGTGGCAGTTACTCTTTTGCACCGAATCACTCGCCCGACGGTTCGGCAGCGGTTATCTTTGGCAGTAGCATCCTCGACTCCCATGACCTGCCCCCCATTCCAGTTACCGTGACCCTCGTGCCGTTCGCAAATGGGGTTGCGTACCCGAATCTGAGTAAGTCGATCACGATTACCATCCCCAGAGAGGTGCCAACATTCGACTTCTACATGAGTCTGACTGTGCAGTCGGCTTCGAGGGGCGAGTTCAGCTTTGCTCGTGGTTCGACGGTGACCATACGATGGACCGACAGGAACTCCCCTCCTGACCCATGCGTCAATTTGTACCTCGTCAAGGACAATGAGGAGGGTGGCGAGACGTACCTCTACAAATTGTCGGAGCCCTGTCTTAGGTCTGGCAGCGGAAGTAGCTCGTATTCGTGGACTGTAACCAGCCATTTCTCCGGTGACAGATTCCGGATACTTGGTGCGGCTCCCGGTGGCAGGGCTCATGCTCTCAGCCTTCCCTTCAACATCTACTGAACTCCGCGATTGGGACAAACGCGTTGATGGTTGGCTGGTGAATTACGAAGATGTCGAGTCTAGCATATTCACTCAGTTCCGGTTGTGTGGTCGCCAACCCGGAAGTTACCATATAGTCACCAGTTGCAGAGGTGACCGAGATCGAGGGGCGCCAAGAGCCAAAACCTTGCCCAAGAAGGCGGAGTTTTTAGGCAGAGCCCCCTGGGGGGATGCCGACCTGTGCAATGTCTCCCTAGAAGCTGCCGTTCAGCAGCTTTTCCACTTCGTCATGCAGCCGCGCGGTGATCTGGGCCTCGGTCTCCAGGGGCGAAAAGCTAAGGGGCCGGCCCACGCGTACTTCGATGGTTCCGGAGCGGAACCAGCCCCGGCCACGCGCCTTCAGCTCTCCCAGGCCGCGGATGGCCATGGGCAGCACGGGCGGTCCAGATTGCTTGACGAGCAGACCGATCCCTGCCCGGAAGCGCGCCAGTTCTCCTTCGGCCGAGCGTGTGCCCTCGGGAAACAGCAGCACGTGAAATCCCCTGTCCAGCGCCTCGCCCGCATGGGCAAAGCTGCGCTGGAAGTCCCGCTGTTTGGGCAACGGGAAGACATTGAACAGCGCCGTAAGGAGCAGGTAGATCAACGGACCCGGCGGATAGAACCGCGCCTTCGCCGTGACCCGCTCGGGATCGCGGAAATGGCGATAATCCTCCAGCATGTCGCCGGACATGGCAACGGCAATCCGTCTCCTTATGCGGCCGGGGAGCGCGTATTCCAACAGCGGTCCATCGTAGCTGGTTACATGATTGGCGACGATCAGCATGGGTTCATCGGCGTTCAGGGCGCCGGGCTCGGCTGAGACGACCGTGGGGTTGGCCAGCAGCCAGACCAGCGGCCGCATCGCCGCCTCGACAAACACCGCGCGCAGCCACCGGAATGGGAGCCACCACGGCCAATGCGGATAGAGATACCGCGCCGGAGCAGCCTCGATCTGCGGCTCCTGCTGGAGGAACGCCGGCTGGGGTTCGTCCTTTCCCACCCTTTCCGCAAAAGGCCGCGGAAAGGATGGGGCACCCAACTGTTGTGGAGCGTTCGGCGCCGCGTTTCCGGCCACCAACTGCCGCAGTTCCCCCAGGGTTCGCACTTCTTCCAAGAGCCCGCTCTCGGCCGCCATGTCCAGCCGTTCCTCGATGGCGGCGGCCAACTGCACGCGGCCCAGGCTGTCGAGGTGCAGGTCTTCGGTCAGGCGCAGCTCGTCCCCGGCGCCCGGCAAGGCCTCGCCCGTGATCTGCGCGATCAATTGCAGCAGCCAGTCCGCGCCTCCGCCCTTCGACCCTCCGTTCGCCTCCGCCGCGCCGGCCTGCGTTGCAGCCTTGTGCTTCTCCGCCACCCACTCCGCCACGGCCTTGCGCCTCACCTTGCCTGTCGAGGTGCGAGGCAGGTCCGGCTCGGGCCATAACTCCCATCGCGAGATGCGTTGAAACTCCGCCAATCTGCCGTTGGCGTGTTCGATGGCCGCCGCCGCCTGCGCGCGGCCGCCGCGAAAGGCGAGCACGGCACAGGGTTCCGGACCGGCGGCCGTATCCACGCCCACAACAACGCAGGCCAGTACGCCCGGCTCCTGGTCGATAGCGGCTTCCAGATCCTCAGGGTGCAGATTCAGGCCCGCGGCGGTCACGATCACCTCGCTCTTGCGCCCCAGGAAGCGCAACTCGCCGGAGGGCTCTGTCTGGGCCAGGTCGCCGGTAGCCAGCCAATCGCCCGGGCGCGGATGCAGCGCGCCCCCGGACCAGGTGGCGCTGGAGATGGATGCGCCGCGTACCAGCACTTCGCCGTCCGCGCCCAGCTTCACTTCGCGCCCCGCCAGCGGCTTGCCGATCGTTCCCTGCGCCACGTGGAAGGGGTGGTTCAAGGTAATGAGCGCCGTGGTCTCGGTCATCCCGTAGCCCTGAACCACTACCAAACCCACCGCATTCCAGAAGTTCTCCAGTGGACCGGGCAGCGCCCCGCCCCCGGAGATGATGGCCCAGAACTTCAACCCGAAGGCCGAGTGGACATCGCGAAATCGCCACCAGCGCAGCGGGACGGAAACTCCCTTCGCCCTGCGCCCCGGCGACGGAGACCTGTCGCCGGGAACCCCGGTCGTTCCCTCGGGGCCGAGAACCCGTTCGGACAGTCCAGGCAGCGTGGTTTCCAGGTGCGTCTTCAGCAGCGCCAGCACCCTGGGCACGGCGGCCAGAACCGAGATCCGCTCGCGGCGAATGGTTTCAATCAGCCTGGGTGCGGCCAGACGGCTTTCGAAGTGAAGCTCGGCCCTGTAGATGGGTGGAACCCACAACCCCATGGTCTGGCCGAAGACGTGGCTCAACGGTAGCGTGTGCAGAATGCGCAATGGATGGATCAGCCGCTCGTAGGGCATGTAGGGCTGCGACGCGTCCTCGATGGGACCCACACTGGCCAGCACGTTGCCATGCGTCAGCACGATGCCTTTGGGATCGCCGGTGGTGCCGGAGGTGAAGAGAATCTGGAGCGGCGTCTCGGCGGAGAGACCGGGTACCGGGCCGGCCTCTTCGGCGGGTAGGGCTGTGAGCCAGTCCTCGAACGTCAACTGCGGAGTCTCGGCGGGCAACTGGCTGAGCAGCAGTGCATCGCCCACCATCAGCTTGGGCGCTACATCGGCAGCGACTCGCGCTGCAAAACCCGCAGTCCCGTTGGCGTCCAGGGGAACGGCCAACACGCCCCGCAGGAGGCAGCTATGGAAGGTGGCGATCCACTCCGCGCTGTTCTCGGCCCATAGCAGCACGCGGTCGCCCGGCCCGATGCCGCGCTTGGCCAGCAGCGCCGCAAAGCGGCCGGCAAGGCGCGCGATCTCCCCGTATGTTGTAACCCGGCGGCGGTTGCCCTGGTGACGCACCACGGCGACCTCGCGGCCGTAGCGGCGGAAGTCGTCGAGGAGTGTAGCCAAATGGTCGCGCACAGGCGCTCCGGCAAGAATCGGGGTTGGATGTCTCGATGTTAGATGCTGAATCGGCGCTTTCGTAACGGCTAAAACATAAAAGTTTCAATTATTTACCGGGGTTCTGGAACTCGATATGCGATTTCCTTGGAAAATCGGCGGCGAAGAAACTGGAGGGCTAGCGCATGGGGAAAATACACCGTGATCCTCGCGCTGACGGGGATGGGCAAGACGCTGGTTGCTCTTCTGTCGCGCCCTGATCGCCTTATGCTCCAAGGGTTGCCTTAAGCATCGCCTCCCCTTACTCCATTTTTACTAGCCCTTGCGCAACGGCTTCTGCATGGGAACCACCTGAACGGTTACGTCGCGAACCTCGTTGAGAAAGCGGTTCAGCACCGAGCCACGCAGGAGAATATCCCACCGCGAGCGAGCCGACTGGCCGAAAACCACGTGGGAGATATTCTCCTGCTGGGCAAAGCGGATAAGGGCGTCGGAGACGTTGCGGTCAGTGAGCGAAACCACCTTGGCGCCCAGATCCCGGGCCATGCGCTGGTACTCTTCGAGGCGGTGGTAGGCCTCCGGGTCGCCGTGGCCTTTGTCGTCCTCGGGGCGGGTAACATAAACGGCGTACCAGTTGGTGGCCAGGCGTCCGGCTATGCGAGAGCCCACGCGCAGCAGCCGTTCGCCACCCGGCCGGTTGCTGAGGCAGACCATGACCTTCTCGGGTATGGGCGCCTGTTCCAGTCCCTGGGTCCGGCGATACTCCGAGGCGCGGCTGCTCACTTGCTCGGCGGTGGTGCGCAGGGCCAGCTCGCGCAGCATGTTCAGGTTGCCCTTGCGGAAGAAGTTGGCCAGCGACTGCTCGACCTTTTCGGGGGCGTAGATCTTGCCCTGGCGAAGACGTGAGCGAAGCTCCTCGACCGTGATGTCGATGTTGACTACCTCGTTGGCGCGCTTGAGGAAGTTGTCGGGGATGGTCTCGCGGATGATGGTATTGGCGGAGCGGTTGACGGCGTCGTTCAGCGTCTCCAGGTGCTGGATGTTCACTGCGGTCATCACGTTGATGCCGGCATCCAGCAGCTCCAGCACGTCTTCGTAGCGCTTGCGATTCTTGCTGCCGGGAACGTTGGTGTGGGCCAGTTCGTCCACGATCACGATGTCGGGATGGCGGGCCAGGATGGCGTCCACGTCCATCTCTTTCAGATTGACGCCGCGATAGGCGATGACGCGCTGGGGCACGATCTCCAGGTCGCGAATCCTGTCCTCGGTTTCCTTGCGGCCGTGGCTCTCCACCAGGCCGATCACCACATCCACACCCTGCTGGTGTTTCATCAAGTAGGCATCGTTGAGCATGTGGTAGGTCTTGCCCACCCCAGGCGCCGCCCCGATGTAGATGCGCAGCCTGGCGGGTTCCGGCCTGCGTTCCAGTACGATCTCGGCCATGCTCAACCCACCTCGACGGTATGACGGACCGCTTCTACCGCCGCCACGGGAAGCGTAAACCGGAAGGTGGTTCCGGCACCCAGCCGGCTCTCGACGGCGATCTGGCCGCCCAGCGACTCGACCAGCCGCCGCACCAACGCCAGACCCAGGCCGGTGCCGCTCTCGGAGAATGGATTGAAGCGATCGAAGATGGTGCTCAGCCGCTCCGCCTCGATGCCGCGGCCAGTGTCGCGCACGGAGAACTGGACAAACTCCTTGACCTCCTCGGCGGCCAGCAGGATTTCGCCCTCGGGCGGCGTATAGCGAACCGCATTCGACAGCAGGTTGTCCAGGATGGTGCGCAATGCGCGGCGGTCGGCACGAACGGCAGCCAGATCGGCGTACGCCTGAATCTCCACGCGGATGTGCTTCTTGGCGGCCTCGTCGCAAAAGCGGTCGCGCGCCTCGGCCAGGGCTGCGAACGGGCGCAGCTGTTCGAATTTCAGTTCCCGCTTGCCAGTGTCCAGTTCAGCCACTTCGATCAGGTCGCTCATCAGATCGTCCAGCTTCTCCGACTCTTCGCCGGCCTCGGCCACCAGCTCGGCCTGCAGCGGGCGCAACTCCCCGCCAAAGCCCTGGCCCAGGGCATACAGCCCGCGGCGCAACCGCAGCAGCGGGTCGCGCAGCTTGCGGCTGGCCACAGTGATGAACTGGGTCTTGAAGCGGTCGGTGTCCTGCAGGCTGGTCACGTCTTCCAGCGTGGTCACGGTGCCCAGCAGCCGGCCCTCGGAGTCGCGCATGGGCGTGGTGCGCAGGCGATAGCTGCGCTCCCGGTTGCCGATGCGCATGGGCAGCATGGCCGCCTCGCCGTCGGCGGCCACCGCTGTCTGCATGGAGACGGCGTCGCGGATGGCGTTCAGAATCTTGTCTCCACCGGGGGCCTTGGCCAGCGCCATGCGGTCGCTGGCGGCGTCCCCCAGAAGCTCGGAAGCGGCTTGGTTCAACTTGAGGATGTGCCCCTTGCCGTCGGTTACGATGATGGGCTCGAAGATGGATTGCAGCACCGCGTCGGAGAGTTGGAACTCCATCTGTCGGCGGCCGGCCTCGGAGTCGCGCAGCTCGCGCAGCCGCACCGCGATCCGGTTCAACTCGATGGCCAGCAAGCCAAACTGGTCGCGGCTGCTCCACTCCACCCGATGTTCCAGGTTGCCCTCCGCGATTCGGCGGGCATCCCGGGCCAACATGCGGATGGGCCGCAGCACAAAATAGACGGTTCCCAGCTCGACAATCAGCGCCGCCACTATGAAGCCACAGGCCAACCCGGACTGCCCCGCCGCCTCCAAGGCGCGGTGCGTCAGAGCCACGAGGCCCACCGTGAGGCCGGCAAGCAGCACACAGCCGAGAATCAGCCGCTGAGAAAGGTTGAGCATGGCCCGGTCTCCGCGCCGGCAAGCGAATGGTCCAAGTGTTTGCAGTGTAGCCTGGGTCCCCGGTTGAAGAAAAGGCCAAATGGCTCATCCGGCTCCCTTTACCGTATCCCGCTGGATGGGTTTTTTTGGTTGCTTTCTCTAGAGCATCTCCGATGAAGCCGGCGTCTTGAAAGGGCGCGGCCGGATACTCACGGTGACGCGCCGCAAATGCAGTAAAATCAGCGCGGGCATTTGCCACTGAGGGAATTCTGAATCGCAGAAGGGCCTTCTTCAGAGATACCCTAGCATTGATCGGTCTTCCGCAGTGCGTATACTCATTCTGACTGCGCTTTGAAGCGAGAGAAAGAGCCACGAAATGACAAAACAAGAAAAGTCTGCGAAGGCCAGTGAAACGAAGAGTGCGGGAACCGCTGAACCGAAAAACGCAGCAGAGAAAAGGAAAGCTGCGGCGCCCAGGAAACCAAAGACCACCGAAGCAAAGAAGAAAGTAGCCGCAAGGCTCAAGGCGCGAAAGGTCCACAAGCCCAAGGCGAAGAAAGCCGCAAAGACGCTCCAGCCCGCCGCTGCCGCTGAGACGGCGCAACTGCTCAGCTCCGAGGTCGTCTTTCAGGGCCCGCTCTTCCGCGTACTCCACGACAAGCTGATCGAGCCCGGCGGCCGCGAGAGCGAACGCGACGTCGTTCGCCACAACGGCAGCGTGGTCGTACTGGCCATGGACAGATCCAAAGACAAGAAGGATCCCTGGATCGTCGTCGAGCGCCAGTATCGCCATGCCGCCCGGCAGTTTTTGTGGGAGCTGCCGGCCGGTAGGCTCGACGCTGGCGAAGACCCTCTCGCGGGCGCGCAGCGCGAACTCGCCGAAGAAACCGGTTACAGCGCAAAGAAATGGAAGCCGCTGTTCGAGTACTACCCCAGCCCCGGCTTTCTGGGTGAGTCCATGAAGGTCTTCGTGGCCGAAGGCCTGGTGGCGGGCGACGCTCATCCGGAGGAGGACGAGCAGATTGACTTTCGCCTGGTCAAGCTCTCAGAGCTGCTCAAGATGATCGAGAAGGGTGCTATCCTGGACGGCAAGACACTGGCCGGCGTGCTCCTGTTCGCGCGGCTCAATGCAGGCAAACGCAAGAAGTAGCGGCTAGATGGCGCAGGTATTTGCTTCGGGCGGGCATCCCGCCAGGTCCAGGTCTTCGGGGCCGGCCCCAAAGAAGCCGGGGGGGCGCGACAGGCTTTCGTCGTGAGGTGGAAGGCCCGTCTCATTCTGTGGGAGCCTTCGCTAAAAAATACTCCAACCTTTCTTCTCTTTTTCTCGTCATATAAATATCGGTGGGCGAGCCCTCGCTCATCGGATCCCCGCAAGACCCAAAGAAAGAAGGAGCCTGTGGCACAGTACAAAGGGAAGGTCAAGTGGTTCAACAACGCCAAGGGCTATGGATTCATCGGACGCGAAGACGGGCCGGATGTATTCGTCCACTACTCGTCGATTCAGTTGGATGGGTACAAAACGCTGAAAGAGGGCGATGACGTCGAGTTCGACATCGTCCAAGGTCAGAAAGGTCCCCAGGCGGATGCAGTGGTCCGCTTGAAGGACGCCGCCCATACCGCAGCCTAGCGGCGCGTAAGACTGGGCGTGACCGCGAGACCGCCGCCAGGCGGTTGCGATAAAGTGCGCCCAAATTTCGGTCATTCGTCACACCGCCGCCGACTTGCAAACCCCCTGTTCCCCGATCTCTGTTCTACTGTCTGCGGAGACCCGCGCAATGGACAACCCCACCATGGCCCGTCTGCTGGCCGAGACCGCCGATCTGCTGGAGATCGACGGCGGAGACGGCTTCCGCATCCGCAGCTATCGCCGCGCCGCCGAGGAGGCCGAACAAACCACAGTGGACCTAACGGCCGCCGCGCCCGAGACCGACCGTCTGCTGGAGATTCCCGGTATCGGCAAGGGCATGGCCGCCAACCTGCAGGCCATCGCCGCCACCGGCACGCTGCCCTTGCGCGAGGAACTGCTGGCCAAGTACGGCGCGGGCGTTCTGGAGCTTCTGAAACTACCCGGCATGGGCCCCAAGACTGTCGCGCTGCTGTGGTCCGCGGCGCAAATTGCCAGCATCGATCAGCTCGCCGAGGCCATCGAAGCGGGCCGCCTGGCCGGCCTTCCCCGCATGGGCGAAAAACAGATTGAGAAGCTGCGCAAGGGCATCGACGACTATCGCCGCAGCGCCGGCCGCTTCCGCATCGACGTGGCCGAAGACGCCGCCAGCCGCATCGCGGCCTATCTGTTGGCTTTCGATGGCGTTGAGAGGGTCGCTCCGGCCGGCTCCCTGCGCCGGGGCCGCGAAACCGTGGGCGATCTGGACCTCCTGGTTACAGGTGCGGCCTGCGCGCCCGAGCACACCGCCGCAGCGGTCGACTACGTGACAGCCTGCCCCGGCATCCACGACCTCATCGCCAAAGGCGAAAACAAGGTGAGCTTCCATCTTACGAACGGCCTGCAGGTGGACGTGCGCCTGCTGCCCTCGGCCTCCTATGGCGCGGCGCTGCAATACTTTACCGGCTCCAAGGCACATAATGTGGCGCTGCGGCAACGAGCCCTCAAGATGGGCTACACGTTGAGCGAGTGGGCGCTGGCTAGGCTCGACGACGATTCAACGGTTGCCGCTGCCACCGAGGAGGAGATCTACGCCGCCCTGGGCCTGGACTGGATTCCCCCCGAACTGCGCGAGAACCTGGGCGAGATCGAAGCCGCGGCGCGCCACGCCCTGCCCCGGCTGATCGAGCGAGCCGACCAGCGCGGCGACCTGCATATGCACACCGGCGCGAGCGACGGCCACAATACCATCGGCGAGATGGCCGAGGCCGCCCTGGCCTGCGGATACCGGTACATCGCCATCACCGACCACTCCAAGAACCTGGCCATGACCAACGGCCTGGACGAGAAACGCGCGCTTGAACAAATCGAGCGCGTTCGCGAGATAGACCGCCAGATGAAGGGCCGCATTCGCGTCTTCACCGGCATAGAGGTAGACATTCTGGCCGACGGCTCGCTGGACCTGGACGACGAGGTGCTGGCCGAGATGGAGGTGGTTATCGCCAGCGTCCACACCCGCTTCGAGCAGAGCCGCGAGGAGATGACCGCCCGGGTGCTGCGGGCCATCGAGAACCCTTGCGTGCGGATTCTGGGCCATCCCACCGGCCGGTTGCTCCTGCGCCGTGAGCCCTTCTCAATGGAGATGGGGACGGTTCTGCGCCGCGCCGCCGAGCTGGGCGTGGCCGTCGAGCACAATGCCGCCCCCGAGCGCCTCGACCTCAACGACCGCGACCTCCGTCTGGCCAAGGAGCTTGGCTGCCGCATCGTCATCAACTCGGATTCGCACGACGCGCGCAACCTGGGCAGGATGGACTACGGCCTCCGCCAACTCCGCCGCGCCTGGCTGGGGCCGGAAGATGTGTTGAACACGCTGGGAGCGGAGGAGTTTCTGGCCGCGCTGCGGCCGCGGGCGTAAGCGAGGAGGAAATACGCTGCTTCAGGTGCAAACGAGATTAATATCCCCTTGCTGTCATATACGAAATACATAGCCCACAATGAGCTTGTGGGGATAAGATAAGTCTGCTATGAGCCTACTGCATCAGGATGCCTCGGAAGAAATCGACGATGCCGCCCGCGGCGAGGAGTTTACCAAAGGTTCCAGCCACGTGGTCTGGGCCGGCTTGGCTGCGGCACTGCTGGTCACCGTGGCCGTCGCCGCCTATGTGATCGCAGGGCAAAAGCCTCCCATGGCCAGCGGAGAGATCGAGCAGGTGTGGGTCCACCCGCAGCACACAGAGACCTCGGGGTTCGACGCCAACGGCGCACCCATGCCCGTAGAGAGCTTCGACCAGATCTACGTCTTTTCCCTGGTCAAGCTGCACAACCAGAGCACGCAACCGCTTTTCCTGCACAACATCATGGCCAATATCAGGCTGGCGGACGGCATCCACTCCAGCTATGCGGCAACCGCGGGCGATTACGACCGTGTCTTTCTCGCCTACCCCTCGATGCCCGTGCCGCACGGCAAGGGGCTTCCCCTGGAGATGACCATCGACCCTGGCCAGACCGTCGAGGGGACCATCGTTTCGGCCTTCCGGATGGGCAAGCAACAGTGGGACACCGGCAAGGATCTAAACTTTACCTTTGCCTTCCAGTATCAACCGAGCCTGGTACTCGCGCCCCACAACGCGGTCATTGTCCAATAGAAGGCGGGGCGGGCGCACTCTTGGGAGCCGACAGATACCCGGTGATCGTCGAATTTTTTCCCCCGATGGAGTTCACCACGATCTCGAAGAGCAGCGGATCTTTGCCGCTATAAAACTGCAATGGCTCATTCACGTTCCTATCCTTCTTTTCGTACTGCTTGTCGTCGGAATACACCAACAGGGTGAACTTGCTCCTCTTGGCGTCGGCCTTCTTCAGTTCCAGGCTCACCGTGCCTACGGGCTTCCTCTCGCCCCTGACCAGCGTGAACTCGTAGTAGTTGCGGTCGCCCTTGTGCTTCAGGAGTTCCAGTTCATCGTGATTGCGCGCTATCAGGCTGGCGTGGCTGCTTAAATCCCCCTTCATCAAAGTCAACTGGCTGAGCGCGCTGGCCAGCTCGCTCTGCGTCTTGGCTACATCGGTCTTTACTCCGCCTACGTCAGTCTTCACGTCTGTGACTGCGCTGGAGACGGCCGTCACCTGCTGCGCTGTCTTCTTCTGGGCGTTTTCCAACTTCTGGGCGTCGGCTTCAACGCGCTGCTCGCGATCGGTGATCTCCTGGGCGCGAGCGTCCAACTGCTTCTGCGTCAATCCCAGCGATGCTTTCAGCTCGTCGGTGGCCACCTCCAGGCGGGCGTCGGTTTCGCGCAGCTTGGCCTGCAGTTGACTGTTCTGCTGCTTCGCCTCCGCCAGTTCACTTTGCTGGGTAGTCAGCCGGCCGCCAAGCGTGTAGCACCAGATCAGGCCGCCCAGCGCGGCCAATAGGGCCACGGCGAGCACTGCCATCAGCGCGCCGGAATAGGTCCTCGGGACATTGTCGAAGTCTTCACTCATTGGTTTCCCTCTTTTCTCTGGCGGCGTCCAGCGAACCGCTCCTCGAAAGCCTGTGCAATCTGCTCAAGCCTTGGTAATAGCGACGTTCCGTCCCGTTGGACGCCGTTACCAGGATTCTCTCTAAGGCATCTTTCGTGCCTTTGCTGGGTTCCAGCCTACAATATCCAAACTCCCCCAGAAGCCCTCCCGCGCACCTCCGGGGGGAACCTCCCGAATATATCGCAAAAAACGGAGAGTGTGCAGAAAATACTGCCTGTTCCCTTCGGTGCGTGCCTCCTGAACACCGTCCCGGACCGAGCCTTGGACCCGTTTCAGACACCGTTGTCCCGCACTCCGTGACAACCGGGGAATCGCTACGTTATAAACATCTTTACTGCATTTTCAGGCGCCGGGCCCGTTTTCGACACCGGGATCCCCAGCGATAGGTCTTCATCGCTGGGGTGGAAGACCGGGGTCCCCAGCCCGCCGCGGCGGGGTCTTCGTCTTGGGGTGGTAGCGATGCCCCGACCCTGGAGGGTGCCCCGGCACCCACTTCGTCGCAGGGGTGTAAGGCCGGGAGATCCGCCGCAACCGCCAAGTTAACATTAGGAAGGGGAGATCCGAAAGCTATGACGACCGCTGTCGCTGGGAAGGGTCTGGAAGGAATCGTTGCGGCCAACTCCGGGATCTGCTGGATCGACGGAGAAGCGGGCGTACTGGCTTATCGCGGCATCGACATTCACGAACTGGCCGAGAACTCGACCTTCGAGGAGACCACCTACCTGCTCTGGAACGGCATCCTGCCCAACGAGTTCGCGCTGCGCGAGTTTCACTCCCAGCTATCGCTGGCCAGGGGGCTCGACTTCCGCATCGTCGACCTGCTGCGCGGCATTCCCGCCTCGGCCACGCCCATGGAGGTGCTGCGCACCGCCGTCTCCGCGCTCAGCTTTTACGACGCCGACGAGAAGGACAACTCCCACGACGCCAACGTGCGCAAGTGCTACCATCTGACCGCGCAGATGGCCATGATCGTGGCCATTTACGACCGCCTGCGCAAGGGCCTCGAGGTGGTGCCGCCCGACCGCTCGCTCAACCACGCCGCCAATTTTCTCTGGATGCTGAATGGGGTCAGACCCTCGGAAACGGCCGTCAAGACGCTGGACATGGCGCTGGTGTTGCACGCCGAACACGAGTTGAACGCCTCCACCTTTGCCGCCCGCGTCATCGCCGCCACGCTGTCCGACGTCCACTCGGCCATCACCGGCGCCATCGGCGCGCTGAAAGGCCCGCTCCACGGCGGCGCCAATGAGGGCGTCATGCGCATGCTCTACGCCATCGACAAGGCCGGCGCCGACCCGGTGGAATACGTCAAGGGCATGCTGGCCGCGCGGCAGAAGATCTCCGGCTTCGGCCACCGCGTATACAAGACCGAGGACCCCCGCGCCACCCACCTGCGCAAGATGAGCGAGCAGCTCGGCAAGGACGCCGGGGTGCCCAAGTGGTACGAAATGTCCCGGGCCATCGAACTCTACATCAACTCCGACAAGAAGCTGAACGCCAACGTCGATTTCTACTCCGCCTCCACCTACGCCACCCTGGGCATCGACATCGACCTCTATACGCCCATCTTCGCCATCAGCCGCATCGCCGGCTGGGGCGCCCACGTTATCGAGCAGTTGGACGACAACCGCCTCATCCGCCCGCGCGCCGAGTACATCGGCCCCGTCTACCCCGCCCACTGGATTCCCATGGACGAGCGCCCGTAAGATTCGCGCTCCGCGTAACTGCCTCGCGCTTCCCCGGTCTAAAGGGAAGGAGAATTCGCATGAAAGCCAGGTTCGTCTTCATCCTGTTCTGCGTTTGTGCGATCACGGGCGGTACCGCCGCATCCGGTCAACAGGTTTACCCGGTTCAGGGTCCGCTGGCGGCGCAGGCTCCTCCGCCGGATATCCGCGGCCGCAACGGATGAAATCGGCGGTAAACTGGAATCGGATTGAGGGAGAAAGCCGCCATGAGGCCGTCCGAGATATTGCCGCAGCATCGGGAGACGATCCGCCGGCTTGTGCTTGAGGCGGGGATGGCGAATCCGCGCGTCTTCGGCTCGGTGCTGCATGGCGAGGATCGCGAGGATAGCGACCTGGATATTCTGGTCGATCCCGCGCCGAGGGCCAGTCTGCTCGCCATGGAGAAACTCCAGGCCCAACTGGAGAAGGCCACTGGCGTCAAGATCGATCTCCGCACGCCAGAAGAGATTCATCAACGCTTCCGCGGAAAGGTTCTTACCGAGGCCGCCGCGCTGTGAGCAAAGAAGATCTCACCGCCAAAGACTTCCTCCAGCATATCCTGGAGGCCGCCGATCGTGTCCTTCGTTACACCAAGGGCATGGGCCGCAAGGAGTTCTCCGCCGATACGATGGTCCAGGACGCCGTGATTCGCAACGTGGAGATCATCGGTGAAGCCGCCAACAACCTGTTGGAAGTCGCTCCCGGCATTGGCGACAGGTATCCGTCGATTACCTTTGTCCAGATTCGCGGAATGAGAAACCGGGTGGCGCACGGCTATTTTGCTGTGAGTCTCTCCATGATCTGGGATACCGTGCAGGTGGACATTCCGGAGCTACGGCAGCAGATTGCGAAGGTGCTCGATGAACTGTATGAGGAGAAGTAAAGTGGAAGAGCAAGAGCGTCAACAAGCCGAGGTCCAGCCAGAGCCGGAACTGCTCTATCACTACACCGATCAAAATGGGCTGCTTGGCATTATTGAGAAGCAAGAATTCTGGGCGACAGATGTGCGTTTCCTCAACGATATGGAAGAGTTTGAGGCCGGACTTAAGATCGCTGTAGCAATGGCCGAGCAAGCCTATTCCGAGTTCGGAGAGGCTGGTCGAATTCCCGTGGCCTACATCGAGAGTGAGCTCCGCTTCTCTTTCTCTGAACGGCCAATCTTTAGCATCTCGTTCGCCGGCCCACTAAAGAGGAAAGAGGCATTGTTCGCTTCGATTGACGATCCTGGCGACCGTTTGAATATGTGGCGCGGTTATTCCTGGAACGGACCCGCTTATTCGATAGGGCTGTCGCGAGAAGGAAATACCACCGACACCGAGGGTGTCGATTTATATTTACAGGAATGTTCCTATCTAAAAGATACCAAGGAGAAGTACCTAACGGAGATTCTCAACGGCCTTGGTGATGTCCTTAATGAATGTATTGGGAAGAGAATCGAGCGAGTAGGAAATGGCACACCTATTGACGATGCGGTGGATGAGGCGCGAGGCGAGCTTAGGAAGGGGTTCTCGAGGATCCTGCCGGACCTAAAGTCACAGCTGGCAGCCTGCAAGCATGAAGGCTTTTGGGAGGAACGCGAATGGCGGATTACGGTTTGTCCCCCGCAAAATGACAAACGTGTGTTTTATAAATCAGGACGTTTCGGTATAACTCCACGCTTTCCCATTAGACTGCGCGACTCGGACGGGTCGCTCCCAATAACGCGGATCGTCGTTGGCCCAAGCCCACACATAACTGATTCGATTGAATCCTTGAATGGTTTCTTGAAACGTAATGGGTACTCTCACGTGCAGGTATCAGCCTCCAAAATCCCCTACCGCAACTGGTGAAACGGCGAGCCTCAACGAGCGAATCTGAAATCCCGCTCACCGCGCGCTTTCAATCTGCCGCGAGATCCAACGGCTGAGGCTTACGCCCTCGACTGCCGCGCGCAGAGCCGCTTTGCGGTGCAACTCCGGTTCGGTGCGCACCAGAATCTTGCCGTTAAAGGGGCGGTCGGGCTGTTGGCCGGTCTCGGCGCAAAGCTCCAGGTAGCTGTCGATGCTCTCGCGGAAGGCGCGCTCCAGTTCCGCGGCTGTTCTTCCCTCAAAATGAATCACATCCCGAAGCCCGGCGACCGTGCCGGAGAAGGTCTTGTCCTCCGGATCGAAGTCGATTGGCCCGGCGGTATAACCCTTGTATTCCATCATGGCTTCACCCCCGCATTCGTGAGAAACTGGCGAACTGCATCGACCGCGCCTTTTTTGGTGTCGGGCCGAGGGTGCGGACGGTGAAAGACGGCGGTCACTCCGTTCAATCTTGCCGCTACCCTGCTACCCTCGCGCTCCGTTACCTCGCCACCCAAAGCTCGAATCAGCGATTCAATCGCGGACCAGCGGATGTTCGCTTTGGTTGGACGGACAAAAATGTCATTCAACGTGGCCTGTCGTGCCCTGTTCATGGCAAAGGAAACCCGGCCTTTCTGGTCCCAGCGCACCGAGAGTATGATAACACATACCGCTATCGCTTGACTGGGAGCGCTACCGGCAACCGGTAAATCTGCTTTCGCGGTACACTAGACCCTGGCAGGAGGACCGGGCGGTCGCTGCCGGAGGCTTCGCGCAAGCGAGCCCGCCGGGGGAGGAAAGTCCGAACTCCGCAGGGCAGTGTGCCGGATAACGTCCGGGACGCGAGCTTCAAGGCTCGTGGACGGCCAGTGCCACAGAAAATATACCGCCTCGGCTACCCCTCGCTTGTCTTTCGAGGCAGGGTGAGGGCATCCGGAGACTCCGCTCAGGTCCGCCTGGACGGTAAGTCCTCCCGCCGGGGTAAGGGTGAAATGGTGCGGCAAGAGCGCACCGCTCCGGCGGTAACGCCGGGGGCAGGGTAAACCCCACACGGAGCAAGACCAAATAGGGAGGGAAGCGGCCGCCAAAGAGCCAGGCGGCGCTGCGCATCGGCCCGATGCGCCCAGGCGGCTCGAGCGATTGCCGAAACCTCCGGGTAGGTCGCTGTTGAACGTCCGCGGCGACGCGGCGTCTAGAGGAATGACCGCACACGACAGAATTCGGCTTACAGGTCCTTTTGCCGATTGTTCTTGTCGCTCCAAGACAGCCCCGGCCGGGAAAGTTCCCTGCCGGGGCTGACCATTTGGGGCGGCCAACCCATCTCCGCTACTATCGATTCATGCTGCGTGTGAAGCTGTTGGATGAGAACGCCCAGTTGCCGGTGGTGGCGCACCCCGGCGAGGATCTGGGCTACGACCTGTTTGCGCTGGAAGCCACGCTCCTGCCTCCCCACACCACGGTCAAGGTGCGCACCGGCATCGCCGCCGAGGCGCGTCATCCGGCCACCGGCGCTCCGCTGGGCCTGCTGGTGCGCGACCGCTCGTCGATGGCGGCGCGTGGCGTTGCCACCACCGCCGGAGTCATCGACGCCGGTTACCGCGGCGAGATTCTGGTGCTCATGACCAACCTGGGCCAGGCAGCCGTCGAACTCAAGGCCGGCGAAAAGATCGCCCAGATGGTTCCCGTCCCCGTGCTCACTGGAGCCGTCGAGCAGGTGGAGAGCCTGGAAGACTCCGCCCGCGCGGAGAAAGGGTTTGGCAGTTCCGGCCGGTAGCGCGACACGCGAACAACCCGCCCCCGGCCCCTCTTTGCGCCGATTCTAGGCAGCCTCTGGAACCGTCTCGCGCAAGTCTGCGTAATCAACTAGGGGGCAAACCAGCCCCCAAAGGCAAGACAGCCCCGGCCGCGCCGGAACCCGGAACGCAGCCTGAACGGCCTCTGCTCCGTCCATAGGAGTAGCCATCCCGGAATTGCGGCTGGCGGAGATTGCGTGCACTGTGGGGGTCCGGCCAGGAACTTCGATGCGCGCCCAGGGATGGCCGGCGCCGGGCGCACCATCCTTTCGCCTTGGTTGGCGGAAGGGCGGGAAACCAATCCGATTCGAGCACGGCGAAGGCAAGCGGAACCATGCTATTCAGTGAGGCATTCAAACTCGCGCTGCAATCCCTCTGGGCCAACAAGCTGCGCACCATCCTCACGCTTCTTGGCGTGGTGATGGGCGTGGCCTCGGTCATCATGGTCATTACCCTGGTGAATGGCGCCAACCGGTATGTGACCACCAAGCTCATCAGCCATGGGGCCGACGTCTTTACGGTGCAGCAGATGCCCGGCGTCATCTTCTCCGCCGAGGAGTACTTCCGCTATCAGAAGCGCAAGAAGCTGCGCAACGAAGACTATGAGGCAATCCGGGACAGTTGCACGGCGTGCGGCGAGGTGGGCGTGCGGCTGGACCGCAGCGCCACAGTGAATTACAACGGCCACTCCAGCTCCGATACCGACATGCGCGGCATCACCTGGACCATGGTCTCGCTGGACAACCTGGACATTGCGCTGGGCCGGGGCTTTACCCAGGCCGACGACGATAAGGCGACCCACAACGTGATCGTGGGTTACGACATTGTGGACAACCTGCTGGGCGACGGCGACCCCATCGGCAAGGAGATCCGCGTCGGCGGCATCCCGTTCACCATCGTGGGGGTGGGCGACCGCCAGGGCAAGATGCTGGGCCAGTCGATGGACAACTGGGTGGCCGTACCCTTCACCACCTACCAGCAGACCTACGGTTACAACGACTCGCTGAACATATACGGACGCGCCAACGGCAATGCCGAGGTTATGGAGCGCGCCAAGGACGAGGTGCGCGTGCTGATGCGCGCCCGCCGCCACGATGCCGTCGGCCAGCCGGACGACTTCGAGATCGAGACCAACGACACCTTCCTGGACCTTTGGAAACAGATCACCACCATCTTCTTCAACGTAATCATCGGCATCGCTTCCGTCGCGCTGGTGGTGGGCGGCATCGTGATCATGAACATCATGCTGGTGAGCGTGACTGAGCGCACCCGCGAGATCGGCGTGCGCAAGGCGCTGGGCGCCAGGCGGAGCGACATTCTGCTTCAGTTTCTCATCGAAAGCGCGACCATGGCGGTAGCAGGCGGAGCCATCGGCGTGCTCTTCGGCGTCGCCGTGGCCAAAATCATTACGATCGCTGTCGGGTTCCCCACCAGCGTGCAATTGTGGAGCGTGCTGCTGGGGTTGTTCATGGCCGCGGCTGTTGGAATCTTCTTCGGCGTCTATCCCGCCAGCAAGGCTGCCAGGCTCGACCCGGTGGTGGCGTTGCGCGCGGAATTGTGAGAACGCAGCTAGGAGTCGTTTTTCATGGCCCAAGGACAGAATCGCGAATCGATCAAGATGGCGCTCGATACGTTGAGGGCAAACAAGCTGCGTTCGGGACTGACCATCCTAGGCATTGTCATCGGAGTGATGACGGTGATCGTCATTTCGTCGGTCATCAACGGGCTCAACAATCGCGTCGCCGACTTTGCCGACTCGTTTGGATCGAATGTCTTCTGGGTCTTCCACATGCCGGTGATCGGCGTCCGCCCCACTACCGAGCAGCTTACGCGCAAGAAGTTGACTCTCGACGATGTGCAGGCCCTGCGCACGCTGCCCCATGTGGTGGCCGCCGACGGAGGATACCGTTACACCAAGCAATTCGGCGTGGGCGATGTGAGCGTCAAGTATCAGGGCCACAAAGTAGCCGGCGCCATTCTGAATGGCGACACGGCGCAATTCGCGGATGTTTCGAACTTCACCTTGCAAGCGGGCCGCACATTTACCGACGACGAAGACCAGCGCCATGCGGCAGTATGCATCCTGGGGCACGACACCGCGGAACAACTCTTTGTGAATGGCGAGGACCCTATCGGCAAGGAGGTTAATATCGCCACCGGCCTCTACACTGTGATCGGCGTGCTCGACAAGCAGAAGCAGCCCTTTGGCAGCGGCAAGAACCCCAACGACAACGAAATCGTCTTTCCTATGGGCACCTTTCACAGCCTGCACCCCGAGGTCAAGGATCTTTGGGTCGCCGTGAAATATGACGACCCCAAGAACAAATCGCTGGTCGAGGAAGAGATCCGCGAGACGCTGCGCATCCGGCGCAGGGTCAAGGTCTCCGCAGACGATAACTTCGAGATCTTCGGGCCCGACTCGCTCACCAAGCTCTGGGGCGATATCACCCTGTACCTGCGGATCTTCATGATTGCCATCTCTTGCGTCGGGCTGCTGGTGGGCGGCGTGGGAGTGATGAACATCATGCTGGTCTCTGTCACCGAGCGCACCCGCGAGATCGGCGTGCGCAAGGCCATCGGCGCCAGCAAGCACATGATCCTTACTCAGTTCACCACCGAGGCCATTACCCTGTGCGCCGTGGGCGGAGTTTTCGGCGTGCTCGTGGGCGCTGTACTTACCTGGATTGTCTACGAACTGCCCATCGGCCTGCCGGCCACGCTTTCCACCGTTTGGGTCTTGATCGGGTTCGGCGTCTCCTGCGCCATCGGTTTGCTCTTCGGCATCTATCCCGCCTGGAAGGCCGCCAACCTGGACCCGATCGAAGCGCTCCGCTATGAGTAACGGGGAGGAGCGAGGGGGAAACGCCGGACCGGGAGGCGTTCAGCGGTTCTTGTTCAACTGCCAGAACTGCGCATTCAATTCGCCGGCAAAGATCACCCAGAACCAATAGGGCGTCATGAGCCACCCCGACACGGGCGCAACTCTGTCAAACACCAGCATCGTGGCAAAAATCGCGGCCCACAGCAGCCACAACTCCGCCAGCGCCGCGCCGATGGCATGCCGGCGGAAGAATATCCAGGACCAGGCAAGGTTCAACCCCAACTGCACCATGAACAGCGCTAGCCCCCAGGCGCGCATCGGTGACGGTGGCGCGAGCCAAACCCGCCACGCGGCAATCGCCATCAGCGCATAGAGCAGGGTCCACACCGGGCCAAAGACCCAATCCGGCGGAGCGACCCGGGGCTTGACCAGCGTCCGGTACCAGCCGGGAATCTCGCTTGCCGTCAAGCGCCCGCCTACTGCCGCCACCGCAAAGCAAATCCCCAGCCAGCAAAGCAATGAAATCCAGTGCATTCCCGCCCTCTTTCCCACCTAGCGACAAGAATACCGCGCCGCCGACAAAGACTCTTTCAAGTTTCCGGTTCCATCCCGCTCTCCTGAGGCGCGGCTTTCTCGACGCGAGCAGCCCGCGGCAACTATCCTGTTGTTTTGCCGGGCATTTTTGCTCCGGCGAAGAATAGCAGGGAACCCAACCGCCATGAGCGCCAAGACCATTGCCGTACACCTGCCCGACGGTGCCATTCGCGAAGTGCCCGCCGGCACAACGCCCCTCGATATTGCCAACTCCATCTCGCCGCGCCTGGCCGCGGCCGCCGTTGTGGCCCGTCTGACCCCGGTCACTGGCGCGGTGAAGGAGACCGCCGCGCAAAACGCCCAGCCGGATGAAGCCGCGATGTACGCCGCCGAGGACTCGGCCGCGCCACGCCTGGTGGATATGACTGCACCGCTCACCGCCGACACGCGCCTGGAACTGCTCACCGAGAAGGCCCCCGACGCGCTCAAGGTCGTTCGCCACTCCGCGGCCCACGTGCTGGCCACCGCAGTGCTCGAACTTTTCCCTGAGACCAAGCTCGGCCACGGACCGGCCACCGACTCAGGCTTCTTCTACGACTTCTATCGCCAGACTCCCTTTACCCCCGAAGACCTTGCGGCGATCCAGGCCAAAATGGCCGAGGTGGTGGCGCGCGACGAGCCGTTCTTGCACGAATTTGCTCCAAGAGATGAAAGCCTGAAAGGCTTCGAGCGCAACGGCGACTTCATGAAGACCCACTTCGTGACCAAGTTCACCCAGCCCGGCGACCAGGTTAGCTTCTATCGCAACGGCGGCTTCGTCGACTTCTGCCGCGGCCCGCACGTGCCCTCGACTGGCCGCGTCAAGGCCTTCAAAGTGCTCTCGCTGGCCGGCGCATACTGGCTCGGCGACGAGAAGAATCCCCAGTTGCAGCGCATCTACGGCACAGCGTTCTTCTCGCAGAAGGCCTTCGACGAGCACTTCGCGCGCCTGGAAGAGGCGGCCAAGCGCGACCATCGGCTGCTGGGCAGGCAACTGGATCTGTTCAGCATTCAGGAGCTGGCCGGCGCGGGACTCATCTTCTGGCATCCCAAGGGCGCAATCGTCCGCAAGGTGATGGAAGACTGGATGCGCGACGCGTGCCTCCGCCGCGGCTACTCGCTGGTCTTCACCCCACACGTGATGCGCCGCGAATTGTGGAAGATCAGCGGCCACGAGGGGTTTTACGCCGCCAATATGTACACGCCCATGGAACTGGACGACGCCGAGTATCGCCTGAAGCCGATGAACTGCCCCGGCCACATCCTCATCTACAAGAGCTCGCCCAAGAGTTACCGCGACCTTCCGGTGCGCCTGGCCGAATTGGGCAACGTTTACCGCTACGAGCGCTCCGGCACCATGCACGGCCTGCTGCGCGTGCGCGGCTTCACCCAGGACGACGCGCATATCTTCTGCACCCCAAGCCAGATCGAGGACGAGGTGGTGGCTTGCATCGACTTTGCCGAGGCGGTGCTGAAGACCTTCGGCTTTGCGGAGTTTAAGGTCGAGCTCTCCACCTGGGATCCCAACGACCGCGCCCACTATGCCGGCTCCGACGAGAACTGGAACCTGGCGGTCGGGTCGTTGCAGCGCGCCCTTGCGCGCAAGGGAATAGCCTGCAAGACCATCCCCGGCGAAGCCGCCTTTTACGGCCCCAAGATCGACGTAAAGCTCGTCGATGTGCTTGGCCGCCTCTGGCAGCTCTCCACGGTGCAGTTCGACTTTAACCTGCCCGCCCGCTTCGAACTCGAATACGTGGGCGAGGACGGCGAGCGCCATCAGCCCGTCATGGTTCATCGCGCGCTGTTCGGCTCGGTCGAGCGCTTCTTCGGCGTGCTCATCGAGCACTATGCCGGAGCCTTCCCGCTCTGGCTGGCGCCCGTGCAGGCGGGCCTGGTCCCCATCAGCGAGCGCCATCACGCCTACGCCAGGAAGGTGGAAGCGGAGTTGCAGGCCGCCGGATTAAGAGTTGAAGTCGACGACCGCAACGAAAAGATGAACGGCAAGATTCGCGACTTCGCCAATCAAAAGACGCCCTACATTCTCGTCTTCGGCGATAAGGAAGAAGCCGCCGGATCGGTCAGCGTCCGCACCCGCGCCAAGGGCGACCAGGGCTCCATTCCGCTGGCCGATTTCATCGCCAAGTGCAAGGCGCTGGTTGCCAGCCAATCGACGGAACTTTAACGAAATCCCTAGATTCGGGATTCTGTCTCCATGGCAGCTCCAGATTGGAAGCCATAATGGGTGCAATGCTCGTTATCCTGAGCGGGTTGCCTGGCGTGGGCAAGACGGCCATCGCGTGCGAATTGGCTTCTCAGGTCGGCGCGGTTCATCTGCGCATTGATTCGATCGAGCAGGCCATGCGGTCTTCCCGGGACTCTTCCGTCTCTCTCGACGACGCTGGGTATCGCGTTGCATACGCGGTGGCCGAGGACAACCTCCGAATCGGCCAGACGGTAATTGCGGACTCAGTGAATCCGATCCGGCTCACTCGCGATGCGTGGGTCGAGGTTGCCACGCGCGCCAAGGTCCGTGCGATTGAAGTCGAGGTCCAATGCTCCGACGCCGGCGAACATCGGCGTCGCGTGGAAACCCGTGTCGCGGATGTGCCCGGATTGAAGCTGCCTGCCTGGGAAGAAGTACTTGTCCGGGAGTACGCCCCATGGAACCGCGAGCATCTTGTTCTGGACACAGCGGGCAGGACGTTGGACCAGAACGTCAAGACACTTCGAGACGCGCTGCACAAGCTACTGACCAGCTGCGCGTACTCCTGAACGTTGAACCCCTTCCCTTCCACCGCGCCATTAGCGCCCCGCAGCGACGTATCCAGCGTAGGATGCTCGTAACCTGGCGGCGCCGCATACGCCAGCATCTTTCGCACCGTCTTCCGCGCCAGCCCGAACTCCCGTGCCACCGTCCGCTGGCTCTTGCCGTCGACAAGGGCCGCTCGCCGCACTCGCGCATACAGTTCCAGTGTGTACATCCCTCCGGCGTCCCACAGACAACGAACCTCCCACAAGGGCGCCGACCCTGGTTCGTTACCTCTTGAAAGCTCCGGTTGTCCGGGAAACCGGAATTTGGCGGTGGTCCACTCTTGCTCCGCCACGTCACGCCGCTCTCCGGCATAATGTGGTCCATTTTTCTTCCGGCGCGTACACGCGCAAGGCTGCGCTTTGAATGCACTCACCCCTCCGCAACGCGCTACTATTCCAGCGTGAGCATTTCACCTTTTTCCGTTCTTATAAACCAGTCTCCGCTTGAGCATGAACGCTTTGCCGCGCATCGCGAGCTGGAGGCCCTTCTCAAGGCTACCCTCCGTGGCGACGTTCGCTTCGACCTGGGCTCTCGCGCGCTCTACGCCGCCGACTCCTCCAACTATCGCCAGCTCCCGGTGGGAGTGGTCCTGCCCAGGGACGCCGCCGACGTGGAGACTGCTCTGGCCGCATGCAGGGCCACCGGAGCCGCCGTTCTGCCGCGCGGCGCGGGCACCAGCCTGGCCGGCCAGTGCGCCAACGTGGCTGTGGTCTTCGATTTCTCCCGGTACATGCACGGGCTCACCTCCATCGACCCGGCTGCCAAGCTGGCGCGCGTCGAGCCGGGCATCGTACTGGACCGCCTGCGCGAAGCCGCCGAGCTTCACCACCTGACTTATGCACCCGATCCCGCCACGCACAGCCGCTGCACGCTGGGCGGCATGATCGGCAACAACAGTTGCGGCATCCACGGGCTGCTCGGCGGCAAGGTGGCCGACAACGTCGAGTCGCTGGACATCGTGCTCTACGACGGCACGCGCATGACCGTCGGCCGCACCGGTCCCGAACAGCTCGAAGCCACAATTCGCTCCGGCGGAAGAGCAGGGGAGATTTACGCCGGTCTGGCCAGCCTGCGCGACCGCTATGCAAACCTCATCCGGGAGAGGTTTCCGCGCATTCCCCGCCGCGTCTCCGGCTACAACCTCGACGAACTGCTCGACGAAAACGGCTTCCACGCGGCCCGCGCTCTGGTGGGGAGCGAAGGCACCTGTGCCACAGTCGTTTCCGCCACGCTGAACCTGACCGCCAGCCCGCCCTTCCGCGTGCTTACGGCGCTGGCCTTCGACGACGCTTTTCTTGCCGCCGACGCTGTGCCGCGCGCACTGGAGCATGCGCCCATCGGTCTGGAAGGCTTCGACGGCATGCTGGTAGATTTCATGCGCCGCAAGCGCCTCGCCGTCGACGACGTTGCGCTGCTCCAGGCGGGCGGCGGCTTTCTGCTGGTGGAGATGGGCGCATGGGACGCCGCCGAGGCCCAGGCCAAGGCCGAAGCCCTGATTCGCGCCGCGCAAAGCTGGTCCCATGCCCCGGCGGCACGAATCTACTCGCCCGCCGAGGCAGCTCGCGTGTGGCATGTCCGCGAATCCGCGCTCGGCGCCATGGTCTTCGTTCCCGGTGAGCCTGACCGCTTCGAAGGCTGGGAAGACGCTGCCGTCCCGCCCGCCCAACTGGGCGCCTATCTGCGCGGCATCTCCGCCCTGATGACCGAATACGGATACAGCGGCCCGCTCTACGGCCACTATGGCCAGGGCTGCGTCCACATGCGCATCAACTTCGATTTCCGCAGCGTTGAGGGCTTGCGCCGCTACCGCGAGTTCATCGAGCGCGCCGCCGATCTGGTGCTCGGCTTCGGCGGTTCGCTCAGCGGCGAACACGGCGACGGCCAGTCGCGCGCCGCGCTGCTGCCCAGGATGTTCGGTCCGGAGCTGATGGGCGCCTTTCGCGAGTTCAAGGCCCTCTGGGATCCGGATAACCGCATGAATCCCGGCAAGCTGGTGGATGCGGTGAGGGTCTACGACCCCCTGGAAAACCTCCGCCACGGCCTGCTGACCACCCACAGATCTACTCCAAAAGTGCAGAGAGCGGAGCTCGCTTTCGCCGCCGATGGCGGCTCGCTGGAGCGCGCCACCGAGCGCTGCGTGGGCGTGGGCGCCTGCCGCAAGACCGAGGGCGGAGTCATGTGTCCCAGCTTCCGCGCCACCGGCGAGGAGCGGCACTCCACCCGTGGCCGCGCGCGGCTGCTGTGGGAGATGCTGGCCGGTGCCCTGCGGGACGAGGGCTTCCAGAGCCAGGCCGTTCATGAGGCGCTCGACCTTTGCCTCAGTTGCAAGGCGTGCAAGTCCGAGTGCCCCGTGCAGGTGGATATGGCCGCGTACAAGTCGGAGTTCCTGGCGCAGCGCTACAAGGGCCGTCTTCATCCCCTGCGCCATTACCTCTTTGGCTTTGCCGACCGGTTGGCGCGCTGGGGTTCGCTCACCCCGGCCCTGACCAACGCGCTGCTCACCGGCCCCCTCACCAGCCCGCTTATCAAGCGGATGGCAGGAGTAGCGCAAGAGCGCCAGCTTCCGCGCCTCGCGCCGCGGAGCTACCAGCGCGATCACGAGTCTGCCTTGAAAGGGCACGACTTCAGTCGTGCCGTAAATGCCCCAGAATCAAAACGGGCTTTAGCCCCTGCGGGAATACCTGCCTCGCCGCAGGTGGTGCTCTGGCCGGATACCTGGAACAACTACTACCGCCCGCAAACCCTCGCCGCCGCGGAATCGGTCCTCGCCCAGGCGGGCTTTCGGGTTGATGCCCCGCGCGGACACATCTGCTGCGGCCGCCCGCTCTATGACTTCGGCCTGCTCGGCGCCGCTCGCGGCTATCTGGCCAAAGTCCTCGATCACATGGGGCCGCGGATCGACCTGGGCCTGCCCTTCATCTTTTTGGAGCCAAGTTGCGCCAGCGTCTTCAAAGACGAGCTGCTCGAACTCTTTCCAAACGACCTTCGCGCACAACGCCTGAGCCGGCAGGTCTGGCTGCTGGCCGACTGGCTGGCCGCCAAAGCCCCGGAGTGGGCCGCGGGCCGGCTCCAGGGTGCCCACGTTCTTCTTCACGGCCACTGCCACCACAAGGCGGTCTTCGGCGGTCCGGCCAGCGAGATCGCGCTGCTGCGCCAAGCCGGAGCCACGGTGGAATCCATCCAGGCGGGCTGCTGCGGCATGGCCGGCCCCTTCGGGTTCGAGGCAGACAAGTTCGAAGTTTCCAAGGCCATCGCCAACGACGGCCTGCTGCCAGCCGTCCAGAGGGCCGGTCCAAGCACGCTGATCGTCGCCGACGGCTTCAGTTGCCGCGAACAGATCGCACAGCTGTCCCACCGCAGCGCCATGCACTTCGCCGAAGTCCTGGCTCAAGGCTGCGGTTGTGCCAGATGAAAAGATTGAAGGTCAATTCTCGGCCCGAGAATGTACAGATGTTCGCATTGTAAATTGTGATGGAAAGGCGGCAAAAACAATCGGCATGCGGATGGGATTTGCTGTATTGTGTTGATGAGGAGTCGCTTAGCTGTTTCCATGGGAAGCCTTTGCAACTCCAGATGCGGAAACTGCGTCCAAACGGTATGGACGCCGCGGAGATTTGCTTCGATCGCAAGTGCGAGCCGAGCCTTGGACCGCCGGTTTTTCCCGAATCGGTGATTCTCGAATCGGGCCGCGCAATGGGATGCGATTTGCGGCACAGTAGGCAATTTTGATAGGCTCAGGCATTCTGAAGGCTGAGCGGAGGGAGACGGTTCGTCATGGCAGAAGAAAACAAGGTACATCAGTTGGGATGGTTTTTGGCGGGGTTGGGCGTGGGCGCCCTGGTGGGGATTCTGTATGCCCCCAAGGCCGGTCGTGAGACCCGCGAGCAGATCGCAAGCGGAGCCCGCGAGGGAACGGAGTATCTGCGCGCGCGCACCCAGCAGGCCGCTGAGAAGGTAGGCGCCCTGGTGGAGAAGGGCAAGGAGCAGGCTGGCGAATTCGTCGATCGCGGGCGGGCGCAGTGGGAAGAGTTTGTGGAGCGAGGCAAGAATCTCGTCACAGACCAGACCACCAGGGTGAGCGCAGCCGTCGATGCGGGACGCGAGGCCTATAAGAACACTGTCGGCCCCGTCGATCCGGCCCACCTCTGAGCAGCTTTTTTCCCCGGAATCCATTCCGGCGCGGCCCGCATTCTGTTCGATCGTCCGCTCCGGAGCTAAGCGCGCGAGTGGCTGAATGCGTTGTGCGCAGGCTCTTGGCAAGACGCGCCAATCTGCCCTGGGGAGCGTGTTGAAAGCGTTGTTGGAAGTCCGCAGAAGACCTGCGCGAGATCGTTCCGATGCCAAAGTTGGACAATGCAACCATCGAGCTAGTCTCTATCGCCGTCACTGCGCTGGCCGTGTTGTTGCAGGCGATCGTTCTGTTCTTCATCTATTTGGCCCTGCGCAAGGCAATCGGTTCCCTGCGCGGGGAAGTCGAGGATCTGCGTTCCTCGCTGATGCCCATGGTCGACAACTCGCGGGAGCTCATCGACAACACGCGGCGTGTCTTTGCCCGCGTGGCTCCCAAGGCGGAAGCGACTGCCAGCGACCTGGCGAGGATAGCGCGCGGGTTGCGTGAACAGACCGGAGAACTGGAAACCGCTGCCCAGGAGATCCTTGAGCGAGTGCGCGTCCAGACGAACCGGATGGATGCCATGGCCACCAGCGGTCTGGATGCTGTCGATCGGGCCGGCAACTTTGTGGCTGAGACCGTCGGCAAGCCTATGAAGCAACTTGTGGGCCTGGCAGCGGCGGCCAAAGCGATCATTGAATCCTTGCGCGCCCCTGCACGCGAGCTCCGGCACACGCGCTCTTCCGAAGATGAGGATACGTTCGTCTAGCAGATAACCTTCGAGATTCGGTATCGGCTGACGTCGTCGATGGCCACGCCGGCGTCGTCGCGCGCTGAGTCGTATATCATGGGAGACGGTGTGGACCCCCAAAGTGTGGCGGCGATGCGGGGCATTGGAAACGCAAGTATGCAAGCAAAATGCACCGGTGGACGCTGAACGCGAAAACTAAATCCTTGTAGAGGTTTCAAAACAATGTGGTTATACAAAGCGGAGGGATGGGTGAGCGGTTGATACCGGCGGTCTTGAAAACCGTTGTACCTGAAAGGGTACCGGGGGTTCGAATCCCTCTCCCTCCGCCAAGACTCCTTCCAAGAACATCCCAAGACATCCAATAGAAAGACGTAAAGCCTAGCATTTGCTAGGCTTTACGTCTTTCTGCGTCCAGGTGCATCCGAGTGCAGCCGCGTTTGACAGAGGGTACTTTTTGGGTTTTTTCGTAGTAATTAATTGTAACGGCAATAACACGGATGACACACATAATTAACGCGGTTGTCCAATTTGAGGAAACATGGACCAAGTATCAAGGGCACGTTTAATAGGTATGTTATTCCGTGCCTATTTAGCATCGTTGAGGTAGGGACAACCTTGCGTGACGCCGTTGGCGAGCGTAGAGAAGCAATAATCAGTACTGTAGAGGGTTCCAGCCAAATCCTGATAGAACATTCGACCAACCACAACCATCTCATTGTCTCGACTTGTAAGAAGAGAGCCGGTACGGCAAATTCGGACAGGGGGTTAAGTGGAAGTTCTGCTCGCCCGCAGCCTAAGATGGCTGAGAAGAGGAGAACGGATGAGCAGACGTCCCCGCAGGAACCACACGGCGGCGTTCAA